>ULRV01023161.1_pt1 | contig 31270 bp, 32 predicted proteins | sample 1955791 | NCBI WGS metagenome assembly ULRV01 (sample SAMEA4835692, study PRJEB28245) | human gut metagenome | biome: gut microbiome; material: fecal sample | place: Denmark | collected 2008 | reverse complement strand
CGACGAGGCCCAGCGCTGGATGTCCGCCCGCCTGGGCGACGCCGCCTACGACGGGGCGGTGAAGGACCTGGCACGCTGCTCTTTCCTCGTGCCGCGCGAGTATGTGCTCTACCTGGACGAAGAGAGGCTTTTTGCCCCCGCCGTTCCCCCCGTAGGGACGCACCATGGTGCGTCCGACGACGACGCCCCCAATGCCAACGAAACGCCCCAAGCGTCCGATGACGCCCCCGCCGATACGCCCCACACGGACGCACCGTGGTGCGTCCCTACATTTAAGGGGATACCATATAGTCAGATTATTCAACAATGGTTCAAGTTGGCAGGTGGCGAACCCGTGCCCGGTGAGCGTAACGACAAGCTCCACCGCCTGGCCTCGCACCTGCGCTACATTGCCGACAACGACGAGGCGTTGATGCTCCAGGTGATGCCCCGATACGGCCTCTCCGAGGAGGAAATGCGGGGGCTGATACACTCCGCCTGCTCGGCCAAGTGGTACTCGATGCCGAAGATGATGCGGGAGGCGATTGAAAATGAAGAACGAAGAATGAAGAATGAAGAATTTCCTGCGGATGGTGAAGATTCTTCATTCGAAGGCGAAGCCGACATTCTTCATTCTTCATTACCCAAGCGCCTTCCCGCCCTGATAAAGCTTCTCGTGAGCCGCACGCCCGATGTTTATAAACCAGCCGTGGCACATGCCGTCTTTCCCGCGCTGGGTGTGCACCTGCATCGCGTAAGGTTTAAATACATCGACAACGTAGAGCACGAAGCCACCTTGATGAACGTACTCATGGCCGGCACGGGCGCGGGCAAGGATTGCATCTCCGAGCCCATCAACCGCATCATGGCGGACATCCGCCGACGCGACGAGGACAACCTCCGCCGCGAACGCGAGTGGAAGAACGAGGTAACCTCGAAGGGAGCCAACAAGGACAAGCGCCAACGACCCGAAGGCTTGATTATCCAAGAGATTGACGCGGACATGACGAACCCTGCTTTCGTGATGCGCATGGCCGAGGCGGACGGACATTTTCTTTATACGAAGCTGAACGAAATCGACCAGTTCGATGCCCTTCGTGGAAGCGGACGGAGCGGCCAGCAATTCCAAATCATGTGCCTCGCCTTCGACCCCGGCAACCGCTACGGACAGACGCGTGTGGGAGCGCAAAGCGTGACGGAGAAAGTGACTATCCGCTTCAACTGGAACGCCTCGACCACCATCCAGAAAGGGCGGCGGTACTTCTCAAAAGTTTTGACAGACGGACCCGTCTCGCGCATCAACTTCTGCACCATCCCCGAGCGCGAAATCGGCGCGGACATGCCCGTCTATGGCACGTATGACGCCGCTTTCGACGAGGAGCTTCGCCCCTACATCGAGAACCTCGTCAAGGCGCAGGGCTTGATAGATTGTCCGCAGGCCTACAAGCTCGCCCAAAAGCTCAAGGAAGAGTGTGCCGACTTCGCCCGCCTCTCGCAGAGCCGCGTGTACGAAAACCTGTCGTTTCGTGCCAACGTCATCGCTTACCTGAAGGCGTGCGTGCTCTACGTGGCCAACGGTTGCCGTTGGGACAAGACGTTCGAGGACTTCATCCGCTGGTCCTTGCAGTACGACCTGGCATGCAAGATGGAGTTCTTCGGCGACGCCATCGAGGCCGCCATGAACATGCCCGCACCCGACCCTCACAAGCCCGGACGTCGCAACTTGCTGACCCTTCTGCCCGACGACTTCAGCTTCGACCAGGCCGTGCGCGTGCGTCAGGAAGCGGGGCTCGACGCCAAAGGCACCAGCCACATGCTGAGCCAATGGAAGGTACGCGGATACATCACAATTATCACAAATCACAATTACCGAAAACTAAAATACAGAAGCGATGGAATTGACCTTGACACGAACCGAAAAGACTAAAGACTACACCATGGGCCGCCTCGAGATAGACGGCGAACACTTTTGCGACACGCTGGAGCCTACGTGGCGCGACTTGGGTCCAGGCAGGCCCGGCCACAAGATAGCAGGACGCACGGCCATCCCCGACGGACGCTACCCCGTGGCGGTCACTTGGAGCCCCAAGTTTAAAAAATGGCTTCCCCTGCTGCTCCACGTGCCCCAGTTCGAGGGCATCCGCATCCATGCCGGCAACACGCCCGACGACACGGAGGGATGCATCCTCGTGGGCCTGCGCGTGAAGCCCGGCAAGGTGCTCGACTCGCGCCTCTGGGAACATCGCCTCGTGCGCCGACTGGCCTCCCGCCCGCTGGGCGAAGGGGTGTGGATCAGCGTCGGCTGAGGGCGTACGCTTCAAGTGCACACACTCAAAAATTTTCCGCACCAACATGGCAAAAGATGAAATTAAACTTATAACTTTGAAGAAGCTAACGGGGGGGGAATGCATCGCATCCCTCCGTAGCAGAAAACCAATGGAGAACTCGAGAAAATGAGAAAAGAACGCTTACATTCCTGCCCCGAACTGATAGACTACATCAACGAAATAGGCTTCCTGCCCCTGCTCAGCATGGGCGTCGAAGGCTGGTCGGCCGAAGAAGTGACGGACGAAGATTGCCAATACACCCGCCTGCCCGACGGCGGATGGGAATGGCCCCTCTGGACGTGGAAGGGCGCCATCCTTCAGGAGAGCGGATGCGCCTACGGCAAGTTCTTCCAAAACAAGGCGGCCTTTATCAGCCGCGAATGGTGGCCGGACTTCTGCAACTATCGCCGGAGCGTCTGCCCCCGCCCCGAAGAAGGAAGCATCGAAGAAAGCATCCTCGACATCCTGCGGACCGAAGGGAGCCTCATCACCCGCGACCTGCGGGCGGCCTGTGGCTTCACAGGGCCGAAGATGCGGAGCCGCTTCGACGCCTACCTCACCCGCTTGGAGATGGGCGGCTATATCGTGACGGAAGATTTCGTCTATCCACACGACCGTCACGGACGGGAATATGGCTGGGGATGGTCTCTGCTCACTACGCCCGAAGCGCTCTTCGGACGCGAGGCTTGCCACCCCGACCGCACACCACAAAAATCGCGCGAGAGGATGCTCGACCATTTCAAAAAGATTTTGCCGAACATTCCCTCGCAAAAGCAAGACCTCCTGCTCAGATAATCCAAGCAAAACAGGCCTTCTGTATCTGTCCTATCTCCGCCGACGGCGTCAGAACTCGCTCGTGAAGTGGAACTTGATGTGCTTGAAGTCCATCTGCGCCATCTGGAGCACGTAGCCCGAGTCGGCCAGGAAGACATCGCGCCCCTCGCGGTCCTTGGCCATGTACTGGTACTTGCGCTTCTTGAAGGCTTCGAGCTCGGCAGGGTCGTCGCTCTCGATCCAGCAGGCCTTGTAGAGGCTCACGGGCTCCCAGCGGCACTTGGCGTTGTACTCGTTCTCCAGGCGGTACTGGATGACCTCGAACTGGAGCTGGCCCACGGTGCCGATAATCTTGCGCCCGTTGAACTGGTTGACGAAGAGCTGGGCCACACCTTCGTCCATCAGCTGGTCGATACCCTTGGCCAGCTGCTTCTGCTTCATGGGGTCGGCGTTCTCGATGTACTTGAACATCTCCGGCGAGAAGCTGGGCAGGCCGCGGAAGTGGAGCTTCTCGCCCTCGGTCAGCGTGTCGCCTATCTTGAAGGTGCCGTTGTCCGGCAAGCCGATGATGTCGCCCGCCCAGGCCTCGTCGACGGTGGTCTTGCGCTGGGCCATGAACTGGGTGGGGCTGGAGAAGCGCATCACCTTGTCGTGGCGCACGTGGTAGTAGGGCGTGTTGCGCGAGAACTTGCCCGAACATACCTTGCAGAAGGCGATACACGAACGGTGGTTGGGGTCGATGTTGGCCGTAATCTTGAAGATGAAGCCGGTGAACTTGGGCTCGTCGGGCTGCACGTCGCGCTCCTCGGCCTTGACGGGACGGGGGCTGGGGGCTATCTCGACGAAGCAATTCAGAAGCTCCTCGACACCGAAGTTGTTCAGCGCCGAACCGAAGAACACGGGAGCCACCTCGGCCTTGAGGTAGTCGTCGACATTGAACTCGGGATAGACGCCCTCGATGAGTTCCAACTCGCCGCGCAAGCGATCGGCCAGGTCGGCACCGATACGCTGGTCCAGTTCCTCGGTGTGGATGTCTACGGCCACCTTCTCCGTCACCACCTGTTTGGAGGGTTGGAAGAGGTTGAGGTTCTGCTCGTAGATGTTGTAGACGCCCTTGAAGCGGACGCCGCTCTCGATGGGCCACGTCAGGGGACGCACGTGGATGTGAAGCTCTTCCTCGAGCTCGTCCAGCAGGTCGAAGGGGTCCTTGGCCTCGCGGTCCATCTTGTTGACGAAGATGATGACGGGGGTGTTGCGCATGCGGCACACTTCCATGAGCTTGCGCGTCTGCGTCTCCACACCCTTGGCGCCGTCCACCACGATGATGACGCTATCGACGGCGGTCAGCGTGCGGTAGGTGTCTTCGGCAAAGTCCTGGTGACCGGGGGTATCAAGGATGTTGACCTTGTAGTCCTTATAGTCGAACTCCATGACCGAGGTGGTGACGGAGATACCGCGCTGCTTCTCGATGTCCATCCAGTCGGACGTGGCGGTTTTCTTGATTTTGTTGCTCTTGACGGCGCCGGCCACCTGTATCTGTCCGCCGAAGAGCAGGAGCTTCTCGGTGAGCGAGGTCTTACCGGCATCGGGGTGCGCGATGATTGCAAACGTTCGTCTTCTTTCGATTTCCTGATTTGTTGCCATATATTTTCTTTTTCAGGTATGGATTACACTTTTCAATTTTCAACTTTCAATTTTCAATTTCTCCAAGCACTCGGCCAGCGATGCCTCCCAATGAGGGATGTCGATGCCATAGGTTTGCTTGATGCGCGTCTTGTCGAGCACAGAGTAGTGCGGACGGGGTGCTTTGGCCGGATATTCGTCCGTGTGCAAGGGGCTGACGCGACACGTGGTGATGCCCGCCAGACGATGAATGGCTATAGTGAAGTCGTACCACGAGCAGACGCCTTCATCGCTGAAGTGATAGATGCCAGGCACAATGCCCTGCTCGATGGCGGCAAAGATGGCCTGTGCCAGGTCGGCCGCATAGGTAGGCGTACCTATCTGGTCGAACACCACGCCCAGCGACTCGCGCTCGCGCCCCAGGCGGAGCATGGTCTTCACGAAGTTATTGCCGAAGGTGGAGTAGAGCCAAGCGGTGCGTACAATCATGGCACGGCTACACTTCTGCATCACAACCTCTTCGCCCGCCAGCTTGGTGCGGCCATAGACGGAGTTGGGACAGGGCGTATCGTTCTCGCGATAGGGCACGTGGGCCGTGCCGTCGAACACGTAGTCGGTAGACACCTGGATGAGAGCGGCCCCCATGGCTTCGGCGGCTTCGGCCAGGTAGCCGGGCGCCAGGTGGTTCAGACGATCGCAAAGCTCAGGATTGTCCTCGGCCTTGTCCACGGCCGTGTAGGCGGCGCAATTCACGACCACATCCACCCGACGGTCGGCGATGAAGGCACGCACGGCGTCGGCATCGCAAATGTCCAACTCCTGCACGTCGGTAAAGAAATAAGTGTGTTGCGGATGGGCGGCGGAGAGCACGCGCATCTCATTGCCAAGTTGACCGTTGGCGCCGGTTATCAGAATGTTCATATCAGTCGTCCAATTTGAGTTCTCCCTTTTTGTCCTTGTCGTAATAGTTGGCCAGCAACGAGATGAAAGCGCTCACGGCCTCCATCGCCTTGGCCGTCCCCTCGCTGATATCCTTCTTCTGAAGCCTCAGCAACAACACGCCGTAGAGGGCTTCGAAGCAGGTCTCCAGCTCGGGCTCGTCTTTGTGACCATTGCGTTGGCGAAGCTCCACGATGAAAGGCAGCGCCTTGAAGTAGGCCGCGTTGTAGAAAGGATACTTCGTGGAGGCCAGCAGGGCGCCGTGTAGCTCGGTGAGGTTCTGGATGACGTTGCGGTTGATCTGAAGATGTCCCTTCTCCACCACGCCTTCGGCACGCATCATGTCGCACAGGTTGGCATACCATTCTTCGAGTGCCGGACGTTGGTCTTCAGGATAACGATCGATGACCTGCTCGCGCAGGCGGTCGATGTCGCACCCGTTGGCACGTATCAGGTCTTCCACCTGCCACATGTATATCAAATATTCGGCAATGTTCTGTTCTTTTAGTTTTTTAGCGATTATCATTTCTGTTGACAACTAATACAAGGATTCTCCCATCAAAGTGAACACCAGGCCCAGTATCGACACGATGGCCACAATGCTACCAATCACACGATTCAATATCCAAATGCCGCGCAGGTTGAAGCGAGCGCGCACTTTGTTGACAAAATAAGTGATGCCAAACCACCACGAAAGGGCTCCCAAAGCAATGGCCAGATAGCCCGTGACGGCCTCGAACAGGAGTACGCCCGGACTAATGAACGCAAAGCGGGCGAAAAGTCCGACAAAAAGCAGAATGATAAGCGGGTTGGAAAGTGTAACAAAAAACGCCGTAATGAAATTATGCAAATACGTACCTTTACTGGTAGATACAGGGCGAAGTGAATGCACAGGATTGCTCCGGAAAGTATAGATACCAAAAGCCAGAAGCAAGACACTACCGAAGAGCTGAAGGTAAAAAATGTTCTTATTGACATAATCGAACACAAAGCTCATGCCATAGCCCGTCAGGAGGGCATAAAAGATATCGCTCATCGCGGCACCAATGCCCGTGACGAAACCATACCAACGGCCCTTATTCAACGTACGCTGGATGCATAATACACCCACAGGGCCCAGCGGCGCCGACACAATGACGCCGATAATAAAGCCCTTCCACAAGATATTGAATATGGTCTCCAACTGAATCATGGGTGCAAAGATAGTGCAAAGCGAGGGAAGTACAAAAGCGAAAACAGAGTTTTTGAGTTTTTGACTTTTTACGTCCGAGGTTCACCCTTCTTCCATTTTCCACACTTTTTTATCAACCCAACTTTCCGATCACCGCCACCTTGATAACTCCATCCAGCCGATTCTCGAACACGTGATAAGCCTTTTCAATCTCCGAAAGAGGGAAACGGTGAGTTATAAGCGGCGTAGTATCAATCTGGCCTTCGGCAATCAGACGAAGAATCTCTTCACAATCGCATCCATCCACACCGCCCGTCTTAAACGTAAGGTTCTTGCCATACATGTCGGGCAAGGGAAGAACTTGCGGACGGTCATAGAGGGCCACTACGGTAACAATCGCGTTCGGACGAGCACACTCCCATGCCAGTCGGAAGGTGTCATCGGCACCTGCCACTTCAATAACCACATCTGCCCCGCCATGTGCGCTATTCGCCTGAACATACGTCTTACACTCTTCAGGAGAAACGACCTGAACCTCAGGATAATGCATACGCAGGAAGCGAGCTCGCTCAGCCGACTTTTCGCATACAATGATACGTTGAGGATGCTTCAGACGAGCACAAAGCAAGGTACAGATGCCCGTAGGGCCTGCGCCTATGATAAGTACCGTATCTTCTGGCTTTATTTCCGAAATGCGCGCCGCCCAAAAGCCCGTAGCCAAAATGTCGCCCACGAACAGGGCCTGCTCATCGGTCACCCCCTCAGGAATACGATTCAACCCCTGATCGGCATGGGGCACACGGACATATTCAGCCTGCCCTCCATCGATGCGACAACCCAATGCCCATCCTCCATCAGGGTCTTCACAATTGTTCACATAGCCATGCTGGCAAAAAAAGCATTCGCCACAGAAGGTTTCGACATTGACCGTCACCCGATCGCCAGGCTTAACGCTATGCACATCCGTTCCTACCTGCTCGACTATTCCTACCATCTCGTGCCCGACGGTAATGCCTGGCACGGCACGAGGCACACTTCCATGTTTGATATGCAAATCGCTGGTACAGATGCTCCCAAGCGTGACGCGCACCAAGGCGTCATGCGAATCTTTCAGCGTGGGTATTGGTTTCTCTAGCAAGGCAAATCGCCCACGCTCCACGTACGTATATGCTAACATTTTATTTCAATTTTCAGGTTCTTCATTCTTTCCATTTTCTTCCTCCACGACTTCTATCAGGAAACTAACGGGGCGAAAGCCGTCGTTACACGAAATCATGGCCGAACGCTTGTTCTTCATCCATCCGTCATACAGATCTGTTGCCCCATATGCCAAAGCCATTACAAAAGACGACATGCTTTGCCAAGCGCTCTCACAAAGCCCTTTCGGCTTTTCCCAACCATTGGCTATGAAGACTTGTCCTTCTTCCACATCGCAGGCATGCTCCAGCGGGTTTTCATAACGCTCCATCAAATCCTTGTAACAAGCTTTACGCATAACGGTGATTTTAATCTTCCTCATATCCGTATTCCCAAAATCCAACAATCAATCTTTATATCTCAATTCCCAAAAGGCAACCGCCGAAGCGGCCGCTACATTGAGCGAATCCACTCCATGTGCCATCGGTATGCGTACCACATAGTCTGCTTCGGCAATCGTTTCCATCGGCAAGCCATCCCCTTCGGTCCCCATGACGATAGCCAATCGCGACTCGGCCTTCAAGGCAGGATAATCCAACGGCACCGACTGATCCGTCAAGGCCATGGCCGCCGTACGAAAACCCATACGGCTCAACTCTTCGAGCGAACCATCCAACCAAGTCCAAGGCACAAGAAACACTGATCCCATCGACACGCGTACAGCCCTACGATTCAAAGGATCACAAGAATTGCGCGTCAATAATACCCCATCAATACCCAAGGCTGCCGCCGAACGAAAAATAGCGCCGATATTAGTCGTATCCACCACTCCATTTATGACCACCACACGATGTGCATGCCTGCACACATCCTCCACACTTCGAGGAACAGGACGCCGCATGGCACAAAGTACACCACGTGTCAAGGTATAGCCCGTCAATTCGGCCAACAAATCGCGTTCACCTGTATAAATAGGAATCTCTGAACAACGGGTAACGATATCAGCCGCATCTCCCGTTATATGCTTCCGTTCACACAAAAGCGCCAACGGTTCATAACCCGCATCCAAAGCAACACGAATCACTTTGGGACTTTCAGCTATAAAGATACCCTTGTCTGGTTCCAGGCGATTGCGCAACTGGGCTTCGGTCAAAGCGCCAAATATTTCGACACCAGGATGCTGAAGAGAAGAAATTTCAATAATAGGCATACTACTCTGCTATTTACCAAACAAAGATACACAATATATCCTAAACAAACACCCATTATAAAGAAAAAGGTACAATCCTTTCATAAACCTCTATAAACACAAAAGGGATGCACCTTGTAAAGGTACATCCCTCTTTACTTATGATTCAAAATCAGTTATCAGAGTTATTTAACTTCCTCAAAATCAGCATCCTGAACATTATCGCCCTGTTTGCTATTATTCTGAGTATTTCCTTGTCCAGCGTTAGCACCACCTTGGAAACCGGCACCTTGTGCACCACCTTGAGCACCTGTCTGTGCATACATCTCAGCGCTGGCAGCCTGGAAAGCCGTATTCAGTTCGGCCATAGCGCTATCGATAGCAGCCAAGTCTTGTGCCTTGTGAGCATCTTTCAGCTTCTGGAGAGCAGCCTCGATCGGAGCCTTCTTGTCGGCAGGGAGCTTGTCACCCAGTTCCTTCAATTGATTTTCAGTCGTGAAAATCATGGAGTCGGCCTGGTTCAGCTTGTCGATACGTTCCTTTTCCTTCTTGTCGGCTTCGGCATTGGCTTCGGCTTCAGCCTTCATACGTTCGATTTCTTCTTTGCTCAAGCCGCTGGAAGCTTCGATACGGATAGCCTGTTCCTTGCCTGTAGCCTTATCCTTGGCAGATACCTTCAAGATACCGTTGGCATCGATATCGAAAGTTACCTCGATCTGAGGAACACCACGACGAGCAGGAGCGATACCTGTCAGGTTGAACTGACCGATTGACTTGTTCTGAGCTGCCATAGGACGCTCACCCTGCAATACGTGGATGGTCACTTCCGTCTGGTTATCGGCGGCGGTAGAGAAGGTTTCGCTCTTCTTGCAAGGGATAGTCGTGTTGGCTTCGATCAGCTTCGTCATTACGCCACCCAAGGTTTCGATACCCAAGGTCAACGGAGTAACGTCGAGCAATACGATGTCGCCCACACCAGCCTCTTTGTTCAATACGGCACCCTGCACGGCAGCACCTACGGCTACAACCTCATCGGGGTTCACACCCTTGGAAGGAACTTTGCCGAAGAAGTCTTCTACCAGTTTCTGAACGGCCGGTATACGTGAAGAACCACCTACGAGGATGACTTCATCGATATCTGAGTTGCTCAAGCCAGCATCGCTCATAGCCTTCTTACAAGGCTCCAAGCAAGCCTGAATCAAACCATGTGCCAGAGCTTCGAACTTAGCACGAGTCAATGTCTTAACCAAGTGCTTGGGCACACCACCTACCGGCATGATGTACGGCAGGTTGATTTCGGTAGAAGTAGAAGAAGACAACTCGATCTTGGCCTTCTCGGCAGCTTCCTTCAAACGTTGCATAGCCATCGGGTCTTGAGTCAGGTCGGCACCTTCGTCGTTCTTGAACTCTTGTACCAGCCAGTCGATGATTACCTGGTCGAAGTCATCACCACCCAGGTGAGTATCACCGTTGGTTGACAATACTTCGAACACACCGCCACCGAATTCCAAGATAGAGATATCGAACGTACCACCACCAAGGTCGAATACGGCGATCTTCATATCCTTGTTAGCCTTGTCTACACCATAAGCCAATGCGGCAGCCGTCGGCTCGTTTACGATACGTTTTACGTCCAGACCGGCAATCTGACCAGCCTCTTTCGTAGCCTGACGCTGAGAGTCGGAGAAGTAGGCCGGAACGGTAATAACGGCTTCTGTAACCTCTTGTCCCAGATAGTCTTCGGCAGTCTTCTTCATCTTCTGAAGAATCATGGCAGAGATTTCCTGCGGAGTGTAGTGACGTCCGTCGATGTCGACACGCGGCATGTTGTTTTCGTTCACTACCGGATAAGGTACACGAGAGATTTCTTTCTGTACCTGCGACCAGTTTTCACCCATGAAACGCTTGATAGAATAGACCGTACGCTTCGGGTTCGTGATGGCCTGACGTTTGGCGGGGTCACCTACCTTACGTTCACCACCGTCTACAAATGCCACTACAGAAGGAGTTGTACGCTTGCCTTCGCTGTTGGCGATTACTACAGGTTCGTTACCTTCGAATACAGCAACACAAGAGTTTGTAGTTCCTAAGTCAATACCAATAATTTTTCCCATGATCGTTATTATTTTATTTGTTATTATTCAGTTTATTTCTGTCCACCTCGTCGGCAGACGCTTCTAAAAGGACAAACGCCGTGCCAAATACCAAACGACCTTCTTTTAATGGCAAAACGCTGACAAGCTCTGCCACTTTGGCAGAAATCCGCCTCATAGACTGACGAAAAAGACAACAACACATCCCCATCTTCCTCCAAGACTGACAAACGATGCCTGCCACCTCGCATCCAGTTCTTCAAAGGAAAGCATCGTTTTCCTCGAAAGAAAACGGCCGTTTCCGCCAAGGAAAGCAATGCTTTCTTCAACCGAAAAAGAAAGCCGCCTTCGGGAGGATTCCATATCCTACCCAAAGGCGGCACCTATAAATATAATCCGTATCAGGTTACTCCTTCACCAATACCAATATCAGTTCGCCGGCGGCATTATAGAAACCGATGCCACCCTCGGCCAGACGTGCAAAAGTTTTCACTTCGGACAAAGCCTTCGTGACACGTCCTTCGACCTCCATGTCGGGGCATGCCATCATCGTACTGATCAGATTGGGGAAAGAAATGGCCGACGCGTTGTTCTCATCGGTCACAAAAGCACCGTTGATGACGTTGCAACCCGCATTGCCATGCACTTTCTTCTCAGCAACGTTCAGCTCCAGGAAAGGTTGCTTCTCCATACCGTCGGGGATGGCTTCACCTCCAGCTTGTGTGATTTTCCAGCGACCTCCCAAATCGGTAACCGAAACATCTGGCTTTCTTGGCTTCAAAACCAGAATGGGGCGTTTCAACGATTTGCCGCACAAGGCAAGTTGTCCATCAGCAAGCTTTGTATACTTCTTCACTTGTGACAAAGCCGAAAGTACGTTCTTTTCCAACGTCATGTCGGGACACATCATGCGGGTGCTTCCCACTTGTCCAAGCGTCAACTCGCCTGGCTTGGCGTTGGTATCAAAACTTCCCATCAGACGATTGCAACCGCTATTGCCATAGACGCGCCCTGTATTTGTCTCAAAGGCTACATAAGGAAAGCTTTGGCCAGGTGCTGGCACAACGGCCGTTCCGTTGATTTCGATGATGTTCCATTCACCTCCAAGGTCGGAAACCTGCGCAAGATTCTTTGTCGAAGCGCACGATGACATGGCCGCCACAACGGCCACCATACTTAGATAAACACAAATTTTCTTCATTGTCCTGTAGTTTAAGTTAAATTATCAACCGCAAATATAGAACAAAATAACAGCTCTGCCAACATTTTGTTCAGCAATCACATCCAAAAAGCCAAAGTATTTGACACTATTATAATGTATATCTAAGAATTAAACAGTATATTTGCTGACGAAAAAACTGAAAAGAACAACTTGAATATTTATCAATCACATTATTAATAAGAAACAAAATGGGTAAAGTTCTAATTATCGGTGCAGGCGGTGTAGGAACCGTCGTTGCACACAAAGTAGCTCAGAATCCGGACGTGTTCACCGAAATCATGATTGCCAGCCGCACGAAGTCGAAATGCGACGCCGTCGTGAAAGCCATCGGTAATCCCAATATCAAAACCGCTCAGGTAGATGCAGACAATGTGGACGAACTGGTTGCGCTCTTCAATAGCTTCAAGCCCGAAATCGTCATCAACGTTGCCCTGCCCTATCAGGACCTGACTATCATGGAAGCCTGTCTGAAAACGGGTGTCAACTATTTGGACACGGCCAACTACGAGCCCAAGGACGTGGCCCACTTCGAATACAGCTGGCAATGGGCCTACAAGCAGCGCTTCGAGGAAGCCGGCCTGACCGCCATCCTCGGTTGCGGCTTCGACCCAGGCGTGAGCGGTGTATATACGGCCTATGCCGCCAAGCATCACTTCGATGAAATCCAGTATCTGGACATCGTAGATTGCAATGCCGGCAACCACCACAAGGCTTTCGCCACCAACTTCAACCCTGAAATCAACATTCGTGAGATAACCCAAAACGGTCGTTATTACGAGAACGGTCAGTGGGTGACCACCAAACCGCTGGAAATCCACAAGGACCTGACTTATCCGAACATCGGCCCTCGCGACTCCTACCTGCTTTACCACGAAGAGCTGGAGTCTCTGGTGAAGAATTTCCCCACCATCAAGCGTGCCCGCTTCTGGATGACCTTCGGCCAGGAATACCTGACTCACCTGCGCGTCATTCAGAACATCGGCATGGCCCGCATCGACGAAGTGGATTACAACGGCGTAAAAATCGTCCCCTTGCAATTCCTGAAGGCCGTACTCCCCAACCCACAAGACTTGGGCGAGAATTACGAAGGCGAGACTTCCATCGGTTGCCGCATCCGCGGATTGAAGGATGGCAAGGAGCGCACCTACTACGTTTACAACAACTGCAGCCACCAAGCCGCCTACAAGGAAACAGGTATGCAGGGTGTCAGCTACACCACGGGCGTACCAGCCATGATTGGCGCCATGATGTTCCTCAAAGGCATTTGGAAGAAGCCGGGCGTATGGAACGTTGAAGAATTCGATCCCGATCCATTCATGGAGCAGCTCAACAAGCAAGGCCTGCCTTGGCACGAAGTAATTGATGGCGACCTCGAACTTTAATCACTAACCACCAATTAACATGAATGTAGGAGACAAAGCCCCCGAGATATTGGGCATCAACGAGAAAGGCGAAGAAATCCGCCTGAGCAATTATAAAGGAAAGAAACTGGTGCTCTACTTCTACCCGAAGGACAGTACATCAGGTTGCACAGCTCAGGCCTGCAACCTGCGCGACAACTACGACGCCCTGCGCCAAGCCGGCTACGAAGTGGTAGGCGTCAGTGTAGATAGCGAAAAGTCGCACCAGAAATTCATCGAGAAGAACTCCCTCCCCTTCACCCTGATTGCCGACACAGACAAGAAGCTGGTCGAGCAATTTGGTGTATGGGGCGAGAAGAGCATGTATGGCCGTAAATACATGGGCACCTTCCGCACGACCTTCATCATTAACGAAGAAGGCATTGTGGAGCGCATCATCGGTCCAAAGGAAGTCAAGACCAAAGACCATGCGGCACAAATACTTTAATTACCATTTATTCAACAAACAAGTATGGCAAAAAAAGACGAACTGAATTTTGAAAATGAAGGCGCCGTAATGCCCAATAGCGAAAAGCTGAAAGCCTTGCAGGCCGCCATGGACAAGATAGAAAAGAGTTTCGGCAAAGGCTCCATCATGAAGATGGGCGACGACAGCATCGAACAAGTCGAAGTCATTCCCACTGGCTCCATCGGACTAAACGTAGCTTTGGGTGTAGGTGGTTATCCCCGCGGACGTATCATCGAAATCTATGGCCCTGAATCCTCTGGTAAAACCACATTGGCCATTCATGCCATCGCCGAAGCACAGAAAGCTGGAGGTATCGCCGCTTTCATCGACGCAGAGCATGCCTTCGATCGCTTCTATGCAGCCAAGCTGGGCGTTGACGTGGACAACCTCCTCATCTCCCAGCCCGACAACGGCGAACAGGCCCTGGAGATTGCAGAACAGCTCATCCGCTCCTCAGCTATCGATATCATCGTTGTTGACTCCGTAGCCGCCCTTACGCCAAAGGCCGAAATCGAAGGCGACATGGGCGACAACAAGGTAGGCCTCCAGGCACGCCTGATGTCACAAGCCTTGCGCAAATTGACATCTGCCGTCAGCAAGACCCGCACCTGCTGCATCTTCATCAACCAATTGCGCGAGAAGATTGGTGTCATGTTCGGCAATCCCGAAACGACTACCGGTGGTAATGCCTTGAAGTTCTACGCATCCGTCCGCCTCGACATCCGTGGTGGTCAGGCCATCAAGAACGGCGAGGACGTTATTGGCAAACAGACCAAAGTGAAAGTTGTCAAGAATAAGGTAGCTCCTCCCTTCCGTCGTGCTGAGTTCGACATCATGTTCGGCGAAGGCATCTCTCGCGCAGGCGAAATCATCGACCTGGGTACCGAACTGGGTATCATCAAGAAGAGTGGCTCTTGGTTCAGCTACAATGACACCAAACTAGCTCAAGGCCGCGATGCCGCTAAGCAAGTAATTCTGGATAATCCCGAATTGGCCGAAGAACTGGAAGGACTGATATTCGAAGAACTGAAGAAAGAAAAATAAAACTTCGAACCTAAACTCATAGAGGGGATAGCCACATGGCTCCCCTCTATTATTCATTATCTTAGTAGCACCTCCATAAGCATATGAGCGATTTCCGCCTGAAAGTATTCCATTCCGTAGCTCAAAACTTGAGCTTTACCAAGGCTTCTCAAGAGCTATTTATCAGCCAACCGGCCATCACCAAACATATACAGGAACTGGAAAGCACCTACCAAACTCGCCTATTCGATCGACAAGGCGGAAAAATATCCCTGACCGAATCAGGGCAACTGCTCTTAGAACATTGCGAACGCATTCTAGACGAATACCGCAAATTGGAATACGAAATGCACCTGCTTCATAATCAATATACAGGCAAATTGAGGTTAGGTGCCAGTACAACCATTGCCCAATACGTACTTCCACCTATGCTAGGCACTTTTATTAGCAAATTTCCACAAGTAGAATTATCACTACTCAATGGAAATACACGCGAAATGGAAACAGCCTTGCAAGATCATCGTATAGACTTGGCACTAGTCGAAGGAGTGACACGTCTACCCAATTTGCGTTACACTCCCTTTCTGGAAGACGAACTGGTCGTCGTCGTACGTACGGGTAGCCGCCTACCGATAGCTGAAGAAATAACTCCCGAACAACTGGCCACCTTCCCACTGGTGCTGCGCGAACGCGGATCGGGTACCTTGGATGTCTTCGAACGGGCCATCCTAAGACATAACATTAAATTATCCTCCCTGCATGTACTCATGTACTTGGGAAGCACAGAAAGCATCAAACTATTTTTGGAACATACAGACTGTTTGGGTATCGTTTCCATCCGTTCCGTCAGCAGAGAATTGTATGCCGGCCGTTTGCGCGTAGTCGATGTCAAGGGGCTAGAAATGAAACGTGAATTCAATTTTGCCCAACTACAAGGGCAAGAAAGCGGACTTAGCCAAGTTTTCATGCAATTCACCCAACGATAACTATCCCTACCTCCCATACTTATTACTTTTGGTTATAACTGATAAAAATATAAGAATTGTAGCCTCCATAGGAAATGTGTACCTTTGCGTCCGAAAAGAAAAAGTTAAACCAACAAAAAAAGAATTGTTATGTTCGAACGTGGAAACAGAGGCAACACCTTTCATGGTATCCTACTCATTGCCTTATTCTCCTTCTCAGCTTTTTACATCGCTGAAATTCCATTCGTAAAAAGTTTATCCTTCAGTCCGTTGATTGTAGGTATTATATTAGGTATGCTCTATGCTAACAGCCTTCGCAACCGTCTGCCTGAAACCTGGGTACCTGGCATCAAATTCTGTACCAAACAGATTCTTCGTGCCGGTATCGTGCTCTATGGCTTCCGTCTAACACTGACCGAAGTAGCAGCCGTAGGTCTACCTGCCATTGTAGTAGACAGCATCATCGTATGCGGCACCATTTTCTTGGGGGTATTCTTGGGCAAATTGATGAAAATAGATAAAGATACAGCCTTGATCACATCAACCGGTAGTGCCATCTGCGGTGCGGCAGCAGTATTGGGTGCTGAACCTGTCATCAAATGTGAAGGCCATAAGACAGCTATCGCTGTATCTACCGTAGTTATTTTTGGAACTATTGCCATGTTCCTCTACCCCATCATGTACCGTTCAGGAGTGCTATCTAGTTTGTCCGACACCCAAGTAGCCATCTATACGGGAAGCACTCTGCATGAGGTAGCTCATGTAGCAGGCGCAGGCAATGCGATGGATCCTACCGATACGTTAGGCATTGCTGGTACAGCCACCATCACCAAAATGATCCGTGTCATGCTGCTGGCCCCCGTACTGGTCATCATGAGTTTTGCCCTTGCCGGACGAAAAAAATTATCAGCAGACGGCACAACAACTAAGAGCAAGATTACAATTCCTTGGTTTGCCTTTGGTTTCATCGGTATCATCTGCCTGAACTCTCTACTTCAGTATCTCTTCGATGCACCAACCGTCAAGGAGATCCCTCTGAACGGAGCCATCGAATACATTGATACCTTCATGTTAACCATGGCCATGACAGCACTGGGCACAGATACAAGCATCGATAAGTTCAAACAGGCCGGAGCCAAACCTTTCGTACTGGCCTTTGGACTCTTTATCTGGCTATTACTGGGCGGCTACCTACTTGTAAAGTATTTGGTGCCACTGATGGCTTGATAAGCCAAACCTTGGTCATAAAAATGGGCCTGCTCCTGTTCTAACAGAAGTAAGCCCATTTTTCTTTTTCTTAGAACAATCTCAATTCAATTCCTCCTCCCGAATTCCCAGTACATAAGCCAAAGAAGGAACCACCGGACACCACTGGCAAACTGATGGCAAAGTAAGCTCCTCCATGCGGAACCACACCACCTGCACTTCCTGCTCCTTCGCATTCTTTCTCCTTTCCCGAAGAATTTCACCCGTCACCTCATTCATTTTTTCCTCGTCGATGGTCGTGGCAGGTACCAATAATGCTTGCTTTACGGAAACATTGTTCAATACAAGAGTCACCAGATCGTGATATAACGCCTCGGCCATCGCCAGATTTTCAGTAGGAACTACCCCAAAAACATATTCAGCCAACCCTGTGCGACAAGCCTTGCCATCCAAGTCAGATAAAAGAGAAGGGGTACAGACACTCAATGCATCCCCATCCGTTCCTTGAACTAACAAAACCTGCACCTCCGCCGAAGAAAAATCACGGATACCCGCATCTAACAGCAGACAATCCAACCAGGCTACCAAATCAAACATAGGCAAAGGACGCCCTAGACGAGCAGACATCACTTCACGCACCATCTCGACCGTCTGGTTTAAAAACGACACGTCTATCAATATCACACGTTCCGAAAGTTTCAAATTCGCAGTTCTATTCATATTCTTAATTCATGTCAGTTATCACCTGTGAAATGTGCAAAGATAACACAAATAAAGGAGAAACAAGACATAAAGGCTGAACGAATGACATTTTGTCACATAAAATTACCAATTCTAAGACATTTTGTCCACACAATACAAATGGCAAGAGTTTTGCAAATCAATCGATGCCAAACCTAACCAAGACTAAAGAAAGGAGAAACAATATGAATTTTAACAACTTTACAATCAAAGCGCAAGAAGCCGTACAGGAGGCCGTGAACCTAGTACAACGCCGGGGACAACAGGCCATCGAGCCGGTACACCTGCTGCAAGGAGTCATGAAAGTGGGTGAGAATGTCACTAACTTCATCTTCCAGAAACTAGGCATGAACGTCCAGCAGATAGAGCTGGTTCTCGACAAGCAGATAGAGTCACTGCCCAAGGTATCGGGCGGGGAACCTTACCTAAGCCGTGAAACCAACGAAGTGTTGCAGAAAGCCATGGACTATTCCAAGGAACTAAACGACGAGTTCATTTCATTGGAACCCATTTTGCTGGCCCTGTTAACTGTCAAGAGTACCGCATCTAGTATCCTGAAAGATGCTGGTATGAGCGAAAAAGAACTGCGTACAGCCATCAATGAACTGCGTCAGGGATCAAAGGTCACTTCACAATCGAGCGAAGATACCTATCAATCACTGGAAAAGTATGCCATCAACCTGATAGATGCCGCCCGAAACGGCAAGCTCGATCCAGTCATCGGCCGTGACGAAGAAATCCGTCGGGTTCTGCAGATATTGAGCCGTCGTACCAAAAACAATCCTATCCTGATCGGCGAACCAGGTACCGGTAAGACCGCCATCGTCGAAGGATTGGCACAGCGAATCCTTCGTGGTGATGTGCCGGAGAACCTGAAAAACAAACAATTGTATTCGCTCGACATGGGTGCCCTGGTAGCCGGAGCCAAATACAAAGGTGAGTTCGAGGAACGTCTGAAGGCCGTCATCAACGAGGTAAAACAGTCCGAAGGCAACATCATCCTCTTCATCGACGAAATCCATACCCTAGTAGGTGCCGGTAAGGGTGAAGGTGCCATGGATGCCGCAAACATCCTGAAACCGGCGCTGGCCCGTGGCGAAGTTCGAAGTATCGGTGCCACAACACTTGACGAATACCAGAAGTATTTCGAAAAGGATAAAGCACTAGAGCGTCGTTTCCAGACTGTCATGGTCAACGAACCCGATACGCTGAGCACCATCTCCATCCTGCGTGGATTGAAGGAACGTTACGAAAACCATCATCACGTTCGTATCAAGGACGATGCCATTATCGCTGCCGTGGAGCTGAGCAACCGGTACATCACCGACCGTTTCCTCCCCGACAAGGCCATCGACCTGATGGATGAGGCCGCAGCCAAGCTGCGTATGGAAGTAGACTCCGTACCCGAAGAACTGGACGAAATCTCACGTAAGATCAAGCAGCTAGAAATCGAACGCGAGGCCATCAAGCGCGAGGACGATAAAGCCAAACTGGAACAGATTGGCAAAGAACTGGCCGAACTCAAGGAACAGGAAAGCTCCTACAAAGCCAAGTGGCAGAGCGAAAAGACACTGGTCAACAAGATACAGCAGAACAAGGTCGAGATAGAGAACCTGAAATTCGAAGCCGAGAAGGCCGAACGCGAAGGTGACTACGGCAAAGTAGCCGAAATCCGTTACGGCAAGCTACAGGCCTTGAACAAGGAAATCGAAGAGACCCAGCAAAAGCTGCATCAGATGCAGGGCGACAACGCCATGATTAAGGAAGAAGTCGATGCCGAAGACATCGCCGACGTCGTATCGCGCTGGACGGGTATCCCCGTCAGCAAGATGCTGCAAAGCGAGAAGGAGAAACTCCTCCACCTGGAAGAAGAGCTCCACAAGCGCGTTATCGGTCAGGACGAGGCCATCGAAGCTGTATCCGACGCAGTGCGTCGCAGCCGTGCCGGTCTGCAGGACCCCAAACGGCCTATCGGCTCTTTCCTCTTCCTGGGTACGACGGGGGTCGGTAAGACCGAATTAGCCAAGGCTTTGGCCGAATTCCTGTTCGATGATGAGACAATGATGACCCGTATCGACATGAGCGAATATCAGGAGAAGCATAGCGTGTCCCGACTCGTCGGAGCGCCTCCCGGATACGTCGGCTACGATGAAGGCGGGCAGCTGACCGAAGCCGTAAGGCGGAAACCCTACTCCGTAGTCTTGTTCGATGAAATCGAAAAGGCTCATCCTGATGTATTCAACATCCTGTTGCAGGTACTCGATGACGGACGTCTGACCGACAACAAAGGCCGGACGGTGAACTTCAAGAACACCATCATCATCATGACCTCCAACATGGGAAGCTCGTATATCCAGAGCCAGATGGAGAAACTGAACGGCAGCAACAAGGAGCAGATTGTCGAAGAGACCAAGCGCGAAGTGATGAACATGCTGAAGAAGACCATACGGCCCGAGTTCCTCAACCGTATTGACGAAACCATCATGTTCCTGCCGCTGACCGAGCCCGAGATCCGTCAGATCGTAACGCTGCAGATCAACAGTGTACGCCGCATGCTGGAAGGCAACGGAGTGACACTGCAACTGACCGATGCTGCTATCAACTTCCTGGCGCAAGCTGGCTTCGATCCAGAGTTTGGCGCCCGTCCTGTCAAGCGTGCCATCCAACACTACCTGCTCAACGACCTCTCTAAGAAGTTGCTGGCACAGGAAGTGGACCGCAACCGCCCTATCATCGTAGACGTAAATGCCGCCAAGGACGGACTTGTATTCAAAAATTGACCATAAATGTCCACTTAATTATTTAATAGACTATTAAGTGGGCATTTAATAGGTTATTAAGCGACCATTTAATAGGCGATTAAATGAGCATTTAACAGGCTATTAAATAGAAGACCTCAAATTAAAGGCTGAATCGAATTGGAATCATCTCCACATCGATTCAGCCTTTATTATTACTTTTCTTTGCCAGTTAATTATTCAGCAACTTCTGTTTCAGTTTCTTCTTCAACCTGCTTCTCTTCAAAATCAGTCAAACCTGCGTTTACTAACAAATTATACCAAGAAATCAACTTCTTGATATCTGATACATGAACACGATCACGGTCATAATTAGGAAGTACTTCAGCCAAATATGCACCAAGTTCATCAGCAGAAGCTTTCTTCAGATTCAATGTGACCAAAGCACCGTTTTCCTTCTCTTTCATCGAAGCAAAAACTTGACGCAAAGGTATATCTTCAGCATCCGTATACATGGCAATATCACCTAAAGAGATAATTTTCTCATTGCCATATGCCGGAAAGCGTTTTTTATCAGCAATCGATTCAACAATCAACATATTCTTGCCTCTCGAAACAAGTTTATACAATCCAGGTTTGCCAGAAATGGACAAAATAGTCTTCAACATAATCTGTTCTATTCAATTTTTAATATTAGACAAATAAAAAATACCACTAATTGCTTCGGAAAATCCGTCTGCATTAGCGCTCGCAAAGGTAATCAATATTTTTAGATAGCGAAGAAATCAGAGCCAAAACCTGAGGAATCAGAGGAGAATTACCATCATTTACGATGACATAATCAGCCATCCTGCGTTTTTCTTCGTCATCCATCTGACGGCGGATACGTTGCTCTATCAGGTCGCGTGACGATGCATCACGACTGACAGCCCGCTGAATACGGACTTCCAAAGGAGCATAAACCATAACTACTTTATCGACTTCTCCCCGAAACCCTGCTTCCAAAAGTATAGCTGATTCTATACCTACCCAAGGACATATAGAACGGGCAGAGCACCAAAGACGAAAATCATCCTTGACCCGCGGATGTACAATTGTATTTACTTGAGCTGCATGTTCCGCACTGCCAAACAAATAGGAAGCCAACAAAGGTTTGTTCAGATTTTCCCCGATATATACATTTTCTCCCAACAATGACGTCAGACCACGACGGATACTTTCATCCGCAACCATCAGCCGACGAGTTTCGATATCAGAAATGTAGACGGGAATACCCATCACTTCCAACAAACGCGACACAACACTCTTGCCACTACCAATTCCTCCTGTTAACCCTATCCTAATAGCCATAATCTGCCGGTATTTGCTCTATCAAGAAATCAACTTGTTCGGGGTTGAAACGCACATGACTGACTCCTTCAGGCAAAGTCCTTAACTTAACTGTATACTTTTCGCTACCCAAGTGAACCAGCTCTTCATAAGAAACGACCAAATGAAAATCGTCAGCTGTAATTTGACGAAAGCGCCCCATTCCTACCTGAAAAGAGATCTTTATCTTCGACGGAAAAGCTCGTAACACTTTGTCGGCAGGGAAATTGACACCTCGCAGAGGTACTTCTACTGTTTTCTCCGTATACATATCGACTGGCAATGTCAGTTTTACAGAAGCAGGAATATATTTTGCACCCTTCGGGGCCGACAAAGTAACTTCACGTTCCAAAGTATCGGTAATATTATCCAGATTCAAAGGTAAAGTATAAGCGACTTTCATCGTATCTAAAGCATCCGAAGGAGCATAAACTCGAACTGAATCTGGCGTAAAAAGCGTATCGGGCAAATAATATTGTTCGCCTGCACTCACGTTGCCACACAACTTGACTGGTATCATCTTGGACACACCCGTAGAATAGTAGTACTCCAACGTATCAGGCTTCATAGAAAGCAATGCGGTAGAAGCGTTTAGCTGGCTTGTTATCCATTTTTGCACCTGTGAGGTCTGCACTTGGACATGGTTTCCCATGTTAGTATAGTTCTTGAAATCAAGGATTACTGGATAAAAATTTTTGCCAAGCATATAGTTGAGCAACACTGTACCCTTATCACGTACCCTTACCCTGACTTCAGACACTGGATCAGAAGTAATAACCACATTTTCAGGAACATTTCTCAGCCGAACTGGGATAGAAAACTCTGTCTCATAATCGTTGTTCAGCGTCTGAAGTAACCAAAAGCCTGCCGCAATGAAAAAGAAACACAAAAAAACAAAGAACTCCCGGCTCTTCGCACTGAGCAGGAAGTCCTTTGTCTGTTTCTTCGTCTTCAAAAATAACCGCTTTATGTTCCTCTGTTCGAACATAAGTATCGTTTTTTATTTATTGGCAGCCTGGCTGTTGTTGGCATCAGCTGCGGCAGCGAAGATAGAATTCTTGTCGATACGGATTTTTACGTTCGAAGCGATTTCCAGCACTACATCATTATCATTGATTTCCTTAATCACTCCATGGATACCTCCGGCTGTGATAACCTTCTGGTTCACCTGAAGCGATTTGCGGAAATTGGCGATTTCCTTCTGCTTTTTGTTCTGCGGACGAATCATAAAGAAATACATGATAACGAACATGGCAATCAGCATGATCCATGTCCAGCTGGCATCAGGTCCTGTAACTGGAGCCTGCAAAAGAAATACTGTCATTAAATTCATAAGATTTTTCCGTTTGTTTTTTTATAAGTTTGGAAAGCAAAGATATCAGTTTTTCGACAGCTTTCCATCTTTTTTCAATTGATTAACAATTCCGTCCAGCGTTCCGTTCACAAAGCTACCACTCTTCGCTGTGCTGTACAACTTGGCAATGTCGACATATTCGTTCAATGACACACTGATAGGAATGTTAGGGAAGCTCAAAATCTCGGCCAAGGCGCACTGCATGATAATGACATCCATGAAAGCCACGCGGTCCAAATCCCAGTTACGGATATTTTCGCTGATAAGATGGCGATAGTAGTCACAGTTGAGAATGGTGCGACGGAAAAGGCGACGCGCAAATTCGCGATCTTCGTCGTCCTTGAACTCGGGCAACAATTCCTGATTAGCCCCGTTCTTTTCGTCAAAGCGCTTGATGGTCTTCAGCACAAAGGTGTCTACAATTTCCTTGTCGTCATTCCAATAGAGGCTCTGATCTTCGAGCAAGGAATCCAATGCTTCGTTATTGAAGATAAAAGTCTTGTAAAGCTTCCGCCACAGCTCGCGGTCGGCTTCATAAGAACGGTCGTCGGATGCCATATATTCCTTATATATGTCCGAAGCAATGATTTTTTCGTAAAGGCTCTTCACGAAATCCTCGTCGTTGTCCCACGAGCGTTTCTGAGTGGACATGAAATCCAATAGCTGTTTATTCACCTCCAACTGGGCGATAAACTTGTTTTCCACAAACTTAGTGTTAGGATACAATTCCTCTGGCGTAGGTGCCAGCTTGGCTTTCGCAGCCGAAATACGTTTTTGTGCATAGTTCGTCAAAGCCATCATCAGCATCAGCAGATAATTGTACAAGTCATAAGCCTTGGAAAGGCTGAAGAACAATTCTTTCTCCGCCGAGTCTAAATTCTTGCTGCCGTTCTGATAATAAGCATATACAATCTGTATAATCTTAAGACGAATAAGAACTCTGTTAATCATATATCTTATATAAATAGGTTTGTTTAACAGGGGACAAAAGTAGGCATTTTTAATGACTTGGCATAAATAAATCAGTTTTTTTATTGCAGAAGTTGATAATCCAGCCATTTTCTTTTGACAGTTGAAAAAAAATCGTCAATTTTGAGCCCCGATACAAGTCGCTCGGCTCCGTCAGCTCTATAAACGACGGGACCCAACGCACGAAAATATCGAGATTAAAACAGTATTAACGACCTATTACTATTTACTGACTAGTTATGGAAGAAGAGTGGAAAAAGAAAAACGGTGGAGAGAGCAGTGACAAGGAAATCTTATATTCCCAAGCCATCAAGGCCGGCAAACGCATCTATTATTTGGATGTAAAGAAAAACAGAAAAGACGAAATGTTCCTTGCCATTACAGAAAGCAAAAAAATCATCAGTGGTGAAGGCGAAGAATCACAAGTAAGCTTCGAAAAGCATAAAATATTCCTCTATCAGGAAGACTTCGAGAAGTTTATGAACGGTTTGAAGCAATCCATCAGCTTCATTCAGGAACAACAAGGCGCCTGCACACCCAAAAATGAAAATAAAAAAGAAGCCGACGTCCCTCAAAGCACAAGCGCTCAGCAGGAAACGGCCGGCAACGATACAGCAGCCCTGGCAGAAGGCGAAATCAAGATTGACATCGATTTTTAAGCACAACCCTTTGATTATTCAAAAAGAAGCAGTACTTTTGCACCGCTTTTTTACAGCATGTGCGGCCAGGCCGCATCGTGTGATGGTGAATTAAGCAAAAACAACTACTTAATTTAGAGTAACACAAAAAATTAATTCAAATGAAATCAATTGAAGTAAAAGGAACTGCAAGAACCATTGCAGAGCGTTCTTCGGAACAGACAAGAGCCTTGAAGGCCATTCGTAAAAACAACGGTGTACCCTGCGTACTCTATGGTGGTGGCGAAAACATCCACTTCACTGTACCTGCAGACGGTCTGCGTAACCTGGTTTATACTCCGCACATCTATGTAGTAGATCTCGTAATCGACGGCAAGAAGTACAACGCCATCATGAAGGACATCCAGTTCCACCCTGTAAAGGATACCATCCTGCACGTTGACTTCTATCAGATCGACGAAACTAAACCTATCGTAATGGAAGTACCCGTACAGCTCGAAGGTTTGGCAGAAGGTGTAAAGGCCGGTGGTAAGCTGGCTCTGCAGATGCGTAAGCTGAAAGTAAAAGCCCTCTACAACGTTATCCCTGAAAGACTGGTAGTAAACGTTTCTCACCTGGGTCTGGGTAAGACTGTTAAGGTTGGCGAACTGAACTACGAAGGTCTGGAACTGATGAACGCCAAAGAAGCTGTCGTTTGCGCCGTTAAGCTGACACGTGCCGCAAGAGGTGCCGCCGCTGCCGCAAACAACTAATCGGAACGTTCCTTTCTGAGATAAGGATAAACGAAACAAGAAAGACGCGGATTAACGCAGAGACGCAGGTTTGGTTTACACAATCCGCGGAAAGCTGCGATAATCCGCGTCCTTTTTTTATCAGCCGAACACGCCATAGAGTTCCTCCAAGGAAAACGATGGGATGTTCGAAGGAAAACGATGGAATACGCCAAGGAAAGCAATGCTTTTCCCTTTCCCTACAAATTTGAGAACAAAATGAAATACCTGATTGTAGGCCTTGGAAACATAGGCCCCGAATATCACGAAACCCGCCACAACATAGGCTTCATGGTGGTAGACGCATTGGCTCAGGAAGCAGGTGCCACCTTTAAGGACGGCCGTTACGGCTTCACCACTACCCTGTCGGTCAAAGGACGCCAGCTATTGCTGCTCAAGCCGTCAACCTACATGAACCTCAGCGGAAACGCCGTGCGCTACTGGATGCAGAAAGAAAACATTCCGTTGGAAAATACGCTCATCGTCGTAGATGATCTTGCCTTGCCCTTCGGTACCCTGCGCCTGAAAGGAAAAGGAAGCGATGCGGGCCACAACGGGCTGAAACACATTGCCGCTACACTGGGCACGCAGAACTACGCCCGCCTGCGCTTCGGCATCGGCAACGACTTTCCTCGCGGCGGACAAGTGGACTACGTGCTGGGGCACTTCTCGGACGAGGACTGGAAGACCATGCCCGAACGACTGAAAACCGCGGGCGAAATAGTGAAAAGCTTCTGCCTGGCAGGCATCGACATAACCATGAACCAATTCAACAAGAAATGAGTGAAGCCAGAATAGACAAATGGATGTGGGCCGTGCGTATCTTCAAGACTCGCACCATCGCTGCCGAAGCCTGCAAGAAAGGTCGTATCAGCATCAACGGTGCACAAGCCAAAGCAGCCCGCATGGTGAAGCCAGGCGACATAGTACAGGTACGCAAGCCTCCCATCACCTACTCGTTTAAGGTACTGCAAGCCATCGAGAAACGTGTGGGCGCCAAACTTGTGGCCGAAATGATGGAAAACGTCACTACGCCCGACCAATATGAATTGTTGGAAATGAGTCGTGTCAGTGGTTTCGTGAACCGCGCCAAGGGTACAGGACGTCCTACAAAGAAGGATCGCCGCAGCCTCGAAGAATTCACTACACCCGAATTCATGGGCGACTTCGATTTCGACTTTGACTTTGACTTCGACGACGAAGACGACGATGAATAAACAACTGTAATTGTAATAGATCAAAAAACGTCTTGCACAATGAAAAGAGAAAAGATCAGATGGGGTTTCATTGGTTGCGGAGAAGTGACCAAATACAAGAGCGGCCCCGCTTTCCAGAAAATAGAAGGTTCCGAAGTCGTGGCTGTCATGAGTCGCAATGGTGCCAAAGCCAAGACATACGCCAAGGAGCGCAACATTCCCAAATGGTATGACGACGCCCAAGAGCTGATAGACGATGAAGACGTAAATGCCGTCTACATCGCCACTCCCCCTTCTTCTCATGCCACATATGCCATCATGGCCATGAAGGCAGGCAAGCCGGTCTATATCGAAAAACCGATGGCCGTCACTTACGAAGAGTGCTGCCGCATCAACCGCATCTCGCAAGAAACGGGCGTTCCCTGCTTTGTAGCCTATTACCGCCGCTATCTACCCTACTTTCAGAAAGTAAAATCGCTTGTCGAGGAAGGTGCCATCGGCAACGTTATCAATATCCAAATACGCTTTGCCCAGCCGCCACGCAACTTGGATTACAATCGCGAGAACCTGCCTTGGCGTGTACAACCCGACATAGCAGGAGGCGGATACTTCTATGACTTGGCCCCCCATCAGATCGACCTACTGCAGGAAATCTTCGGCTGTATTCTGGAAGCCAGCGGCTACAAGAGCAACCGCGGGGGACTTTATCAGGCAGAAGATACCATCAGTGCCTGCTTTCAATTCGACAACGGACTGGTCGGCAGCGGTTCATGGTGTTTCGTAGCCGACGACTCCGCCCGCGAGGACCGTATCGAAATTATCGGCGATAAAGGTATGATCTGCTTTTCCGTCTTCACCTACGATCCAATAGCCTTGCATACCGAAAAGGGCCGCGAGGAAATTCCGATCGCCAATCCACTCTACGTTCAGCAACCGCTCATCCAGGCGGTCGTAGACCACTTGTTGGGAAAATCGGTTTGCACCTGCGACGGCGAGAGTGCTACGCTGACAAACTGGGTGATGGACAAGATACTTGGAAAAATTTAATAAAAATCGAGAATGGAGATGTATACTAATAATTTAATTCTCCATTCTCAATCTTACATTCTCCATTCTCAAAGTGCTGCTTTCAGTGCCTCGATCATCTCCTGATACTCGGCATCAGAAAGATAAACCTTACCAGGGTTCATCTGGAATGTACCACCGTAATCAGGGCCGTCTACATATTTCGGTGCCAAATGGAAATGCAGGTGCGACAGCTTGTCGGAATAGGCACCATAATTAATTTTTTCGGGATTGAACACCTTTTGCATAGCGCGGGTCACACGGACCACGTCGGCCATGAAAGCATTACGTTCGTCGTCAGACAGCTCGTTCAAATCGTTCACGTGATCTTTATAGGCCACAAGACAACGACCGCGATAGGTCTGCTCTTTGAAGAGGAAAGCACGAGATACACCCAGTTGGGCAAATTCAATCATCAAGTTATGCAATGTTTCGTTGTTCTGACAATACAGACATTCTTTCGGATCGCTTTTCATTTCTTTCTCGTTTTAAGGATTTACTATCTTTTTGTTAAATAATTATTCTTCTTTTTCCTCTGATTTTACCAAGCGGCGTACATCGTTGCTCTCGCCCACAATCCACACCACATCACCCTCTAAGAAAGGTTCGGCCGGAACAGGAGCATGCAAAGTGCCGTCGCCACGATCTACACCAGCAATAAGACAGCGATACTTCTCACGGATGCCTGCTTCACGCAGCGTCTTGCCCAAGAAAGGCGAACCAGCATCCACACTGAACTGGCGCAGAATCATCTCGCTCTTCTCCACAACATCGGTTTCGAGAGCCGAAACCTGCTCCATATCGCGACTGAAGACAGCCAGGTCTTCGTCGGTACCGATTACTTGCAGTTTGTCCTGAGGAAACAGACGCAAGCTTGCCCCAGGAATATTGAACCGTCGACGCCCGCGTAATACAGACACCACGTGAACTCCATACTTACTGCCGAAATTCAGCTCGCCCAACGTCCGCCCGGCCCAACGTGCCTCAGAGGGTAGTACGTAGTCGGCCAAGTGCAAGTCGCGCGACAAGAGGCGTCCGGCATATTCGGGTTTCTTCTCGCCAAGGTATTCCGCCCGCATGTCGCGGTAGCGTAAATTCTGGAAAAATGTACGTTCAATAAGAATAGACTGGCGCTTCAGCTGACGCGACATAATCATCAGTACCAACAATAGCACTGCCACACCCAATACCAATCCAACAGACATCTTGAACAATCCGCCGATCACAAAGATCACAAACCCTGCTGCTACCAAAATGCGCAGCACAACGGTTGCTACCAGCGGTGCCCGGTTGGCCCGACTCTCTTTCCACAGAGTGGTAAACTCTACCGAATGGTTTTTCTTAATCATAATGGCACGCAGGAAAGGTGCAAGACACAGGATGATAATAACCGCCGAAGCCAGCTGTCCCCAAATGCCCGGCAACGCCTCGCGTAGCAACGGCACTAACAGCCGAAATGCCAACGCCACAACAGCGATACTCACCACCGAGTAGACCACCGTAATGCGCACCAGCGCCACGATGAGCTTTTTCCACAGACTTTCGTGGTTCATCGTCGGCGAACCCGCTGTAGCATAACGTTCCAGCCAAGCACGCCACTTTGCCGGCAGATGGCTGTCTACAAACGTTGAAGCCGGACCCGCCACACGGATCATGTAGGGGGTGAGGAAGGTTGTGATGACCGATACCGCCACGACAATGGGATAGAGGAAATTACTCGTCACACCCAACGAAACGCCCAGCGAGGCAATGATGAACGCAAATTCACCAATCTGTGTCAAACTGAAACCACATTGCATCGCCGTCTTCAGCGGCTGACCGGAGAGCAGCACGCCCAGTGTACCAAACACCGCCTGACCGCCAATAACCGCCAGGGTGATGACCAAGATGGGAACGGCATATTCCACTATCATCGCCGGATCGACCATCATGCCCACCGATACGAAGAACACTGCACCAAACAGGTCTTTCACCGGAGCCACCAGCCGTTCGATCGACTCCGCCTCGGCCGTCTCTGCCAGGATGGACCCCATAATGAAAGCACCAAATGCTGGCGAAAAGCCTGTCTTGGACGCTATCACCACCATCGCAAAGCATAAACCCAGCGCCACAATGAGCAACGTCTCATCGCTCATCAGCCGACGGCAGCGCTTTAACAGCCCAGGTATCAGGTAAATGCCCACTACAAACCAAAGTACCAGGAAGAACATCAGCTTCAGGATGCTCTCCATCATTTCCGTCCCCTCGAAATTGTGGCTCGCCGCCATCGTTGAGAGTACCACCATCAGTACGATAGCCAGGATATCTTCCAGAATAAGCACGCTCAGCACCAGACCGGCAAACTGCTTCTTCCGCAACCCCAAGTCGTCGAACGCTTTATAAATGATAGTCGTGGACGACATGGCAATCATACCGCCCAGAAACAGACAGTCCATCCGCTTCCAGCCGAAACCCGACCCCACGGCCATCCCTAACAGAATCATACAGAAGATAATGGTACACGCCGCAATGATGGCCGCTCCGCCCACCTTGGCAATTTTCTTCAGGCTGAAATCCAGTCCCAAGGCAAAGAGCAGGAAAACAACGCCCAAATCGGCCCACGTCTGGATGTTGGCCGTATCCATTACCGAAGGCGTATAAGGCATGTGCGGACTGGCCAGGAAGCCGGCCACCACGTAGCCCAACACCAGCGGCTGCTTGAGTTTCTTGAAAAGTAGCGTCATCAGGCCCGCACACACCAGGATGAGGGCCAGGTCGCTTATCAGGGTAGGTAAATGTGACATAATTCCTCCGTTTTTCCGTTTCTGCTGACAAAAGTACGAAAGAAATGAAGAAAGAAGACTATATTTGACAAAAAAAATAAGAACGGTTTTGAATGAAGCCCATGAAGAATGAAAATTTTTCAAAAACGAGC
>ULRV01010829.1_pt1 | contig 31443 bp, 19 predicted proteins | sample 1955791 | NCBI WGS metagenome assembly ULRV01 (sample SAMEA4835692, study PRJEB28245) | human gut metagenome | biome: gut microbiome; material: fecal sample | place: Denmark | collected 2008 | reverse complement strand
TGGTGCGAGGAGAACCTCGGTGTCCCTGTCTGGAACCGTGTCACGATAACGAACCATAAGAATCTTCTACTGGCTGACTATCTGATCGACGCGGAGCCAGAGACCAACGGCGGCGAGGACTTCATGGGCACGATGATCCATTTCGGCTCCGACGCCTTCAAGACCTGGGAGGATGTCCTGACCTATTTCGAACGCCTTGGCGGGCAGTGAGTTTTATGCGGTAACCGAGCTTGTGGCCTTTGTGTCATATTGACTATTGTAGCCTTTGTTCAGAGTGCCGGCCTTTTTGCCTATGATAGGGCAATGGGCGGAAAATTCTGCTAAACACTGAGTTTAACAACACTTGACTGCCCTATAGTCACCTTAAAAATCACGTTTTTTTTCGTCTGATTGTTGTGTATTTGTGGAGAACAATCATTATCTTTGTATCATCCACACACATAATGACATACTACATACACACACACACACATTTTTAATTTAACTTTAATCACTAGATGAAGAAAGTATTTCTCTTGATCGTTTCGTTGTTCTTCGCAGTCAATGCGTTGGCACAGACAAAAGTCAAGGGCGTGGTTGTCGACTCTTCCAATCAGCCCCTCATCGGTGCAGGTATCGTCCAAGTCGGAAACACCACCAATGGCACGGTAAGTGACATTGACGGTTCGTTCTCTTTGAATGTACCCGAGACCGCATCTCTCCAAGTATCCTGTGTCGGCTACACGACGAAAATCGTGAACATTGAAGGCAGGACTCAACTTACTATCATTCTTGATGAAAACTCTGAACTCCTCAATGATGTCGTTGTCGTCGCTTTCGGGCAGATGAAAAAGGAGGCCTTTACGGGTTCCGCCGGGACAATGAAGTCTGAGGAGCTTGCCAAAGTACAGGTGACCAACGCCGCCTCGGCTCTTGCCGGCCGTGTCGCCGGTCTCCAGATCAACAACTCTTCTTCACAGTTGGGTTCGTCACCGAGCATTACGATCCGTGGCGTCAGTTCCATCTCCTCTGGTACCGAGCCTCTTATCGTTATCGATGGTATGCCTTTTGACGGCGACCTCAGTCTTGTCAACACCAATGACATCGAGACGATGACCGTCCTGAAGGATGCTGCCTCCAACGCCCTCTACGGAGCCCGTGGAGCCAACGGTGTGATTATGATCACGACCAAACGCGCGACTTCCTCCGACGCGAAGATTACTTTCGATGCCAAGTGGGGTGTTAACCAAAAAGGGCTTAGGAACTACAAGACCACAAATGCCCGGGAGTTCTTCGAGACATATTATAATATGCTCTACAACACCTATGTTAAGGAGGAGGGGGCGACAGCCGAGTCAGCCCACAGGAAGGCCAACGCGGGCCTTTTCGATTCCGGTATCGGTCCGGGCTATGTGCCTTACACCATGCCGACCGGACAGGACTTCATCCTTGCTGGTGGCAGAATGAATCCTGACGCTGTTGAGGGAGCGTTCCACAATTTCGGCGGCAGTACCTATTGGATCCAGGCCGATGACTGGGAGAAGGAAGGGCTTCAGTCAGGATTCCGTCAGGAGTACAACCTTAGCGCGTCAGGCCGCTCTGAAAAGATGAATGTCTATGGATCCCTCGGCTACCTTGATCAGGAAGGTATCCAGGAGGGTTCATCGCAGACCCGTCTGACCGCCCGCCTGAAGGCGGACTATCAGGCGAAGAAGTGGCTCAAGATCGGAGGAAACTTCAACTACACCAGGTATGAATATTCCCAGACCTCCGAAGGCACGATCGGCACAGGCACCATCTGGAGCATCATCAAGTGCCAGGCTCCTATCTATCCGGTCTATATCCGTGACGCCAACGGCAACATCATGACGGATAACACCGGCCGCCAGGTCTATGACTTCGCCAACAGCCAGTTGGGAGACCTCAGCCGCGCGGGGGGCACCGGCGGCAACGCGATCTTCGCCAACAAGTACCGTGTCTCAAAAACCACCGGAAACTCATTCATAGCAAGCGGTTACGCCGACATCAAACTCTTCCCGGACCTTACCCTCACAATCAACGGCAACGCCTATGACTATGACCGCAGAGGCCTTTACACGGAAGACCCGTACACCGACAAGTACACGTCTGGCTCCAACAACGGCTACCTCTCGAAGTCGTCTTCCCGCACGTTCACCTACAACGCCCAGCAACTCCTCAACTACCATAAGGTGATAGATAACACTCATGACATTAGCGTGATGCTCGGCCACGAGTACTACAACTACCTTTATGAATATATGGGAGCGTCAGGCTACAATTTTGGTATCGACGGTGCTACCGAGCTTGCCCAGGTGCTGAACAAAAACGGTGACCCGTACTCATATTCAAACGCTTACAACAACGAAGGATATTTCTTCCGCGGAATGTACAGCTACGATAATAAATACTTCGGCTCTCTCTCGTTCCGTCGTGACGCTTCCTCACGCTTCCATAAGGATTACCGTTGGGGTAACTTCTGGTCGGCTGGAGCGGCCTGGATTATTTCCAAGGAAAACTTCTTCGATGTGGATTGGGTTGACGAGCTCAAGCTCAAGGCCTCCATCGGCAGCCAGGGTAATGACAACATCGGCAATTTCCTCTACGCTGACAACTACACGATTGTGAACAACAACAACTCCGTGGCTTACCAGTGGCTTCAGAAGGGAACCAAGGACATCACCTGGGAGACCAACACCAACGTCAACACCGGTATCGAGTTCAGCGTGCTTGACAGCCGCATCAGCGGTAGCCTTGATTATTTCTACCGTAAGACCACGGATATGCTATTCACCCTCAGCACCCCTCCTTCAGTCGGCTACACAAGCTATTGTCTGAATATGGGTGACATGCGCAACTCGGGTCTTGAACTTGTCCTCAGCGCCGATATCATCAGAATGAAAGACATCTCCTGGGGCGTAGACTTCAACATCTCCCACATCAGGAATAAGGTGCTTTCATTGCCTGACGATATCAAGACCACCGAGATAGAAGGTTACAACGGCTATGTGAACGACGACCCATCCTTTGTGTCCAAGTACAAGTACTTCGTGGCAGAGGGCCTTTCCCTCTACACCTGGTACCTTCCTAAATATGCCGGAGTTGATTCCGAGACCGGTGAGGCTCTCTTCTACAAGGATGTCACCGACGAGGCCACAGGAGCGGTCACCAGGGAGACGACCAAAAACGCAAGCGACGCCACTGAATATCTTTGCGGCGACGCTCTGCCTAAGTTCCAGGGTGGTCTCTCGACCTCATTCAGGTACAAGAACTTCGATTTCTCCGTCCAGACAACCTTCCAGCTTGGCGGTAAAGGGTATGACTATGTTTATCAGGTTCTTATGCATTCCGGCGGACAGACCGGAACGACCTGGCACAAGGATATGCTGAACGCTTGGACGGAAACCAATCATTCCGATATTCCTGCTCTCCGCTATTCCAACACCTATGGCCAGTCTCCTCGCTCGGACAGGTTCCTCACCAGCACGAGTTATCTCAGCCTCCAGAATGTGAATTTCGGCTATACGCTTCCGGCCAGGCTTACCCAGAAGTTCAATGTTGCTTCCATAAGGGTTTACTTCTCGGGAGAGAACCTTGGCTTCATCTCGGCCAGAAGAGGTTTTGACCCTCGTTATGCGATCGGTGGCTACACCAACTCCGAACTTTATTCACCAATCCGCACCTTGTCTGGCGGTATTACCTTAACTTTCTAATAACAAAGAAATATGAAAATCAATATAGCGTTAGCTTCAGCTGCGGCATTGGTTTGCCTTACATCCTGTATGCAGGAGGTTCTGCCTACCGAGTCGGTGATCTCTGACCAGATCGGTCAGTCCGCTTCCGCCCTTGATGGCATGGTCAACTCCATCTACACCAATATGGTGGGCTACAAGAACGAAGACGGCGGTATCGAGACCATTTCATACGGCGGCATGCGTGTGCAACTTGAGCATTCCACCACAATGATGGTCTGCCCTGGCTACAATGGATTCAACACTATGGGCGCATGGACGCAAGGTGCGGTTTCCGCCAGTGGTTCCAACCGTGGTATCTACCCTACATATCTCTATTACGGCTACATCAAGACTGTCAATGACGTGATCGGAATGATCGATCTAGGGAACGCCACTGACGAGATGCTCGTCGATCTTGGAATATGTTATGCCTACAGGGCTTTGTACTATATGGATCTCGTGCAGATCATGGAGTACAAGAAACCGCTCGATTCAAGGTACGTGTATGTGGATCCCAAGAGTGACCTCAGCAATCTTGGTGTTCCGATTGTAACGGACAAGACCACGACCCAGGAGGCTTCCAACAATCCTCGCGCGACGGTTGACGAGGTCTATGATCTGATTCTCTCAGACCTTGCAGAGGCTGAGAAGTATCTCGCCGGCTACACCCGTAAAGATAAGGTTGAGCCTGACCTCGCCGTCGTGTATGGCCTTTTCGCCCGCGCCTACACCAACCTTGCGTCGCGCACTGAGCGTGCCGCGAAGTACACCGCCAAGGCTGATTACTGGAAACTTGCCGGGGAGTATGCCGACAAGGCTATCTCCCAGTCCGGCTGCACGCCTCTCACCGAGGCTCAGTGGACGGATCCCAAGACCGGTTTCAACAACCGCAACTCTCAAAATTCATGGATGCTTGCCACCCACATCGATCCTAACAACACGACAGCCGCCACTGACGGATCTTTCGTATATGCTATGATTATGGGTACAGAGACCACGTTCTCTGTCTATGGGTGGCGTGTAGGGCGAGCCCTTGATCGCGCCGCCTACGAAAGGCTTTCCGACAACGACTGGCGCAAGAAGTCCTGGCTTGGGCCAGAGTTCTTCTATGAGTCCAAGAACCAGAAACCAGGTGAAGCCTATCTGGTCGAGAAAGATGCCAATGGCAACCTGATCAACAACAAGTGGGCTACCGCCGGCAACAACAAGAGCACCGAGCAGGCCGACTGGAGTAACGACCCTGGCAAGTATCAGTTCAGCAACTCCGCCTCTTGGGTCCGCTCACGCATCAACACGAGTTACGGATTCAAGGCTTGGCCTTGGCTCTACGTGAACCTCAAGTTCCGTCCTAACGAGGGTAACTACAACACCTACGAGGTCGGCGGAGCGACAGACTTCCCGATTATGCGTGTGGAGGAGATGTACTTCCTGAAGGCAGAGGCCGAACTTAACACCACCGGTGTCGCCGCCGCCAAGGCAACTCTTGAGGGTCTAATTAAGACCCGCAACAACACTTACACCTGTGTGGCGACAACCAAGAAGGATGTCTATGAGGAACTTATGTTCCAAAAGGGCATCGAGTTCTGGGGTGAAGGCATCAACTACTTCGACAACAAGCGCCTTGAGACCGGATGCCATCGCTGGTATCCAGGGGCAAGTGTCGAGAGAGCCGCTCATGCCATTGACATGAACAGGATCCATCCGGGTTGGACTCCAGGCTTCAACAACGCCGAACTCAACGGCAACAGGGCCGTTTACGATTTCAACAATCCTTACACGACTTACAGTACCTACACGACCGCGCTCCGCACCAACGACGAAGTCGCAAGCCACTATGGTGAGGCTATCGAGGTTGAGGGTCACAAGTTCTTCGACGCTGAAAAGTTTGAATAATGTAAACGCTCCCGTCACGGGAGCCAACAAAAAAACGCTTACAATGAAATCAGAAAAAACAATATCCGCATTTCTCTCGGTCCTGGCGGTCCTATTTTCGGCTGTGTCCTGCAAGGATGATGGCGGCACGTCCGGTTCAAGCTCCGAGTGTTATTTCTTCCAGGAGTCCTTCTCATTTAACGTGACCTCCAACCCGGAGGTCGAGATTCCGGTCGTTCGTCTCGGAACATCCGGCGATGTCAGCGTAAATGTCTCATTCACGGGATCATCCTTGTTCACTGTTCCTTCCCAGGTTACCATCAAGGATGGCGAGAGGGTCGGTAACCTTGTTGTGACCTATGACAAGTCTCAGCTTGCCTTCAACGAGACTTACGAGTTGAACCTCTCAATTTCTGACTATACCTCCCTTTTCGGCTATGGCAAGGCCGTCGCAACGATCGAGTACCCTACCTCTTACTATGAATATGGTAAAGGCACCATCGAGGAAGGATGGTGGGGTGAGCAGGAGGACAAGGTTATGTACGCCCGTGACTATGCCAAGAATATTCTCCAGTGTTATCTTCCTGACTGTTGGGGTCACGACACCGGCGCCGGCTACGATGTACAGGACTATGTCTTCTACTGGAACACCGAGACCAACAAGGTCTATGTGCCTCTTCAGTATATGGGTACAACGGGCGGCGACAAGATCCAATGGAACATCGCCGACCGAGGTGTGCTTGCCTGTATGTTCGGTGGTCCTGGACACAAGGAGGGAAGTTCCGCTTGGATGAGTTATGTGGATGGCTGGTACAAGGACGCTGGCCTGACACAGCCTTGCTACGATCCTGCCAAGAAGATGTTCTATCTTTCCGACACAGCCGCTGTTGATCCTGCCACTGGAAAGGTTGTATATGGCACAGCCGGAACGTTCGATGTGTTCAAACTTTCAGAATAAGATAGGTTGGGATAATATGATTAACCGGTCTGCCTGTCTGGTCAGACCGGTTTTTATGTCTTCAGTCGGCGGGGAAGACCACTCCTGCCTGGCGGCGGATCTCGTCAAGGATTTCAGCCGTGACGAGTGATGTCTCCAGGCTGTTGACGGACGATTCAAGGCGGCCTGAATCCAGCACATCGATGAATTCCTTGAACTCGCAGAGGTACTCGTCAGCGTCAACCGGCACGGAGATGTTCTCAGCCTGAGGGCCTGAGGACCGTCCGGAGGTCGGTGCGCCGCGTCTGGTCAGCGATGCCTCACGGGTGATGTGGATCTGGTCCAGCGACAATATTCCTCCGTCGCAGGAAATCTCGGTGCGAAGGTTCGAGTCCGCTATCTTTGAATATATTACCGTGGCGTCCATCCCGTCATATTCAAAGATCACACTGCCTTGCAGGTCAACACGTTTACTTATGGCCCCCACCGGCACCTCGCAGGTCGTGACGCTGGCCTTGATTCCTTTCGGCCGGCCGAAAAGTGAGACCATCGGATAGACCGTGTATATTCCTATGTCCATCAACGCCCCGCCCGAGCGCTCCGGATTGAGCGAGCTTGGCACCGCTGAACTGTCCTCTCCGGCGATGATCCTCTTGACCAGATCGTATTTCGATGAATATTGGCAGAACGCCGCGAAGAAATGACGGACATTCCCCAGTTCGTTGAGCCTTAGTCTGGCGTTCCTGAAATTCGGAGTCAGCGTGGAGATCATCGCTTCCATCAGCATCACACCGTTCTCCCTTGCTGCTTTGACCATCTCGCTCACTTCGCAGGCGTTGGAGGCCATCGGCTTCTCGCACAGCACGTGCTTGTGGTGCCTCAGGCACTTGATCGCGATGTCGTGGTGCGTGTCGTTGGGAGTCCCGATATAGATCGCGTCGATTTCAGGATCGGATGCCATCTCGTCAATGTCCGTGTACACTTTCCCGATCCCGTGCGCCTCGGCAAAGTTCTTCCCGCTTTCCTGCGAGCGGGAGCACACCGCCGCCGCCTCGAACCGCGGCTCAAGCACGGCCCCTTTGAGAACCCAGTCACTGATGCGACCGGTGCCTACTATTCCGAATCTTGTCTTTTTCATTTCAACGCTCCTCTAAGTTCAAGATAATCAATCGCCGCGGTCTTTGCGGAAGCTTTCCCCGCCGTGTCTATGGTCATTACATCGTAGCCGAGTCTCGGTACAAGCCCGGCGGTCTTGTCGCTGAGCTCAGGTTCGATGAGAATCAGTCCGCTGACCGCCTTTTTCATCTTGTAGGCCGCCTTGACCACGGCTTCGGAGGCGAAAGTGTCACAGACAAGGTATATCCTGTCCTTGTCCGTGAACTTCTCTTTCGCGATCTTCTTCACAATAAACTCCACGTCCTTCCCTTTTTCGTGGAAGGCGGTCGCATAGCCGATCAGCCCCTCTGGAACCAACGCCTTCACAAACCCTTCAGGGTAAGCGGTTTTCAGCGGTTCGTGGAAGAATATGACAACCGGCCTTGGCCCCAGCGAGTCTGGGAAGAAGCCTTTCTCGTCAGCGGGCTTGAATACCTTACCGAATATCTTGTCACTGTTGTGGTAGAAACTCAACTCCTCCACGATTATCCTGCTTCCGTTCTCAGCCTTCACCCTTTCGCGAGGGCTGGATTCCTTGAATATGTTCAGTCCGATGATGCCCAATAGGGAGACCAGCAAGGACGCGACTACCGAAATGATCACTTTTTTCATTACCGCATCAATATTTAATGTTTTACACTATCACAAAAATAATTAAATTTGTACGAATATGCCAAAGTTTAACCCCATATCGCGTTGGTCCGAAAGGAACCAGCTCCTTGTGCTCAGCCTCGTCGTCGGAATCGTGGTCGGGCTTGCCGCCGTGCTGCTCAAGACCTTGATCTCGGTGCTCCAGGAGGGCTTGCGTGACGCTTTCGGAGGAGTCCTGGGCGGATCATTGTACTATCTTGCACTGCCTGGAATCGGAATGCTCCTTGCGATGCTGTTCTGCAAGTATGTGATCAAGGACAGTATCGGCCACGGTGTCACCAAGGCCCTTCAGGCGGTCTCAAGGCACGAGTCCAGGATCAAGCCGCACAATATGTGGTCTTCCGTCGCCGCGAGTTCCGTCACCATCGGATTCGGCGGATCCGTCGGAGCGGAGGCCCCGATCGTCTATACCGGAGCCGCCATCGGATCCAACTTCGCCCGCTATATGGGATTGTCCTACAGGAGTATGACTGTGCTGCTGGGCTGTGGTGCCGCGGCCGCCGTGGCTGGAATATTCAAGGCTCCTCTCGCCGGAGTCCTTTTCGTGCTGGAGATTCTGCTTTTCAACATTTCGATGACCTCAATGATGCCGCTGCTGCTGTCAACCGTCTCAGCCACAGTGGTTTCCTATACTCTTCTTGGCTCATCCACCCCGTTTGAATGCACCCTTACCCCGTTCGTGCTCAAGAATATTCCTTATTACATCATTCTTGGACTTTTCTGCGGGGCGTGCTCCATCTATTTCATCCGTACGACCTTGAAGCTGGAGGACCGGATCGGCAAGATGGAGAATGTCTATCTGAAATGGATAATGTGCGCGGTCGGGCTCGGAATCCTGATATTCCTTTTCCCTCCGCTCTATGGCGAAGGCTATGAGTCTCTTGGTGTGCTGCTTAACGGGAAGGAACTTTCGCTTGACGGACAGACTCCGCTTGCGTTTCTGGCACACAGCCCGTGGTCCGTGCCGATCTTTTTCATGCTGATCCTTTTGTTGAAGGTGTTCTCAATGACTTTGACAAACGCCGGCGGTGGAGTGGGAGGAACTTTCGGTCCGACCTTGTTCGTCGGCGCGATCGCGGGATTCGTTGTGGCGAGAACACTCAATATGCTTTTTGACGGGACGTCTGTCATTGTCCCTGAACAGAATTTCGTTTTGGTAGGGATGGCCGGGCTGATGGCCGGCGTGATGCAGGCCCCGATGACGGCGATCTTCCTTATCGCCGAGATCTCAGGAGGTTATGACCTGTTCCTGCCTTTGATCCTTACCTCGACCATCGCTTTCGGAACGACCAGAATTGTCGAGAAATATTCCATCTACACCAAACGTATAGCCCAGAGAGGAGAACTTCTGACCCACGACAGCGACCAGGCCGTGCTGACCCTTCTGAAGGTGTCCGATGTGATAGAGACCGATTTCTCGACGGTGAAGATAGACGACACCCTCGGCCGCCTTGTCGAGGTCGTCTCCGAATCCACCAGAAACATATTCCCTGTTCTGGACTCGGTGGACCGTTTTCAAGGGTTCGTCTCTTTGGAGGACATCCGCAAGGACATGTTCCGGACCGATGAATATGAGACCCTGCACGTCTTCAACTTCATGCGGAGTGCCGAGGAATATGTCTATGAAGACGAGAAGATGGATTCTGTGATGAAAAAGTTCGAGGTCACATCGGCTTGGAACCTTCCTGTGGTGAGGCGTGACAGAACCTACGTCGGGTTCGTCTCCAAGTCCAAGATCTTCTCGGCTTACCGGGACGAGCTGAAGGTCGTTTCCCAGGATTAATTGATAACACTCTGAATATGAAGAATAACTATATTGATTATATTGCCCGTGCCATCGGAGTCAAGGATTGGCAGGTCGATAACTGCGTACATCTTTTCGAGGAGGGCAACACGATTCCGTTCATCAGCCGTTACAGGAAGGAGAAGACCGGAGGGTTGGACGATGTAGCCGTCGCCGAGATCAAGCACTGGAACGATGTGTTCACGGAGATGGAGAAGAGGAAGGAGGGCATACTGTCCACGATCTCCGAGCAGGGAAAGCTTACGGACGAGTTGCGCTCCAAGATTGAGAATTGTGTGGTGGCCAGTGAGTTGGAGGATCTGTATCTGCCGTACAGACCTAAGAGGAGAACCCGTGCCACGATGGCGAAGGAGAAAGGCCTGGAGCCGTTGGCTGACAAGATGTGGAAGGTTGAGGTGGCTGACCCGGAGACTGAGGCCCGGAAATATGTCGGGGATAAGGTCGGTTCGGTTGAGGAGGCCCTTGCCGGAGCCCGTGACATCATCGCCGAGCGGCTTTCCGAATCGCAGACCGTCCGTGGGAACCTCAGGCACATATTCAGAACCCGCAGGATAGAGTCCAAGGCCACAAAAGCGGCCTCAAGCAATGCCGAGGCTTCGAAGTACAGGACTTATTTCAATTTCTCGATGCCGCTCCAGAGGATTCCTTCGCATAACCTTTTGGCGATACTTCGTGCTGAGAATGAGGGCTTTTTGTCTGTAGGGCTCGATGCGGATCCGGAGAAATGCGGCAACAAGATTTATTATGATTTTTGTCAGGAACATCGTTATCCTGGTTCCAAGCTTGCCGACCAGATCCGTCAGGCCGTTGATGACGCTTATAAGCGTTTGCTTGAGCCATCGTTGACCAACGAGATTGTCAAAGAGGCCAAGGAAAAGGCTGACATCGAGTCGATTAACGTTTTCGGAGAGAATCTCACGCAGCTTCTGCTTTCCGCTCCGGTAGGCCAGAAGAGGACAATGGCGATTGACCCAGGCTTCCGCAACGGCTGTAAGATAGTCTGTCTGGACGAGCAGGGAAACCTCCTGCACCACGAGATCATATTCCCTCACCCGCCTCAGAGCGAGAAGATCAAGTCGATAATGGCTGTTTCCTCAATGATTGATGAATATGCCATCGAGGTCATCGCCATCGGCAACGGCACGGCATCCCGTGAGACGGAGGACTTCATCAAACGTGTCGGGATTCCGGAGAACGTCAAGGTGTTCACTGTCAGCGAGGACGGAGCGTCGATATATTCGGCCTCCGAGGTCGCGAGGCAAGAGTTTCCGGATGAGGATGTGACAGTCAGAGGAGCGGTGTCGATCGGCCGACGTCTGATGGATCCGCTTTCGGAGCTCGTCAAGATCGACCCTAAGTCATTGGGTGTGGGGCAGTACCAGCACGATGTGGATCAGAATCTGCTTCGGGAGAAACTGGACAACACCGTGGTCATCTGCGTGAACAGCGTCGGAGTGAATCTCAACACCGCCAGTCCTTACCTCTTGAGTTATGTCTCGGGCATCGGTCCGGCTTTGGCATCGAACATTGTGGAGTACCGCTCCTCGATCAAGGGCTTCTCCTCCAGAACCCAACTCCGTAAGGTCCCGAAACTCGGCCCGAAGGCTTTCGAGCAGTGCGCCGGCTTCCTTCGCATCCAGAACGCCGAGAATCCACTCGACAACTCAGCCGTGCACCCAGAGAGCTATCACATCGTTGACAGGATGGCTTCTGACCTCGGAGTCAGCACCAAGGAACTGGTCGGAAATGAGGAGTTGATCAAGAAGATCGATCCGTCGGCCTACGTGGAGGGTGAGTTCGGCCTTCCAACGATCAATGATATTCTGAAGGAATTGGCCAAGCCCGGCCGTGACCCTCGCCAGAGCGCCCAGGAATTCAGTTTCGCCGAGGATATCCACGAGATTGATGACCTCAAGCCAGGTATGGAACTGCCGGGAATCGTCACGAACGTGACCGCTTTCGGAGCCTTTGTTGACATTGGCATCCACGAGAACGGCCTAATCCACGTCTCCCAAATGCGTGGCCAGAAAGTGAAACTCCACCAAAAAGTCACCGTCAGCGTCCTCGATGTCGATCTCGACCGCAAACGCATCTCGCTCCGTCTTTTGACCGGAAAGTAAACCGTTCGGTCGCTGAGCTTGTGGTTCGATGAATCTCACCAACCATCGAAGCACCCAAGTGAGAAGCTGTTTTGAATTGTTTGAAATGTTCTTTGAGGTGAAAAATCTTCATTTTCTTCCCGTTTCTTCAGTCAGATAGCACCGCTATCTTCCTTGGAAGAAGCGGTCGAAACTGAAGTTTTTCACTCTCAAACCTTCAAACAAACAATTCAAAACAGCTTCTGAATAACTTAGTTAGCTGATTCTGCGGTCGCTGAGCTTGTCGAAGCATCGAAGCACCCCATAGTTCAGTGATGTGCCGTCACGAACCTTAGCCACCCGCGGCTATAAGCGGGAGGGGCCCAGCCTCCGGCTGGGAGGGACGGAGCGCGAAGCGCGGAGGGTTCGTGACGGCATTTCACTGAAAAGGGATAAAAACGGTAGGCAGGTGTCGAAATGTTAGTGGATATTTGAATATTATTTCTTTTCAAAAGAGAAATTTGATTATCTTTGTGGAAATGTAAGTATAACTAACAGATTACTCATATTCCGTATTATATTATGAGCGCGACAAGAAGTATATGTGACAACAAGGCGGTAGTTTATCTGCTGTCCGTATTGGCCATTGTGCTTTGGGGAATGTCCTACATCTGGAGCGACCGACTGATCGCCCTCGGAGTCCCGATTTCATATTTCGTCCCGTTAAGGATTTTTGTCGCCGGAATCATACTTCTTCTCTTCAACATCCTCACAAAGAACTTCCGCCTGATAGCCCGCAAAGATATCTGGAAATTTTTGCTGCTCGCTCTCTTTGAGCCACTTATCTACTTCTTCTGCGAGACCTACGGCATAAAAGAGACCGGCTCGCCGACCATCAGCGCGATGATCATCGCCTCAGTACCGATCTTCTCAGTAGGAGCCGGTGCCCTGTTCTTCAAAGAGCGTATCTCGATCCTGAACGGCTTCGGAATCGCCGTGACCCTGGCCGGCATCTGTCTGGTCCTTCTCAAGCAAGGAGGAGATGAAGGTGTGCCGCAGAATTTCATCCTCGGAGTCGTGCTCCTGATGATAGCCGTCTTCTCAGAGGTCGGCCACGCCTCCTTGACAAAACTTCTCGCCGACGGCTACAAGCCTCAGGTCATCGTGATGTACCAGTTCCTGATCGGAACCGTGTACTTCCTGCCGTTCTTCCTGACGAGAGGCATCGAGAATTTCGACGCGAGACTCGTCTCATGGGAAGTCCTGGAACCTATCCTCTGTCTCGCTGTCCTCTGCTCCAGCCTTGCCTTCTCTCTGTGGGCCATGGCAATCAAGAAGTTAGGCGTGGGCAAGTCCAGCGTCTTCCTCGCCATGATGTGCGTAGCCACCGCCCTCGTCGCCGAAGTCATCGGCCGCGAGCACCTCTCCCTCTTCCAATGGCTCGGCGTCCTCATCGCCGTCCTCGGCATCGTCCTCTCCCAGTACTGCTGCACAAAGAATTGTAAGGTGGCATAGTCCTTTCCGCTATCTTCTTTTAATAGGTGAAAGCTGGCAAGACGCTATCGCCTTATTGCCTATTCATTGCGCCTAAAAACTTATGTCAAGTTTTTTACGTAAATAATATGACATTTGCTATATTTGTAAAACAAAATACTATGTGTGAATATGGTTGTATCAAGGCAGATTAAAGATAAACTGTCATCAACGCCGGCAGGAGTTATTTTGACAATAAGAGACTTTGGCTTAGAGATGCGATACCAGCAGGCTCTTGTCAAAGCTTTAAGCCGTCTTGTACAGCAAGGAGGATTACAGAGGATTGCAAAAGGAAAGTATTATGTCCCTAAGAAAACCATATTCGGAATGTTGAAACCAACAGAATCAGAACTTATAAAGGACTATTTAGGACAAAACGGAAAAATCATTGGATATGTGACTGGAAATATGGCATTTGCATCTATGGGACTGACAACCCAGATAAGTTCGTCCATTATAATCGGGACGAACAAATATCGTAGGCCAGTGACGCGGAACGGGTTGAAAATCTCATTCTTGCAACAAGGTAATCAGATTACATCGGAAAATATTCCTATGCTCAGAATATTGGATGCCTTAAGATTCTTAAAAAAGATACCGGCGTCCTCTCCTGATGAATGTGTAGTAAATGTATCTAATATAATTAGGAAACTATCCGATGCAAGACAAAAAGAACTGGCGGAACTTTCATTGGCGTATCCGCCTTGTGTCAGAGCTTTGTTGGGAGCCATATATGAATTGATAGGCATCGACACATACCTTATCAGGCAGACTTTGAATGGAATGACATCCTACAAATTGCCAATTTCGGAAACTGCATTGCCGAACAAAAAGAATTGGAATATAACTCACGTCCTCTAAAAGCTGGAATATGACGAAAAGACGCTTGTGAAGAGATCTTTGAGCCTCTGAAAGCGTGATTTGCACAAATTAACGCCTTTGAAGGAGCATCCTTACTTCGTTTAACTGACAATGCACTTCCACTCTCATAAGAAAATATATACCTGAAAATCGTCCTCCGTATAGTACCAACGTCCGGACGATTGCGAGCAATGGTATGTCGTGTCTTTAGAATTAGCCAGACATAATAATGTCGTGCGGCTGGGGGGCTGCAGACTATTTCCATAATATGCCCATAACACTCTGGTGTGCGAATGTTCTTTCATACACGGAAGAGCGTCCTCCTATTTTTATAGGACTGAGAATGTACAAAAGAAGGCCTTTTTATGTACCAAATATGCAGAGACAAACAATTGGTATAGGAGCGCACTTCCGGTGCACCAAATGAACTATGATAAGAGGCAAAGGCAACATTTCTGATTCTCTTTCACCAACCTTGCCATGCGACATAGTATGTTCAGATCCGGATGGTTATTATTTCGGGTGAAAAAAGGGTGGTTAGGCACCCGTGGAAACATTCCTGATTGGCATCGGGTGAGGAAAGCCACTTTTTTTCACCCGATGCATAAGCCCGGAATCATCCGTCACCTCTTGTCTTATTTGATGACCAGGATAGTGTGCTTTTTTTGTTGGTATTCAGCGAATTACCTGTCATCGCTTGATAATCAGCGAGTGGCTAATATGTCGCCTATGTCGATTGTCGACTATGGATAAAGCCTTAACGTTTTGATTCTAATATAAGCCCGTTGGTCTCCGAGTTCGTAGAAGTGACCGACCAATATTGCCATTCCGTGGCATTTCACTAATTTCCAACCGGAAACAATCCGGTCGGTGTTGTCATTTCCGAAAATATCACTATCTTAGCATCGTTTTAGGCCATTAGGCCCGAAACAGACATATTTGATGAAAGTGTTTTCGCACTATCCTTCTGAAGAAATCTGACAGTTTCCATAGTACAAGGGTAACGACAACACCATTTCATCTGTATTCGCTTGCGTGTACCCTACACTCAACGATACAGGTGTGGGGATTGTTTCCGTTTTATTTGTACTTGGGCTTTGTCAGAGCCTCTTCAGAGATAAACGAATCGGCTCCACACTTTCTTTGTATATAATAACTTAATCGGCATCCGGGGCTGGGCTGCATACAAAAACGTGTGGATATTATGCCGGATTTTAGAGAAGAGGTAGTTGTTCAAGAACTATCAGATGTCATTTATGAGGATAGGACTGAACCAGTACGCCTCAGAAGAAATGCTATTCTTTTAAGAAGTAGTGATGGTAGAAGACCAGTGACCCTTATTCAGATAGGTCCCAATGTTACTGCCCATTTTGATGAAAATCATTTTTGTGTAGTCAAAGATGTGATAAGTATTGCTGATCTCAATAATGATGATAAAATTGAGTTGGGGGAAGCTATTGATAAACTTCAAGTAAGATGATACGATTGTTATCAAATCAAACTTTAAGAATCGATTCACATCAGCCGGGTGAATTTCGTTGGAACGATCCTTCTCAGGATATTCATCTTCACAAGAAGAGTAATAACAATTCTAAGTGTAAATATGATATTCGAATTCCGCTTAATAGCACCCGTAAAGCTTCTGTCTTAGTTGATGGAAGTCACGATTTAACCTCTGTTCCAAACAAAATCAGAACGGAGGTGAATAGTGTCATAAATGGAGATGCCAATAAAAGAGATGATTTTATAAGACAATTACGTGATGCATTAGAAACCATTGGTTGTACGGACGCAGATATGGCAAATGTTGCTGAAAAGATTGAAAGAGCGTTTGGAATTGAGCACGGGGTTCTATCTAATCAATTTGCTAAAGAGAGGTGTTATATGAAGCTGTCCGAACAAAACCATATACATTATCAGACAATTGTGAACCATCATTTAAATCAGATTTACATTGGCCAATTCAGCTTGGGAAATATGACCGGAATACATTTAGATTCACGACGGTTATGGGAATCGGCTCTCATAGGTCATTTGGATGAAATATTCAATTGTGAATCAAAACCTGAATTGGAACAGAAGCTTGAAGTATTGGCCAAGGACATTAAAGGAATAAACAAAAGGACTAAAGAAAATGCTCTTGAGGCAATCTGTCGGCTTTATGACATTCCAGATTAAACAATAATGAAATCATAAACTATTAATATTTATATTCTTATGGAATTGGATAAACTATTTGCTTTGGTACTATCATTAAGTTTTATGCTAGGATGTACCGAAAAAGAGACTCAGGTAAAAGTCTCATCTGTGTCGCTGAACACGGCGACAATCGAAATGATTGAAGGCGAGACATTCAGCCTTGTGGCAACAGTCCTGCCGAAGGACGCTGAATATGACGGTGTGATATGGGCTTCGTCCAATGCCTCTGTCGCCAGTGTGAATTCCGGCACAGTAACCGCAGTCAAGGAGGGCACGGCCACGATCACTGCCAGTGCAGGAGGCAAATCCTCTACTTGTACCGTCAAGGTCTCTGCTAAAGTGGTGACCGTAACGTCAATCACTCTTGACAAGACTTCTCTGTCAATGCAGGTCGGAGAAACGGAAACGATAACCGCAACGGTTAATCCTGACAATGCAACCGACAAATCAGTGACTTGGGGTTCATCCGATGTGTCTGTCGCTACTGTGTCTAATGGTATAATCACCGCCAAGAAGTCCGGAGAAGCTATAATTTCAGCAAAATCAGGCTCATGCATAGCTAAATGTAAAGTGACCATTACCGTTAGTACCGAGTCAATTACTCTTGACAAGACCTCTCTCTCTTTGGTAGTTGGCGAGACAGCGCAGTTAACCGCCACAGTTAAGCCTGATGATGCCACGGACAAGAAAGTGGCCTGGGCTTCATCCGACGAGTCTGTGGCTAAAGTTTCCAACGGCAAGGTGACCGCCGTCAAGTCAGGCAAGGCAACCATAACTGCTAAATGTGGTGACAAGATCGCCGAGTGCGCAGTGACGGTGACAGTTCCGACAGGTTCTGTAACCCTTGACAAAACCACCCTCTCTTTGGCCGTTGGCGAGACAGAACAGTTGACGGCTACTGTGAAGCCAGACGATGCCACGGACAAGAACGTGACTTGGACTTCATCCGATGAATCAGTAGCCAAGGTTGTCAACGGCAAGGTGACCGCTGTCAAATCCGGCAAGGCGACGATAACCGCCAAGTGCGGCGGCAAGACAGCCGAGTGCGCAGTCATCGTGACCGTTCCGACGGGATCTGTGACTCTTGACAAAACATCACTCTCATTGGCTGTTGGCGAGACAGTACAGCTGACGGCAACCGTGAAGCCTGACGATGCCACGGACAAGAACGTTGCGTGGACTTCATCCGATGAGTCGGTCGCCACGGTTGCCAACGGCATGGTGACCGCCGTCAAGGCAGGCAATGCGACAGTGTCCGCACAATGTGGGGGCAAAACCGCAAAATGCATTGTGACAGTAATAGTCCCTGTTACGTCAGTAACCTTAGATAAGTCAAGCCTGACTATGGCGGTCGGTGAAACGTCGGTTTTGACAGCCACGATCAAGCCGGACAATGCGACGGACAAAACAATATCTTGGAGTTCATCAGATCCATCTGTTGTGAAGGTAGACAACGGAAAACTTACTGCATTAAAGGTGGGAACATCAGTGGTGTCGGTTATTGCCGCGAACTTCTCAGCTTCTTGTAGTGTTATGGTAAACAAACCTAATCATATTCTTTACTACACATCGTCCGATGGTAATGTTGCCAAACCATTTGATGAGACTGCGTTTGGTGCTAAGATTCTTTCCAATGAGTATTCTGGGGGAATGGGCAGAATTATATTTGATGGTCCTGTGACATCCATCGGTCGAAATGCTTTCTACCAAAACAAAACATTGAAGACGATTGATCTTCCAGAAACTGTATCCACTATTGGAGACAATGCTTTTAATAACTGTGTACAACTAAATGCGATAAACATACCTGAAAGTGTCGCTTCAATTGGCATAGCCGCATTCAAACAATGCCATTCATTATCCGAAGTCGATTTGCCTGGTAATATAACTGTGATTGAGAAAGAAACTTTTTACGAGTGTTGGAAGTTATCCAATGCAAAGATTCCTAAAAAAGTGAAGTCAATAGGAGAACATGCATTCTATTATACAAAGATTAAGACTTTGGATTTGCCACAAGGATTACAAACTATTGGCGAGGGAGCTTTTTTGTACTGTATAAATATTACCGATATAATTATTCCTGGTACTGTTATATCAATAGGTCAGAGTGCTTTCCAAGGTTGTAAGTCTTTGGTTTCGGTAGAAATACAGGAAGGTGTGACTGTTTTGAGTATAGGTTGCTTTTCGGATTGTCCTTTGCTATCTACGGTAAAGTTGCCAAATTCAGTTAATAAAATTTGTGAATTAGTATTCGATGGTTGTCCAGTATTACGCGATTTGTACCTAAAAGCTAATATTCCGCCTGAAATACATCCTCATGATGTATTTGGCGGAAATACTGGTATGAATATCTGGGTTCCACGAGCATCGGTCGATGCTTACAAAGAGAAGTGGGCTAAATTCAAGGACAACATCAAAGCTTATGATTTTTAGTCTTGGATTGGTGGTAGGTTAAATGGCCTATCACCAATATTTACTTGAAAAATTTAATGAAATATGCCATCGCAAGATTTAGAAAGAAGCGTTGACCAGTATAGTGGTTCAGTCGCAAATAAAGTCATAAGAAGTCGCCGTAGCCCCAAGATATGGGATTATCCTGCGGCTGTCGTGTCATGTAAAAAGAATAATGGTGATAACCGGATCTACAGCGGGAGATCGTCAAAGCCGACATCGGGAATGTATGAACCGCTATTGGAAATCGCATTGACTCGATTGGGAGGAGTGGGCCAAGAATCCCGAAATGGTTGTCCATACACAATCGGCAATTGCGCAGAGCCGCATGCGGCGAATAAGTTACTCAAAAACACTGCTGCCGCTGTGGGATTAGAACAGATCCTGTTTAGTACGGCGTTACGTCCAAGAACAAGGCAAGTTATTCCTTACTGCGCTAATTGCAGGGCGGTATTTCCAAGTTTAACACATCAGAGGTAATATTATGGGAAGGATATATACTGAATCGGAAATCCATACAAGAGATATTGATTGGTTCTGTGCGATCAATGGAGTTTATCTTCACGTGGCATCCGCTGGTGGTGATATTCCTAGAATTATCAATGACCGTAATGTGTTGAGGCCATGCCAACGAGCGGTGGAAGCACTCGAGGATATTAATACTGATGAGGAGGTGCATATCAATGATGCCTTCTTGAGAAGAATGAATGTGAACCTTGAATCTTACTTGCCATCTTTTGTTCGTATGGCAAAGAAAGGGTTCTATTCATTTGACCGTACAAATATTAATGATCCGGATGATGATCATTATCATTTGGTGGCTTGGCCTAGTCATCCCGTGAATAATGTCGAAAACATACCGGAGATAAACTCGGGTAGGTTGGATTTTGACAATCCGGAGATGATGAGTGACATTCCTTTGAAGGAAATAATTGAACATCCGTTACTTAATAATTGATAAAGATGAGAAAGATAACGACGATATTCTTTGCGCTGCTTCTGCTTTCCTCCTGCGGCAAATACGACGATTCGGCAGTCCGTTCGGACATCGAGGGACTACAATCCAGGGTGACGGCATTGGAGCAGCAGTGCCGTTTGATGAACGGGAACATCTCGGCGCTGCAGGCGTTGGTCTCGGCGGTGCAGGGGCGTGACTGCGTGGTGAGCGTGGCGGACCTGAGTGACGGGACGGGATATTCAATCACGTTCGCTTCGGGGAGGACAATTACTCTGCGCAACGGGAAGGATGGGAAAGACGGCTCTGACGGTGCCGATGGCAAAGACGGACACACTCCTGTTGTGAGCGTCAGGCTGGACTCTGACGGGGTGTATTACTGGACCATCGACGGGGAATGGCTGCTTGACGGGAGCGGGAAGAAAATCCGCGCGCAAGGGGCCGACGGCAAGGACGGCACTGATGGCAAAGACGGAAGCGACGGCACTGATGGAACCAACGGAGTCACCCCTAAACTGAAAATCGAGGACGGTTGGTGGTTCGTCTCTTATGACGAGGGGAAATACTGGACGAAACTGTATAAGGCCACCGGGGAGGACGGGGACGTGTTCTTCTCCAGCGTGACGGACAACGGGGAGACGGTGACCGTCAAACTGAAGGACGGGACGACCTTTGATATTCCCAAAGCCAAGGGGGAACTGGGGATCCGCTTCTCCGAGTCGGAGGACATCGGCGTCAGCGCGGGGGAGACGAAGGTCATTGAATATACTATCGTGAACGGATCCACTGAGACCTTGGTCAAGGTGTTCGGACAGAACGGCTGGAACGCCAAGGTACAGAAGACGGATGCTTCTAAAGGCACGATCATAGTGACGGCTCCGTCTCCTCTGGTCGAGGGCGAGGTTGTCGTGCTGGTCTATGAGGGTGATTCAAAGACGGTTGTGAGATTCCTGAACTTCGTCAAAGGTACCATCAGCGCGCCTAAGGAGGCATATTCATTCTCCGGCAAAGAAGGAACCTACGAGGTGAATCTGGACACGAATGTTGACTATGATGTGAATATCCCGGCTGAGGCCTCGTCGTGGCTGAGTTATGACGGACTTCAGACCAAGGCGATGCGTCAGGATAGGCTCGGCTTCCACGTCGCGCAGAATTTCGGGCCGGATCCCCGCACGGCCGTGGTCACGATTACCGACAAGGCGAAGGAGAACACGGTGAAGATCTCGATAACGCAGAAGGTGTGGGATGCCATCGACATCCCGGACGCCAATTTCAAAGCGGCGCTGGTGGCGAAATTTGACAAGGACGGAGACGGGGAGATCAGTCGGGAGGAGGCCAAGGAGGTCGAACAGATCTCAGTGTCAAACAAAAAGATCAAATCGGTTGAAGGAATACACAACTTTGAGAATCTCAAGACTCTGGACTGCTCGTATAATGAATTGTCTGTCATTGACTTGAGCCGTAATTCCAGATTGTTTATACTGAGTGTTGCACATAATTCGATTTCCAGATTAGACTTGAGTAAAGTCTCGCTGAACTCGCTGATTTGTTTTGACAACAATCTGACCTCCATTGATCTGAGCAATCAGACTGGTTTACAGCTGATCTCTTGTGGCAACAACCCTCTCAAGACGCTTGACATAAGTAAATGTGCGCAGACCTTTGAGTGTCTATTAGCGGAGAGATGCATTAACCTGACCGAAATCTATATCCGCAAAGGTCAGACAATCAAGAGTAAAGACATCCCTTCAAACACAATAATCAAATACCTTACCCCCGACGGCACCGTAACCCTCCTCCAGCAGCACACCGTGGGCCGCGGCATCAAGTTCGTCATCATGGGTGACGGCTACCTGAGCAGCGGCTTGGCTTATGGCAACGGTTCCAAGTCAAAATTCGACACTTGGGCGGACCGTGCCATGGAGGCCATCTTCGCCGAAGAGCCGTATAAGACCTTCCGCAACCGCTTCGACGTCTATTCGGTGGCGGTGGAGTCCACGACGGAAACATTCAACGGTGGCACGGCGCTTGGCTGCACCTTCGGCAGCGGCACCTGGATCAACGGCAACAGCGAAAAGGTCTTTGAATATGCCCGTAAGGTTCAAGGAGTGGATCTCACCAAGTCGGTCGTCATCGTGATCCTGAACTCCACCCGCTACGCCGGAACCTGCTGGTACTGGGCCGACCATAAGGCGATCGCCTACATCCCGACCACCTACAACGACGTGAAGGAGTTCTCTCAGACGATGCGCCACGAGGCCGGCGGCCACGGATTCGCCAAACTGGCGGATGAATATTACTATTCAGGCACCATCCCTTCCAGCGAGATTTCCTCTTACCAATGGTGGTACAATGCCATTGGGCACGGGTCGAATGTGGATGTCACGAACGATCCTGCGAAGATTCATTGGTCCCACTTCCTGTCTGATTCCCGTTACTCCGGCCAGGTTGGTGTGTACCAAGGTGCTCTGACCTACCAGTACGGAGCCTACCGCCCGACAGACCAGAGCATAATGCGCCACAACATCGGCGGCTACAACGCCCCGTCCCGCGAGGCGATCTACAAACGCATCATGCAACTGTCGGAAGACAGCGGTTGGGAATATGACTACGAAACCTTCGTGGCCTACGATGCCGTCAACCGCTCGACCGCCTCGCAGACATATTACCGTGAAGAACTCCGCGACTTCGACGAACGCACTTTCATCCCGCTCGCCCCACCGGTATTTGTTGATGGTCCGGCACCCGCTGCCCATCAATGAAGACCGTGGCCTTGACCGATAAAGCACCGTGTTCTGGTCTTGATTTTATGACCAGAATATGGTGCCTTTCCTTTGATATTCAGAAACTTCCCAGTCATTGGCCTGATTATCAGCGAGTGGTGAGTAAGGGGTTAATTATCAAGGGAATAGTATATTGCCTTTGGCGGTTATTGACTAAAGACAGAGTACTAAAGTCTTGATTGTTAGTGCTTTATTTATCACGGTCGCTTCGACAGGCTCAGCGACCGGCTTGGGAAAGAAACAATAGTTGGCTTTGGGAAAATTACAACAGTTTCTTTATCTCTTCCTCTTCTGGCAGAAGTTCTTTCAAGCGTTCTTGGCTGGACTTGTAGGTGGCGACACCCATCGGTTTGGTGTAATCCTGAAGGACATACTCAACATAAGCACGGTCGGCATCCTTGCACAGAACGATTCCGACAGACGGATTTTCGCCTTCGATGCGTTCCTCATCGTCGAGGACTCGGAGATAGGCGGCTAGTTGACCGAGGTACGCCGGTTTGAAAGACCCTTTTTTGAGTTCAATTACGACCAGAGATCTCAGAACACGATTAAAGAATAGAAGATCCACCCAATGATCGTGTCCAAGCTTGTCGTAATGAACCTGATTGCCAAGATATGAGAAGCCACGTCCGAATGTCATGATAAAGTTCTTGATATTATGGACTATCTCGTTTTCTACCACACGTTCGTCAATGTCTTCATCCCTTTCGCCCAGCTGCTCGACATTGATGTAGTCCAGCAGATATTCATCCTTGAACATCTGGATTGCCTGAAATGCCCGCTTATAGTCTGGAATGGTCACGCCAAAGTTATTCGGCATTTTGCCTTGATTATGGTAGGTATCCTCGGAAATCTTTCTCTCCAGGGCATCAACGGACAGGCTGAGATCGGCACAAAGCTGGATATAGAATTTTCGCTCCTCGACATCTTTCACCTTCGTGATAATTATGCAATGATGGGTAAAGCCTATACTCAAGAAGGCTGTCCACGGGAAGTTCGAGAAATTCGCCAGTTGTAACTGTCGAATTTTATTATTCTCAGAATCAGCAACCTGCAATTCGCCAGTCATGACTGGCGAAGTTGCTTCAAGCGACTTCCATTCTTCATAGAAAGCTCGCATTGACTTCAGGTTTGATGGAGAGAATCCTCTCAGCCCAGGTATCTCACGGCGCAACTGTTCGCTGATTGTCGCAATGGCTCCCTTTCCCCAGAAACCCTCGCGGCTATTGTATGAGATGAACCGTCCAATGCCATAGTACAAAGCCAGTTGCTCCTGATTCACACCCTTCAAAGCTTTCGCTTGGCTCTGCAGAATAGCGGTTTTATCTGCTTGACAGCATCATTGTATTGTGCGGGAAGTTTCTCTTTCATACTCGTCAATTATAGTATTATTGGTGGGCGAATGCCAGAGCCTGACCGGAAGGGGAGTCGGGGAGGAGACGGCTGTCGGCGATGACTTGTTTGCCGTTGAGGAACACACGATCGATGACACCACGAAGTGTTGTACCTTCATACGGTGACCAACCGCACTTGTAGGCGACATTTTTTACTGAATATTCCTGCTCAGGAACATTGCGAACCAAATCAGCGTGACTCTTGACGGAATATTCCTGCCCGGGATCAAGGATAACCAAGTCGGCGTAGTTGCCGACCTTCAGGTGGCCTCTGTCTTTTATTCCGAGGATTTCGGCCGGTCTCTCCGAGAAGGCTGAGGCGATTCGTGAAAGACTGATCAGAGCCTCGTCATCGGCGTTTTTCCCTTCGTTGTACAAAGCCGCGGCTGTCAGCAGGACCGAAAGTGACTGCTGGACTGAAGGCATGCCGGAAGGACATTTCAGATAGTTGTCCACTTTCTCTGAAAGCAGGTGAGGAGCGTGGTCGGAGCCTATGGTGTCGATTATGCCTTCCGCAAGACCTTTCCTCAGAGCCTCACGGTCAGAGGCCGACTTGATGGCCGGGTTGCATTTCACCTTCCCCTTCAACTTCTCATAGTCCTCGTCGCAGAACCAAAGATAATTCGCTGAGGTCTCAGCGGTTATATTCGGGTTGTGAATTTTGGCGGCGCGGATCATCTCCACCTCCTCGGCTGTCGAGACATGCAACACGTGAAGTCTGGTGCCATATTCAATGGCCATCGCAAGAGCTTTGGCGGTGGAGCGGATGCAGGCCTTGCGGTTGCGGATCCGAGGATGCTCGCTGAAAGGAATATCCTCGCCGAACTTCGCCTTGGCAGCCTCCAGATTCGCCTTGATGATTCCCTCGTCCTCACTGTGGATCAGAATCGGCTTCCCTTGAATCCTGAACAAATCGGAAAGAGCCTCATTATCGTCCACGAGCATATTCCCGGTGGAAGAGCCCATAAAGACTTTGATGCCACCGAACTCTGCGCCGTGGCCTTCGGCAAGATATTCCCGGATCATCGCCGCGTTGTCGTTTGTGGCCCCGATGTGGAATCCGTAGTTTGCCCACGAGCGTTCGCTGGCCCGGTTCAGCTTGTCTTGAAGAGTCTCCAAGTCGGTTGTCGGAGGCTTCGTGTTCGGCATGTCGATGAAGGATGTGACCCCGCCGAGCAGGGCAGCCTTTGACTCGCTTCCGATGTCGCCCTTGTACTCCATTCCGGGTTCCCTGAAATGCACGTGGGCGTCTATTCCGCCGGCCATCAGCACCTTGCTGTCCAAGTCAATGATCTCCGAGTCCGGGAAAGCCTGAACGGCAGCAGAGTCGTCCAGGTCGGAACCGCCACGGTGCCATATTCCCGCAATCCGCTCTCCATCAATGGCAAGGGCTCCCTTCTTCGAGGAAGCCCCTGTCACTATTGTCGCATTGGTAAGTAAGATTCTTGCCATTGGTTATCCTTTACGATGAAACTTTCTGAATTTCAGGCGGATGACACCCCAGAACGCCTCTCCGAAGATTCCTCCGCTCATCTTGGACGTGCCAAGTTTGCGGTTCACGAATATGATCGGGACCTCCGCCAGCTCGAATCCCAGTTTCCAGGCCGTGTACTTCATCTCGATCTGGAATCCGTAGCCCTTCATCCTCACATCGTCCAGGTCGATTGTCTCCAAAGCCTTGCGGCTGTAGCACTTGAAGCCGGCCGTGCAGTCGTGGATCTTCATCCCAAGGACTGTCTTGACGTAGATTGACGCGAAGTAGGACATCAGAATCCTTCCGATCGGCCAGTTCACCACACTGATTCCGTCGCAGTAGCGGGAGCCGATGGCGACGCCTCCGCATTCCGCGCAGGCCTTGTAGAGTCTTGGCAGATCCTCCGGGTTGTGGGAGAAGTCAGCGTCCATCTCGAAGATGTAGTCGTAGCCGTTCTCCAAAGCCCATTTGAAGCCGGTGAGATACGCTGTGCCAAGCCCTAACTTGCCCGAGCGCTCGATCAGGAACAACCTCTCCGGGAATTCCGTCTGGACTTTCTTGACAATCGCGGCGGTTCCGTCAGGAGAGCCGTCATCAATAATCAACACATTATACTCTCCTTCAAGCGAGAATACTTTTCTGACAATCGCTTCAATGTTCTCTTTCTCGTTGTAAGTCGGAATTATGACGACTTTCCTGTCCATAGTATAAAGTTATTATTTAGTTTTCATCATTTCCTTGACCGCAGCCTCAAGTTGCTTGTCTTCGCCCCTGAGGACGGATGCCGGGTCATTGTCAACCTTGATGTCTGGCTCAATCTGTTGGTTCTCAAGATATTTGCCTTCCTTGAGGCCAAATGAACCGACCTGAGGGATTCCAAATACCATACCATTAATCTGGGTCTCCCACCAAACGGCGGTCATAGTGCCCGGAACCGGCATTCCGATCAGTTTGCCTACTCCAAGAGTCCTGTACGTGTACGGGAATCCGCAGGCGTCAGAGTAGTTGTCCTCGCACATAAGCACGCAGGATGGTTTTCTCCATTTGTTGTACGGCTCGCTGCCGATGTACTGTCCCCTTGGCGTAAACCTTATATATTCCTTGCCGCTGAGGAAGGTCGCGAGGTCGTCGTGCAGCCATCCGCCGCCGTTGTGCCTTGTGTCAACCACAGCCGCGTCAGCCGCCCTGTACTTGCCGAGCAGTTTTGAATATACCGTCCTGAAGCTTGGCGAGTCCATTCCCTGGACGTGCGTGTAGCCCACTTTACCGCCTGACATCTTGTCCGTCATTTCCTCTCTCTGCTTCACCCACCTGCGGTACATAAGGGATGATTCTGAATATCCCGGCTCGATGAACAGCTCGACATCCTTCTTTCCTTTCTTCACAACGATGGCAACCTTCTTGCCGGCCTTGTTCCTGAGAAGACCGAACCAGCTCTCGCCAGCCTTTATCGGCTGTCCGTCAATGGATTCGATGATGTCTCCGGCCTTGATTTCTGAATCAGCGAGATTCAACGCGCCGCCCGGAAGCACCTCGGCTATCTTCAGTCCATCGCCTTCGTAATCATAGTCATAAATGGCTCCCAGCCAACCCATTGTGAACTTTGAGCGTTGACTGTAGCGTGCTCCGGTGTGGGAGCCGTTCAGCTCTCCAAGCATCTCGGAGAGAAGATCCTGGAAGTCAAAGTTGTTGGCGATGTATGGCATAAACCGCTCGTAGTTCTTCTTGTAACCAGCCCAGTCGATTCCGTGGATCTGTGGATCGTAGAACTTCTCGTTCACCTGCTTCCAGACGTGGCCGAAGATGTAGTCCCTCTCGGCCTTAGGCTTGAACTCATAGTCTCCCGAGAACGAGATTGTGCTCGTCGCTCCGCTGGCGATCGTGATCTTCGTGATAGAGCTTCCTGTGAAAACATAGAGATCCTTGTCGTCGGCTGACGGTACCAATGAACCGTACACTCCCTTCTTGATCACTTTCACGTCACCTTTCTTGATGTCCATCTGGCAGAGGTCATAGCTCTTCTCCAACCTTGTGGTGTAGAATAACTTGGTTCCGTCCTGGGTGAGATAGAAGTCGCCGAGTCTTCCGGAGAAGCGTGTCAGGCGGGCTGTGCGGAACTCCCTGTTCTCCAGGTCAAGAACGAGTTTCTCAGGCTTCTCCGCCTGCTTGACTGAATCTTTCTTTTCCTTCTTCTCCTCTTTCTCGATCTTCTTCTCGGACTTGTCTCCGTCCTCAAGTGCCTTTGCGATCTCAGCGTCCTCCTTGTCCTGGTAGAACTTGGTCATCTCCTTTCCGTCGAAGAACATAATGTAGATGTCGCTCTCGGCTCCCCAGCTTCCGTGGCTGCGGTAACCGTCCTTGTCTGATTCCCAGGCCATCGCCTTGCCTTTGAGCGTCCATTTGAAGTTCCCGTCGGAATAGCCGCTTTGGGTCAGGTTCGTGATCTCGCCGCTCTCTATGTCGATCAACGCGATGTCGGAATTGTTCCATCCGCCGTTGATCTGGTAGTTGCTAAGGAGATATTTGCTGTCCGGGCTCCACTCGAAGCCCTGGTCGCCGTCAGCGTAGGAGTAATTCACGCCTTTAAGCAAAGACTTTTCCTTTCCGTCCTTGGTCGATTTGATGACCAGTTCGGTCCTGTCGCGCAGGAACGCCACCCATTTCCCGTCCGGAGAGACAACGGGCTGGAAGCATGTCTCGCTTTCCGATGTCACAAGCTCTTCCTTGAACTTGGTGGCATAGGTGAACCTCTTTTCCTTCTTGTCGGTCAGCGAAGTCTTGTATATTCCCCAATGACCGTTCCTTTCCGATGAATAGTAAAGCTCGCGTCCGTCCTTTGAGAAGCTGACGTTGCGCTCCTGCTCCGGGGTGTTGGTGATTCTCTTCGTGGTTTTGTAGTCCGCCGATGTGACAAACACATCGCCTCTGATCACGACAGCGATCTCTTTTCCGTCAGGGGACACCGCCATAGAGGACGCTCCGGTCGAGAAGGTGAGATATTCAACATCATTCTCGGTCTCGTCCTTCGCCACGGTGATGTCGAGCTTCTTGGGCTCGCCGCCGTCCGTCATTGTGTAGAGGTCTCCGTTCCAGGAGAAGCAGAGCGTGCCGTTGCCGGCCACGGAAAGGAATCTTACCGGGTTGTCCTTGAATTTCGTGAGTTGGGTTGATTTGCCCGGCTCGGTGATGGACGCTTTGTGGACGTTGAGTGTCCCGTCAGCCTCCGATATATAATAATATGTCTTTTCGTCAGCGGCGAAGACCGGATTCCTGTCCTCTCCGATGAATGATGTCAGTTTCGTGAATGTCCCGTCGCCGGTGACCCTGAACCTCTCACCCTGAGCCGAAGCTGGCTTATAGAGCCAGATGTCCCTTGTCACGGATGACTGGTGGTGCTTGCGGAGCGGATCCTCGTAGCCTTTGTAGTCTTCGTAGATGACCTCTCCTGAGTTGTTCACACTCATAGCCATGAGAGGCATTGAGGTTACAAGTTGAGGCCTGCCGGCTTTCTCGTCAACCTGCCAGACCTGCGGGCTGCCCGGGAATCCGCCATAGACGGCGTCCTGCTGGATGTTTGCCTGGAACAGAACCCTGCCGCCGTCAAGCACGCAGAGAGGAGTCTCGTTACCCGGGTAATCTGTCAGTCTTCTCGGAACACCACCCTCGGCGGAAGTGATGAATATGTCCTTGGAGCCAGCCCTGTAGGAAGAGAACACGATCCTCTTCCCGTCCGGAGTCCAGAGGGGATCCGAGTCATAGGCTTGGTTCGTGGTGATCTGGAGTGCCCTTCCGCCGTTGACATCAACCGTGAAGATGTCGCCTTTGTAGCAGAACGCCACTTTCGTTCCGTCTGGGGAGATCGCGCTTTTCCTGAGCCATTTCGGCGTTTCCTGCGCTGTCATTGCCGTGGCTGTCGCCATGACAGCCGCAGCCAGAATCAATGTTCTTCTTAAGGTCATATTCATTGATATTAATTAATATGTGAGCCGCCCGGGCGACTATTTGACAAAAGTATCAATTTTTACCGATATTTTACTATTTTTGTGACTGCGAAAATGCTAAAATTAATATTCTATAAATATTATGAACAGAATCGATTGTTTTGTCCCGTTCGTGAGCGATGAGCAGGTGGCTGTGACCGCCGCGAACCTCCGCGCCGAGTCCGAGGTCGCCAAGGTTGAGTTTCTTGACGCGGCCATATTCAAAAGCACAACCGGCATCAGGAAGATTGCCGAGTCCGCGGCCGCTCCTTTCACAATGATTTACACCAAGACGACTGAACTCAGCTTCGGCCAGTTCGCCCTTGAGCGCTTCCTTTCAATCGCCGAGGATTCCTCCGCCGCCATGGTCTATGCCGACCATTTCAACGAGGTGGACGGCAACCGCGCCTTCGCTCCGGTGATCGACTGCCAGGAGGGCGCGCTCCGCGATGACTTCGATTTCGGCTCTGTGCTGATCTACAGAACCTCCGCGTTGAAGGAAGCCGTCGCCAGAATGGACGTTGACTATGAATATGCCGGCCTCTATGACCTGCGCCTAAAAGTCTCCCAGAGGGGGAGCCTTGTCCACATCAATGAATATCTCTACTACGAGATCGAGACGGACACCCGCAAGTCCGGCGAGAAACTCTTCGACTATGTGGATCCGAAGAACCGTGCTGTCCAGATCGAGATGGAAAAGGCTTGCACACAGCATCTTAAGGATGTCGGAGGTTACCTTGAACCGAAATTCAAGCATATCGAGTTCTCGGATGATTCCTTTGAATATGAGGCCTCTGTCGTCATCCCTTGCAAGAACAGGGTGCGCACGATAGGCGACGCTCTGACTTCCGCGCTGAATCAGAAGACCACTTTCAAATATAACGTGATCGTGGTTGACGACAACTCCACTGACGGAACCGTGGATGTCATCAAGAAGTTCATTGATGACCCTAAGCTCGTCTATATCGCGCAGGACAAGAGCTATCACGCCATCGGAGGCAACTGGAACGCCGCCCTGCACCATCCTAAGTGTGGTAAATTCGCCATCCAGCTGGATTCTGACGATGTTTATTATGATGAGAACACAGTGCAGAAGTTCGTGGACGCTTTCTATGCCCAGAACTGCGCTATGGTTGTCGGTACCTATAGAATGACGAATTTCCAGATGGAGACTCTGCCTCCTGGAATCATCGATCATCGTGAGTGGACTCCGGAGAATGGCCGTAACAACGCTCTGCGCATAAATGGTCTTGGCGCTCCGCGCGGATTCTACGTTCCGATGCTTCGTACGATCAACTTCCCTACGACGAAGTATGGGGAGGACTATGCGGTGGGTCTTCGCGTCTCCAGAGAGTACCAGATAGGCCGAATCTACGATGTTGTCTATAATTGTCGCCGTTGGGACGATAATTCCGACGCTTCGCTCGATATCGACAAAGTAAACGCTAACAACCTGTATAAGGACAGGATACGTACTTGGGAGCTGCAGGCGAGAATAAAAATGAATAAAAAAAGTTAAAAATTTTTCAGAAAAAGTTTGCAGGTTCAAAAATAATGTCTACCTTTGCATTCCCGTTCGGAACGA
>ULRV01012690.1_pt1 | contig 32842 bp, 29 predicted proteins | sample 1955791 | NCBI WGS metagenome assembly ULRV01 (sample SAMEA4835692, study PRJEB28245) | human gut metagenome | biome: gut microbiome; material: fecal sample | place: Denmark | collected 2008 | reverse complement strand
GGTCTCGGTGGCCTTTGTCGTAAATGATTTTCAAACTTGACGGTTTTGTTTGTTCGCTATTTTGACAAGTCAGAACCTGTGTCTCTTGACTGCTGGTAGCGATGAGAGACAACAATCTTTGGGTGGATAAAACTGGGGAAAGGGCTTAAGGAAAGGCTGCAATGGAGGTTTTTGGCCTGAGATGGGCTTTGTTAAATGGATACGGAGGAATAGTTAATGGATCGTTAATTCATGCTAATCGGCTTGCATTCGGCTGGACGGAAGGTTATCTTTGTATAGAGGCTGCGCCAGGGCAAATGGTGAGCCAACCTTCTTGGCATAAACGGCTGGGAACGACGAGTGATTGAAATGTAAAATATAATCAAAAGAAACGATGGTGAAAAAGTTAAATTTCTTATCAATCTCTTCGGATGGGAGTCGGAAAAGACCGTTCTCGTATTGTTCTCGTATCAATCCCGTATTGATCCCGTATCGATCCCGTATCAATCCCGTATCGTTCTCCTATCGTTCTCCTATCGTTCTCGCTTCCGGAAGCGGAAACAATACGGAAACAATATGAGGTCGATATATGCTGGAAGGGAGGACGATAGGTGGTGGGTACATGGAGAAAACGTGGTAGATGTCAGGACAGGGAGAAGATCAGTAGAGCATGCCAAACATCCATAGAGGGATGATGTTGCCGTAGCCTGTCTCGATGTCGTCCTTGACGACGTAGCCGTTTTCTATGCTCTGCAGCTGGCGTTGTCGCTTCTTTTTGCCTCCTACCTCAAAGGTGTATTTCCCATCGATGAGGAAGTCGGAGACGGGGGATGTGGTGACGGAACAGAGAGATCGGGTCTGGTTGAAGAAGAACGTCTCGCGAACCGTGCCTATCTCTACATCCTGGCGTCCCAGGGTATAGATGAGCGGTGTGTTGTCGAGGTAGATTTTGTCCACTTTCCCGAGCCCTTGTATTCCTCCCGTGGCGGTGCGTAGCTGTCCGATGAGCCCTGCTTTCTCCAGATAGACGCAGAGGTCGGCGATGCTGTTTCTCGACACTTCCAGTTGACCGCCTATTTGGGTCATGTTGGGTTTGAAAGGTGCGCTTTGGGCTATGATGGCCAATAGCCGTTTGAGCTTTCTCGCCGTGGCGACGGATAGGTCGGCATATTGTGGTATGTCCGTTTCTATCGTGGCATTGACCACCTGCTGTATGTACTGGTTGATGTCGCCGTTGGCAAAGGGGTAGTAGCCTCTTTGCAGATAGTCGGAGAAGTGTTGCAGTGGCAAGAATCCTGTTGGGATATCGATCTCTTGGTGCAGGAGTTGCTGAAGCGTGCATTGTGGGAAGCGGATGTCGTGGAACAACAGCAAATATTCCCGATAGGACAGTCCCTGCATCTCATACATGAGTGCGCGACGACTCAGGTCGGCGGCCCCTTGTGCGATGTCGAGAACCGACGATCCGGTGAAGACAACGTGGAGTTCGGCGTGGTAGTCGTATATCAGTTTCAACTCCCTTGACCAGTCTTTGTATTTGTGGATCTCGTCGATGAAAAGGTATTTGCCGCCAGTCTTGGCAAAGTGGTCGGCAAGTTCCGTCAGTCGATGGCTGGCGAAATAGAAGTCTTCCGCTTGCACGTAGAGTGACTTCTGGACAGGCAGCTGCTCTTTGATATGTTGTAGTACCAGTGTGGTCTTGCCGACCCCTCTTGGCCCCATCAGTCCTATCATGCGGGCATCCCAATGGATGCGGTCAAACATGTAGCGATGGAAGGAGGTGGTGGTCTCCCGCAGCAGTTTGTGATATGTGGCTTGAAGTTGTTCCATGATGTTGGGGTAATTTGTCTGCAAAGATACGTCTTTTTTGTGAAATTGCACTATGTTGTGTGCAGTTTTTGTGGAAAATTGCACTGAGATGAGTGCGATTTTGGGTAAAAAGTGCACTGAAGTGAGTGCGATTTTGAAGAAAACGCCATAAGTCGGGCCACGACGGAAAGGTTAATAGTGCATAAATATCAGATGGAAGTTGGTGAGGATAGCGTTTTTCTCCCTATATTTGCAAGCAATATGGTCCGAGGCTGCCCTATGGGGCGGAGACGGGCAGGAAGGAGGAAAACGAAAGAGGAACAAAAAAGCATAGACCAGTGAAGAAATCAAAATGGTGGGCCTCGCTGTCCCTGGCCCTCGTGATGAGTACGGGCTTGGCCGTGGCAGTAGGCCAGCGTGACAAGGTGATGCAGCGTCAGAGCGACGGCACGTATGTCGTCAATACCGTCACGCTGTGTCCGACGGTGCGCGGCTTTAAGGGCGCAACGCCCCTGTTTGTCTATATCAAGGGCGGCAAGGTGGTGAAGGTCGAGGCCCAGCGCAACCAAGAGAGCCCGAAGTTTTTCCAGAAGGTGAGACAGGGCCTGCTGCCCAAGTTTGCGGGCATGAAACTCAGTACGGCAGCCAATGCCTCGGAGGTAGATGGCGTGACGGGCGCGACGATGTCGAGCAGGGCCGTGAAGAAAAACGTGGCGGCCGCCGTGAAATACTATCAGGCGCACAAGTAGCGGCAGGCGAGAAGCCCTACGGACGACGGACGCCGCGCCCGGTGCTGATGAGATCAGAACCGGGTGTGGCGTCCGTCGTCTGTGTAGTTGAGGCTACGGAGCCTGTCGTGCTCCGTGCTACAGAATCTCGGCTATCTGGACCGCATTGAGGGCAGCCCCCTTGCGGATCTGGTCGCCCGTGAGCCAGAGCGTGCAACTATGGTCGTCGGCCAGGTCCTTGCGGATGCGCCCCACGAAGACGTCATCCTTGCCCGCCGACTCCAGGGGCATGGGATAGACATAGTGCTGGGGATCATCGACGAGGGTCACGCCAGGAGCCTCCTGGAGGGCGTGGCGGATTTCCTCTACCGAGAGCGGGCGCTCGGTCTCGAACCAGACACTCTCGGAATGGCTGCGGAGTGAACTCACGCGGACGCAGGTGGCACTCGTGCGAACGTCGGAGTGCATGATCTTGCGCGTCTCGTGATACATCTTCATCTCCTCCTTCGTATAGTCGTTGTCCGTCATCTTGTCGATCTGCGGTATGACGTTGTAAGCCAACTGGTGGGGGAAGTGGCTGATGCTATGGGCGCTGCCCGTCTCGAGGATCTCCTTGTACTGCTGCTGCAGTTCGCGCATGGCCTCGGCGCCAGCCCCCGAGGCGCTCTGGTAGCTGGCGATGTGGATCTTGCGGATGTGGGACAGGCGCTCGATGGGGTAGAGGGCCACGACCATCATGATCGTCGTGCAGTTGGGGTTGGCAATGATGTTGCGCGGATGGCGCTTGGCATCCTCTGGATTGATCTCCGGGACGACGAGAGGCACGTCCTCGTCCATGCGAAACTGGCTGCTGTTGTCGATCATCACGGCCCCGTGGCGCGTGATGGTGTCGGCGAAGCGAGCCGACGTGCTGCCTCCGGCACTGGTGAAGGCGATATCGACCCCACGGAAGTCGTCGTTGTCCTGGAGCAGGCGGACGGTATGGGGCTTGCCCCTGAAGAGGTACTCGCGGCCCGCGCTACGTTCGGAACCAAACAAAAGAAGGTCATCGACCGGGAATTGGCGCTCTTCGAGAATGCGAAGAAGCTCTTGTCCTACGGCGCCGCTTGCGCCAACGATAGCTATTTTCATTTTTCTGTTCCTTTCTCTTAACAAGTAATATATGGCGCAAAATTACGAAAAAGCGAGGACACAGTGGTGCGTAATTGCGTGTTTTTTGTTACCTTTGCAAAAAATTAAGGAATCGATATGCTGCTCACGACCCAGTATCTCCCCATATCACAGCCGCCGCTGATCTTTCTGACGGTGCTCCTGATCATCCTCTTTGCGCCGATTATCATGGGCCGGCTGCGCATTCCCCACATCATCGGACTGGTGCTGGCGGGCGTCCTCATCGGCCCCTACGGCCTCCATGTGCTGGAGCGCGACGCGTCGTTCAGCCTCTTCGGTTTCGTGGGTCTCTTCTACATCATGTTCCTCGCCGGCCTGGAGATGGACATGGAGGGCCTTCGGCGCAGCCGAGGGCGGGTGCTGCTTTTTGGCGTGCTGACGTTTCTGCTGCCCTTTGTGCTGACCTACTTCATGGCCGTGGAGCTGCTGGGCTACACGCAGATGGCCTCGCTGCTGCTGGGCTGTCTCATGGCCTCCAACACCCTTGTGGCCTATCCCATCGTGGGTCGCTACGGACTGGGGCGCCATGCGGCCACCACGCTCAGTGTGGGCGCCACGATGACCTCGCTCTTCTTCGCCCTGGTCTCGCTGGCGACGATCGTCAACCAGTTTGAGGGCGCCTCGGGCCCAGGCTTTTGGCTATGGTTTGCCGTGAAGTTTGCGGCCTACTGTGCGGGCACGATCTTCCTCATCCCCCGATTGACACGCTGGTTTCTGCGCCGCTATAGCGATGCGGTCATGCAGTTTGTCTTTGTCCTGAGCGTCCTCTTCCTCTGTGGGGCGCTCTCCCAGATGATTGGCCTGGAGGGCATCTTCGGTGCCTTTGTGGCCGGACTGATCCTCAACCGCTTCATCCCGAAGGTCTCGCCGCTGATGAACCGTCTGGAGTTTACGGGCAACGCCCTCTTCATCCCCTATTTCCTCATCGGCGTGGGTATGCTCATCGACCTCCACCTGCTCTTCGAGGGCGGACGCATCCTCCTGGTCGTGGCCTGCATCACCTTCTTCGGCACGGCCGGCAAGGCCCTGGCAGCCTATCTCGCGGGGTGGCTCCTGCGCTTCGACCGCCAGGCTCGCCACCTGATGTTTGGCCTCACCTCCGCCCATGCTGCCGGATCCATCGCCATGGTGATGGTGGGACTGCGCATCCAAGTAGCCCCGGGCGAGTATCTCTTCGGCGACGAGGTGCTCAATGGCATCGTCATCATGATCCTCTTCACCTGCGTCATCTCCAGCCTCGTGACGGAATATGCCGCCAAGCATATCGTCCTGGCCGAAAAGGAGCAGCCACAGGAGGATGCCGGGGTGCAGGACGAGACGGTGCTCATCCCCGTGAAATATCCCGAGTATGCCAACCGTCTCACCAACCTCGCCCTGCTCATGCGCAATCCGAAACGCGACCACGACCTCGTGGCCTTGAGCGTGGTCTATGACGATGCCAATATCGATCGCCAGCGGGCCGAGGGCTGCAAACTGCTGGAACAGGTGACGAGCTACGCTGCCTCGGCCGACGTGAAGATGCACAGTCAGCTGCGCGTGGCGACCAATATTGCCAATGGCATCATGCACGCCTTCAAGGAGTTTAGGGCCACGGAGGTCGTCATCGGCATGCACATGCACTTCTCCGACTCCACCACCTTCTGGGGGAAGTTTCACCAAAGTCTCTTCAACGGCCTGTCGCGACAGATCATCATGGCGCGCCTGATGCAGCCTCTCTCGACGCTGCGTCGCATCGTGGTCTGTGTGCCCTCGCGCGCGCAGTTTGAGCCAGGCTTCTACCGCTGGCTTGAGCGCCTCTCGCGACTGGCCGAGAATCTCGACTGCCGCATCGCCTACCATGGGCGCCAGGACACGCTGACCCGCATCCGGCAGTATGAGCTCAACCACTATGAGAGCGTGCGCGCCGAGTATGTGGAGATGGAGCACTGGAACGAGCTGCCGACGCTGGCCGCCCAGATCAAGGAAGACCACATCTTCGTGGTCGTCACCGCGCGCAAGGGCACGGTGTCGTTCAAGAACGCCATGGAGCGCCTGCCAGAGGAACTGACCAAGTACTTCTCAGGCAAGAACCTCATGATCATATTCCCCGACCAGTTTGGCGAGGACAAGACCGACGTGATGACCTTTGCCGAGCCCCAGCATGTCGAGGACCGTTCGGCCTATGAGGCGGTGCTCGGATGGCTCTATCACAACCTCTACCACCGGCTGGCCGTGGCAGCGAAGAAAATAATCAGAAAAACGAAGAAGAAATGATAGACATCAAAGGTATAACGAAGAGCTTCGGCTCGCTACAGGTGCTCAAAGGCATCGACCTCCACATCAACAAAGGGGAGGTGGTGAGCATCGTGGGTCCCTCGGGGGCGGGCAAGACCACGCTCCTCCAGATCATCGGCACGCTGGACAAGCCCGATAGCGGGTCGGTGGTGGTCGATGGGGTAGAGACACAGCAGTTGTCGGGGCATAAGCTCAGCGAGTTTCGCAACCGCCATGTGGGCTTCGTCTTCCAGTTTCATCAACTCCTGCCGGAGTTTACGGCCATCGAGAACGTGATGATTCCCGCGTTTATCGCAGGAAAATCGACCTCTGAGGCGCGGAAGCGGGCCGAGGAACTGCTGGACTTCATGGGTCTGGCCGATCGGGCGCGCCATAAGCCCAGCGAACTCTCAGGTGGCGAGAAACAGCGGGTGGCCGTGGCGAGGGCCTTGGTCAATCGGCCGGCCGTCATCCTCGCCGACGAACCCTCGGGAAGTTTGGACAGCAAGAACAAGGCGGAGCTCCACCAGCTCTTCTTCGACCTGCGCGACAAGCTGGGGCAGACGTTCGTCATCGTCACCCACGACGAGACGCTGGCGCAAATCACCGACCGCACCATCCATCTGCGAGACGGCATGATCGTCGGTGGCGATGAGGCTTCGCAGGGCAACGAGGCTTTGCAGGGCGAGGTGTAGGCGGGCGTGACACGGCTCGGCGGGCAGTCTGTCCATCCATGCCCTGTTTTGTGGACCGCCCTCCCGTCATTCATAGAAAAAAGTAGTAGGACTATTTAGACTATCAACACAGATGATCAAAATAAAACTCGGCGATTACAATGACCTGACTGTTCAGGAAGTGGCTTATCGTGAGGGCAAAGGCGAGCGCTTTGGCCTTTACCTCGATGGCGGACGCGACGGAGAAATCCTCATGCCCGACAAGTATGTGCCCGAGGGTACGCAGGTGGGCGACACGCTGCGCGTCTTCGTCTATCTCGACCAGGAGGAGCGACCCATCGCCACGACCGAGAAGCCGCTCGCCCGGGTGGATGAGTTTGCGTATCTGCAATGTGCGTGGGTCAACCAGTATGGTGCGTTCCTCCATTGGGGCGTGATGAAAGACCTGTTCTGCCCGTTTCGCGAGCAGAAGAAGCGCATGGAGGTGGGACTGAAGTATATCGTCCATATCCATGCCGACGAAGAGAGCTACCGTCTGGTGGCCTCGGCCAAGGTGGAGCACTATCTCCACGACTATGCGGAGGACTACGACGCTGCCGCCCGTAGGGGAGAGATCGAGACCGCGGAGGAAGAGACGGACGCTGTGGGCTTCCGTCCCTACCATGTGGGCGACGAGGTGGAACTGCTCGTATGGCAGAAAACGGACCTCGGATTCAAGGTCATCGTCGATAATCGCTATCCTGCGCTCATCTACGAGGACCAGATTTTCCAGTATGTGCACACGGGCGACCGCCTGCGGGGATTCATCAGCCGCATACGTGAGGATGGCAAACTCGACTGTTCGCTCCAGCCTACGGGCAAGCGCCAGACGCAGGACTTCGCCGACACGCTCCTGGCCTATCTCCAGGAGCACGACGGCCGCTGTCCGCTGGGCGACAAGAGCGACAGCGAGGACATCAAGCGCGTGTTTCATGTGAGCAAGAAGGTCTTCAAACGGGCTGTCGGCGACCTCTACAAACGTCGTCTCGTCATTCCCGGTCCCACGTCGGTGGTGCTCACGAAGTAGGGGTGCACGCTTTTACGTGTAGGAATAATTGCCGTGCAGAGAACAGACTTGTGCACGAAAGGCTATACACTAAGACCTTCTTAGTAGAACAAAAGAACAATAAAAAATTGGCCTGACACCCTGGTTGGCAGTGTGTCAGGCCATCTAACCTGTCTGCGGCTATCGAGGGCCGCATGGGAAACACCAAAAGATTCTATTTACACTTTCCTGGCAAAGCGCTGAGGCCTATGCGGCGATCATCGAGAGGAAGTATTTGTGTATGTGCAAATCGCTGTCCAGTTCGGGATGGAAAGCCGTGACGAGCTGGTTGCCCTGTCTTGCCGCCACGATATGGCCATCGACGGAGGCCAGGACGCGCACGTCGTCCTCCACGCTTTCTATATAGGGCGCACGGATGAACGTGGCAGGGAGACCGGTGCCCACCTCCGCCATGTCGAGGGAGGTGTGGAAGCTACCCAACTGTCGTCCATAGGCGTTGCGGCGCGCGCGGATATCCATCGTGGAGAGGCGCGGGAACTCCTCGCCCTCCACCTCTTTGGCCAGCAGGATCAGTCCGGCACAGGTGCCGAAGACGGGCAGTCCGCCGGCAATGGCCTCGCGGATGGGCTGGAGCAGCTCCAGGTCGTGGAGCAACTTCAGCATCGTCGTCGACTCGCCACCCGGGATGACCAGGCCGTCCTTGGGCTGGTTCCAGTCGGAGAGCTGTCGCACCTCAAAACATTCAGCGCCCAGCTGCTGGAGCATTCGCTCGTGCTCGATGAATGCTCCCTGCAAGGCTAATACCGCTATCCTCATTATTGTCCGCGCTCGGCCATGAGGATCTTGATCTCCTGCTCGTTGATGCCAACCATCGCCTCGCCCAGGTCCTCGCTCAGCTCGGCAATCTTCTTGGCATCCTTGTAGTTGGTCACGGCCTGGACAATGGCAGCGGCACGCTTCACGGGGTCTCCGCTCTTGAAGATACCCGATCCGACGAAGACACCCTCTGCGCCCAGCTGCATCATCAGCGCAGCGTCGGCAGGCGTAGCCACACCACCAGCGGCGAAGTTCACCACAGGCAGTTTGCCATGGTCGTGTACGTATTTCACGAGGTCGTAGGGAGCCTGGAGCTGCTTGGCAGCCTCGAAGAGCTCGTCCTCGCTCATGCCGACGAGGCGACGGATCTCAGCCTGCATCAGGCGCATGTGGCTCACGGCCTGGACGACGTCGCCCGTGCCCGGCTCACCCTTGGTGCGAATCATCGTGGCACCCTCGGCAATGCGGCGGAGCGCCTCGCTGAGATTGCGTGCGCCACAGACGAACGGCACCTCAAACTGCGTCTTGTCGATATGGTAGATGTTGTCCGCAGGGCTCAGCACCTCGCTCTCGTCGATGTAGTCGATCTCGATGGCCTGGAGAATCTGTGCCTCGACGAAGTGGCCGATGCGGCACTTGGCCATCACGGGGATGGAGACGGCGGCCTGGATGCCCTTGATCATCTTCGGGTCGCTCATGCGGCTCACGCCACCAGCAGCACGGATGTCGGCGGGGATGCGCTCCAGGGCCATGACGGCGCAGGCGCCAGCCTCCTCAGCGATGCGTGCCTGCTCGGGGGTCGTTACGTCCATGATCACACCGCCCTTCAGCATCTGGGCGAGGTTGCGGTTCAACTCTTGTCTGTTCTGTTCCATGATTTTATTTTCTTTTTATTGTTTAATATTCTGTTTGGGTTGGCAGCGAGACTGCTTCGGCGAGGGCATAGGAAAGGTAGGTCAGAGGTGGAAACCCCTGACGCAGCTTGTGGGAAGCGAGGGCGCTACAGACGCGCCTACTTCTTGTTCTGCCGTCGAAAGTCGCTGGGTGTCATTCCCGTCAGTTTCTTGAAAAACTTCGAGAAATGGGCTTGTGAAGAGAATCCGCAGCCGTAGGCTATCTCCTGGAAGGTGTGGGTCGTCAGCATCAGTTCCTGATGGATGCAGGCCAGCAGGGCGGTGTCGATGATCTGCTTCGGGGTCTTCTCCCCCAGTTTACGGCACACCTGCGAGAGGTAGCGGGGCGAAACGTTGAGGCAGTCGGCATAGAACGCTACGTCGCTATTGGTCTTCGCATGCTGCTCCACTGCCGAGACAAACGCCTGGTAGAGTTCCATGCTTCGTCCCTGTGGCTCCGCCGTGCGTGCCATCATTCCCTTGGCAAACCGTGCGGCCCGCTCCTGTGCCTCCTCGATGGAGAAGTTTTGGCTCAGATAGACCGCCACCGCACTGCAATAGGTGTTTTGTGCGCCGTGGAGCGTGTGCTGCTGTGGGGCGACGAGCGTACAGAGCGGGATGAGGCGACGCTGGATCTGTGTCAGCACGTCCTCGCCCATCAGTCGGTCGCCTTTGGCCGAGACCGAAGCAGGGGCATAGACCACGAAGCGCGGACGGTAGCGCAGGATTGCGTCGATGATGACGCCGAGCGTTTCTACCGAACGAATCAAGCCCACCTTGATCACTTGCGGCTCGATATCGTTGACCACAGCCTCTATCTGACTGCGGACCACGGCAGCGGGGAGATCGTAGAACTCCTGGATGCCGAGGGTGTTCTGCACCGTGATGCACGTGATAGCCGACATGGCGTAGCCGCCCAAGGCCGATATGGTCTTCATGTCGGCTTGCACGCCAGAGAGGCCCGTGCCATCGGAACCCGTTATCGTCAGTATCGTGCTGCTCTCTTTCACGCATGCAAAGGAACGCATTTTACTTGAAACGACCTAAAAAAGTTCCCTATTTGACAACGGAAAAGCACGTTTGGCAAAACTTTCCCCTGCTTTCAGCTCCCTGCTTGTGGCTTTTCTCGCCTTTTCGTCGTAACTTTGCAGCGAGAAAGTGATAGACCAACGATGCAGAAACAATTTTCAAGAACGCAACTTCTTTTGGGCCGTCCTGCCCTCGAGACGCTCGCTGCCAGTCGGGTGGCCGTCTTTGGCGTAGGCGGCGTGGGCGGTTATGTCGTCGAGGTGCTGGCCAGGAGCGGTGTGGGTGCCATCGACGTGATTGACAACGACCGTGTCTGTGTGACCAATGTCAACCGCCAGTTGCTCGCCACCCTTCCCACGGTGGGACGCCCGAAGGTCGATGTGGCCGAGGAGCGTATCCATGCCATCAATCCCGAGTGCCAGGTGCACAAACTGCCGATGTTCTACCTTCCGACGCGGGCGGACGAGATAGACCTCACCCAATATGATTATGTGGTGGACTGTATCGACACGGTGACGGCGAAGCTCGATCTGATACGCCGTTGCCATGACCTCGCCATTCCCCATCTGTGCTGTCTGGGAGCTGCCTTCAAGCTCGATGCTACGCAGTTTGAGGTGACCGACCTCTTCAAGACTATCAACGATCCGCTCGCCAAGGTTTTGCGCAAGAAGCTCCGCAAGGAGAACATCCGCCATGTGAAGGTGGTCTATAGTCCGGAACTGCCCTTGGAGGGCCTTCCGCAGGAGGAGACAGACTGTGCGTTTCGGGCGCGCTGCCCAGAGGCCGACCAGCAGCGTTGTGGGTCGGAGCAGGGAGTCCCAGCCTCCAACGCATGGGTGCCTGCCGTGGAGGGACTCATCGCAGGGGGCGAGGTGGTGAAAGATCTCATCGCACGGGCAGGAACCCTGCGTGTTGCCCCCACAGAAGGGACGGAGGCATAGCGACGGGTGGCCACGGTCCTCAAAAACTGCCAGGAGGGCAATCAGTAGTAACGACCATAGAGATAATCCATCAAGATGAAAGCATATACTTATATAGAAAAAGGAAAGTTTGCCCTGACGGACAAACCGAGACCGACGATACAGGAGCCCACCGACGCCATTGTGCGCGTGACCTTGGGAAGCATCTGCTCCAGTGACCTTCATATCAAGCACGGAAGTGTGCCAAGGGCGGTGCCGGGCATCACCGTGGGCCACGAGATGGTCGGTGTGGTGGAGGAGACGGGAGCCGATGTCAGGGGCGTGAAGGTCGGCGACCGCGTGACGGTCAATGTGGAGACCTTCTGTGGCGAATGCTTCTTCTGCAAGCATGGCTATGTCAACAACTGTACCTCGCCCCATGGCGGCTGGGCTTTGGGATGCCGTATCGACGGTGGACAGACGGAGTATGTGCGTGTGCCGCTGGCTACGCAGGGATTGAACCGCATTCCCGATGGTGTGACCGACGAGCAGGCGTTGTTGGTGGGCGACGTGCTGGCTACAGGCTTCTGGGCAGCACGCATCAGCGAGATCACGGAGGAAGACACCGTCCTCATCATCGGGGCTGGCCCTACGGGACTCTGCGCCCTGCTCTGCGTGATGCTGCATCGGCCACGGCGCATCATCGTCTGTGAAGCGTCGGCAGCGCGCCGCGACTTTGTGCGTTTGCACTATCCCGACGTCTTGCTCACCACGCCCGAGGAGTGCGAGGCAATGGTCAAGGTCCACAGCGACCATGGAGGGGCTGACCGTGTGCTGGAGGTGGCGGGCGCCAAGGACTCCTTCCGTCTGGCTTGGCGGTGTGCGCGTCCCAATGCCATCGTCACGATCGTAGCCCTCTATGACGAGCCACAGGTGCTCCCCCTGCCCGAAATGTATGGCAAGAACCTGACCTTTAAGACAGGAGGTGTGGATGGGTGCGACTGTGAGGAGACGCTCCGGCTGATAGCGCAGGGAAAGATCGACACCACGCCGCTGATCACCCATCGCTTCCCCCTCGCAAAGATCGAGGAGGCCTATCGCCTCTTTGAGAACCGGGAGGACGGAGTGATCAAGGTGGCTATCTATAATGAATAGGCAGGCTGATATTTTTTCCTCATTTTTCTTTGCGTGTTTGTTGAAAAACTCGTACCTTTGCAACCGTTTTCAAGCAAGTAAAGCCTCTTGTAACTTATCAGTTTTACGTTTGGAGTGAAATTAGGCGGACAATGGAGTCCTCGCTGCTTTAGGAAACGTCCTTTATGATTCAGGGCAAGTTACAGACATCGCAAAGCTATTCTTTTCGGGTAAACAACAAGGTACACAGATTTCACAGTTGGGGAGTTTGTGTACAGATATAGTGTGTGCTTGTGCGTAGGAGTGTCCGTCGTTGATAGGCGGACGCTAACTTGTGCATAAGCACTCCATGTTTTGGCCATCCATGTGATGGCAGTTGATAATCAAACCTTTTTATGAAGCAGACAATGAGAATTTGGGCTGTGACCCTTGTGGGCATGGCCTCGGTCTTTGTACCCTCTGCGCTATGGGGACAAAACCAAAGTTTGACAGGACAGCTCCAGCAACTCTTTGATTGTGCGGAGCAAAACAACGCCTCGCTGATAAGGATGCGTGCCGCTATAGCGACGGCAGAGGCAGGGGAGGAGACGGCACGTCTTGCCCAGCTCCCCGACGTAGAGGCACAACTCTCCATCTCCTATCTGGGCGACGCTCGCTTGTGGAATCGCACGTTTGGCGAGTCCATGGCCGCGCCGATGCCACATTTTGGCAACAACTTCCTGCTGCGTGCCGAGCAGGTGGTCTATGCGGGTGGCGCCATCAGGAGTGGCATACTGCTGGCTGAGCAACAAACCAAGATGCTCCGTCTCTCTGCCGACGAGCAGCGCCAGCGGGTACGTTTTCTCTTGGTCGGCCTCTACCTCCAGCTTCATAGCCTCCGCCATCAGGAGACGGTCTATGCCACCAACCGCGAACTGGCTCTTCGGCAGATCGAACTCATGAACCATCGCCGCGAGCAGGGGGTCTCCCTGCGCAACGACATCACCCGCTACGAGCTGCAACTGCAGCAGATAGCCCTGGGACAGACCACGGTCAGCGACCGACAGAGTGTCTTGACGAAGCAGTTGCAAACGGCCTTGGGCACGGATAGCGTGCCGCTGGCGATGCTCTCCGACGATGCTTTCGAGGGTGTGGAAATAGCTGTCGGCAGCGAGGAGGACTGGTTGCGGTTGGCCTTGGAGCAACACAAGACGTTGCAGCGGTCTGCCTTGGCGGTGGACATCAGTCGCACGCAAGAGCGCCTTGTGGAGGCGGAGCGTTATCCCCAGGTGGCGCTGGTGGCGGAAGACCATCTCGACGGGCCGATCACCATCGAGGTGCCACCCATCAACAAGAACTTGAACTATTGGTTTGTTGGCATCGGCGTGCGCTACAACCTGGCGTCGCTCTACAAGACGAAGCGCAAGGTGCAGCAAGCAAAAAGGGCCACGGCCGAGGCGCAGACACAACTCACGGTGGCGCAGCAGACGATCGGCGACGACGTGCATGCCGCCTATGTTGACTTGGGCACGGCGCGATCGGAACTGCAGACACGCCGGAAGGCCGTGCAGCTTGCGACGGAAAACTACGAGGTGGTGGGCAAACGCTATAAGAACGGACTGGCCCTCATCACCGATATGACCGATGCGGCCAATGTCAAACTGGAGGCGGAGTTGGCCCTGGTCAGCGCGCGCATCAACTTGGCCTATTGCTATTATCGGTTGAAATATGCCTGCCAATGCTTGTAGGCAATGTCCTCTGCAGTGCAAAGAAAATCCTGCTGGCCGTATTTTCAAAGGCCAGTATGTCATGAACAATAATAAACAATTATGAAAAAAACAACGATACTTCGCAGTTTCTACAATCTCATCGTCCTGCTGCTGCTTGCTGCAGGCGTCTATCTGGTCGTCAACCACTTCGTCCATTTTGGCGACGGGGAGTTTACGGACAATGCCACCGTGCAGCGACAGATCACTCCTGTCAACACGCGTGTCTCTGGATTTATCAAGGAGATACGTTTCGAGGAGTTTCAGCAGGTGCACAAAGGCGACACGCTGGTCATCATCGAGGATAGCGAGTTTCGCTTGCGCCTGGCCCAGGCTGAGGCCGACTTGGCCAATGCCTTGGCTGGCAAGGAGGTGACTGCCACGGGCATGCAGACTACCGACCAAAGCATTCGTGTGGCTGACGCGGGCATAGAGGAGGCAAGGGTGCAACTGGACAATGCCCGTCGCGAGGAGGAACGCTATGCCCAGTTGTTGAAGGACGACGCGGTCACGCCGCAGCAGTATGACCAGGTACACACAGCCTATCTTGCCGCACAGGCCCGCTACGAGCAGGCTACTCGGAGCATAGGGACGCTCTCCTCTGCGAAGCAGGAGCAGGGACACCGCGTCAAACAGAACAAGGCGGGTATAGACCTGGCCCGATCGCAAGTGAGGATGGCCCGACTCAATCTCTCCTACACGGTGATCACGGCTACCGCCGACGGCGTGGTGGGCAAGAAGCAGATCCACGAAGGACAACTGGTGCAGCCGGGACAGACGCTGGTCGATATAGTTGATAACACCGACCTGTGGGTGGTAGCCAATTTCCGGGAGACGCAGATGCCCCATATTTCTGTGGGGAGAAAGGTGCGGATGACGGCTGATGCCGTGCCAGGCGTGGTGTTCTGGGGTACCGTGGAGCGCATCAGCGATGCTACGGGATCGGCCTTCTCGCTCATTCCGCAGGACAATGCCACAGGTAATTTTGTCAAGGTGGAGCAGCGCATTCCTGTGCGGATTCGCTTCAAATCGCGTCAGAACATCCAACGCCTGCGGGCTGGGATGAACATGGAGTGTACTGCCCTCTAATGATCGTTGTGCTATGACAGAAAAGAAAACAGGTGGAGGCGGGCCCCCGATGGTCTTCAGCATGCCGATGTTCTACGACTGGATCCCCCGCTGTATCCGTCCGTGGCTATATATAGTACTGGCCTTCTGTTTCCAGTTTTCCAACGGCATGTACCTTGGCGCGATGAATCAGGTCATCGGCGAGTGGGCAGTGATGCGCGAGGATGTGCAGATGTGTCTCTATGCCACGCTCACGGGGATGGCCCTCTACTTCGTCGTCTTGTTTCGCATGAAGTTTCGCTTCACCAACCAGAAGCTTTTGATGAGTTCCGCCCTCATCATCTTCCTTTGTCAATGGTTGGCTACGCTGCGTCTTCCGCTTCCTCTGCTTTGGGGGCTCTGTGTGGTTTGTGGCATGGCGAAGATACAAGGCACGTTTGAGTGTATGTCGAACATCCAACTTTGGATGACTCCCAAGCGCGATTTCGGTGTCTTCTTCCCTTTGCTCCATATCATCCTGCTTGTCTCTATAGAATACTCGGGATTTTTGGCTGCATGGTTTGCCTATGAGATGCATTGGGAGTATATGCACTATTTCGTTATGTTGCTCATGCTACTGGTGCTTCTGGTCCAGGCGGCACTTACCCGTCCAGTCCACGCGATGCCCAAGATAGTGCCCCTACGTGGTATCGACTGGTTGGGTGGTGTGCTCTGGATGGCATTGTTTCTTCAGTCGGCTTGGTTGCTCTGCTATGGCGACTGGCTCGACTGGTGGCACTCTCCCCAGTTTCGCCTGGTCTGCGGCACGTCGATCATCACCTTTGCCGTCTGCTTGCAGCGCATGCTCTTCCATCCCCATCCGTTCTATGAGCCAGCCATGTGGCGTTATCCCAATGTGGTGCCGATTATCCTTCACATCGGCGTGGTGGAGGCCTTGTTTTCCTGCGAGCATGTGCTGGAGATGGTCTATTACGAGGAGGTGATGCACTATGACGACTTGACCACAGAGACCTTGGCCCAATGGTCGCTTCCGGGCATCCTTGGAGGCTGTCTGGTCAGCTTGGGGTGGCTGAAACTGATGCGTTGGAACGTGTATAAACTCATTGCCTTCGGGCTGATGTTTTTCTCCCTCTATGTGGGTGGATACTATGTCTTGCTCGACAGTGGGCTGAATATCGAGATGCTCCGCATACCGCTGATGTGTCGTGGATTCTCCTATGCCGTCCTCTGTATCGCCTTCATGTGGTGTCTGCACGAGATGATGTCGTTTGAGCATTTCTTCCAAGCACTCTCGATATTCAATGTCCTGCACATGTTTGTAGGAGGGCTGGTGGGTGCTGCGCTCCACTCCTACGGCATGAAATACTACATGGCCGATGGTTTTGCCCGTTGTTCCCAGTATATAGACCGTGTGCGGATGTCGGCCTCTCCGGCCGATTTTTCCTCTGTCGTCTCGCGTTTGGTGGAAGGCGTGATGGCGCAAAGCATCAAGATCCTCTTCGGGTGGACCTTGCTTGCTGGGTTGTTCTTCGCCCTGCTGATGTTGCTTTGGGACATACCGATGGTGCGCCACCAGATCAAGCATATCCCCTCTTGGCCGCGTGTGGGCATGGGGGTGTGGCGTGGCTACCGTCGTCAGCAGAAGTTGCATCGCTTGCGCGTGATGCGGAGAGAGGCGGCGAAATAATAGTCTCGGCAGAGAAGAAAAAGAAATGGGGACTGACCTCGTCAAGAGGCAGTCCCCATGATGGTAAATGGTGGGTGGAATAGTGCGAGGCCGTCGGCCTAATTGGCCATCTCGGATATAAACTGGATGCGTACCAACCGTATCTCCTCTTCGGTGTAGTCCTCATTCAGTTCGTCCATCGCCTTGTCAATGTCGTCCGTATCGCTTTCCATGAAGTAGTCGTAGATGTCGTCTATCTGATCCTCGTCGTACGTGTCGTCGAGGTAGTAGTCGATGTTGAGCTTTGTTCCGCTGTCCACGATATCATCGAGCTTGTCTATCAGTTCGTCGAAGTCGAGGCCTTCGGCGCGTGCGATGTCGTCGAGGGACAGTTGGTGGTCGATACTCTGGATGATCTTCACCTTTTGCATCGACTTCTTCGCCACCGTCTTGACGCGGTACTCTTCGGGACGGACGATATCGTTCTCCTCGCAATACTTTTTGATCAGGTCGCAGAACGGCTGGCCATAGCGCTTGGCCTTGCCCGCTCCGACTCCTTGGATGTTGAGCAGCTCCTTCTCGTTGATAGGATAGATGGTTGCCATCTGTTCCAGGGAAACGTCCTGGAAGATGACGTAAGGAGGGCGCTCCAGTTTGCGGGCCATATCGTGGCGCAGGTCCTTGAGCATGGCGAAGAGTTGCGGGTCGAGCACGCCGAAACCGCCTTCGCCTCCCTCCTCATAGTCCTCGTCCTTAAACTCTGCGTCCATGACCACCTGGAAGGGCTTCGGGCTTTTCAGGTATCGCTTGCCTGCTGCGGTGAGTTTCAAGATGCCATAGCTCTCGATGTCTTTGCGCATATAGCCGTTGAGCAGTCCTTGGCGGATCACGGGATTCCATATCTTCGGGTCCTCGTTTTCTCCCTCGCCAAACTCCTCCAGCTCGTCGTGGTGGTGAATCCTGATATCATCAGTAGCCCTGCCTTTCACGAAGTCGATGAGATACTCCTGCTTGAAGTTCTCCTTGAGCACGCCTACGGCCCGCAGGACAATGGCGAGCTGCTTCTCCGCATCAATCCTTTGCTTGGGGTGTACGCAGTTGTCACACATCCCGCAGTTGTCCTTCGGATACTCCTCTCCGAAGTAGTGGAGCAACATTTTGCGGCGGCAGACCGACGACTCGGCATAGGCGGCTGTCTCCTGAAGCAGTTGGCGCCCGATGTCCTGTTCGGCGATCGGCTTGTTCTCCATGAATTTCTCCAGTTTCTTGAGGTCCTTGTATGAGTAGAAGGCCACACAAATGCCCTCCTTGCCGTCGCGTCCAGCGCGTCCCGTCTCCTGGTAGTAGCCCTCCAGCGACTTGGGAATGTCGTAGTGGATGACAAAGCGCACATCGGGTTTGTCGATACCCATGCCAAAGGCGATAGTGGCAACGATCACCTTGATGTTCTCCATCAGGAAGTCGTCCTGCGTCTGCGACCGTGTCTCGGAGTCGAGCCCAGCATGATAGGGGGCGGCCTGGATGTCGTTAGCTTTCAATATCTCTGAAAGCTCCTCCACTTTCTTGCGCGAAAGACAGTAGATGATGCCGCTCTTGCCCTGGTGCTCCTTGATAAACTTGACGATTTCTTTGTCCACCTCCTTCGTCTTGGGCTTCACGGCATAGTAGAGGTTGGGACGGTTGAAGGAGCTCTTAAACTCTGGCGCGTTGTCGATGCCCAGGCTCCGCTTGATGTCCGTGCGCACCTTGTCGGTCGCCGTGGCCGTCAGGGCTATGACGGGTGCCGTGCCTATCTCGTCGATGGCGTGGCGGATTTTGCGGTATTCGGGTCGGAAATCGTGTCCCCACTCCGAGATACAATGGGCTTCGTCAATGGCATAGAAAGTGATGTGGACGGTTTTGAAGAACTCGATATACTCCTCCTTGTTCAAGGACTCCGGGGCGACGTAGAGTAGCTTTGTGTGTCCCTTGACGATATCCGACTTCACGCGGTCTATCTCAGCCTTCTTCAGCGACGAGTTGAGGTAGTGGGCCACGCCGTCCTCCTCGCTGAGGCCGTTGATGACATCCACTTGGTTCTTCATAAGTGCGATGAGGGGTGAGACGACAATGGCCGTCCCGTCCATCAACAGGGATGGAAGCTGGTAGCATAGGCTCTTTCCGCCGCCCGTGGGCATGAGGACAAAGCTGTCGTTACCGTCCAGGAGGTTGCGGATGATAGCCTCCTGGTCGCCCTTAAACTTGTCGAAGCCAAAGTAATGTTTGAGTGCTTCGGTCAGATTCACTTCCTTTGTCATTGTTAATAGTTGATGTATTCCGTATCGTAGGGGTGATTCCTGTCCATCCGTCTCCGTAGGGGAGGGGAGGACTGGCCCCCGCCCCGTCAGGTCCTTTCGGCCCTGTCGGTGGTGGGATTGTGGGTGATAGACACACTACTTGCCTTGTTCCAGACGGCGCAGGCTGGTTGATTTCTCCAACTCCTGCGCGGCATAGTCGCGCGTCACTTCCAGTTCCTTCACGTCCTTGGAGGGCAATTCAAACATCGCCTCGTTGACCACGCTCTCTACGATGGATCGCAGGCCACGCGCGCCGAGTTTGTACTCCACGGCCTTATCGACGATGTAGTCGAGCGCGCCGTCGGTGAAGGTGAGTTTGATGCCGTCCATCTCGAAGAGTTTGGTAAACTGCTTGACGATGGAGTTTTTCGGCTCGACGAGGATCTTGCGCAAGGCTTCGCGGTCGAGCGGCTTCAGATAGGTGAGCACCGGCAGTCGTCCGATGATCTCGGGGATGAGTCCAAACGCCTTCAGATCCTGAGGCAGAACATATTTCATCAAGTCGTTCTTGTCGATCTTTGCCGTGTTCTGTATGGAGTTGAATCCCACGACGTGGGTGTTGAGTCGTCGGGCTATCTTGGTCTCGATGCCGTCGAACGCTCCACCACAGATGAAGAGGATGTTCTTTGTGTCCACCTGTGTGTAGTTTTGGTCCGGGTGCTTGCGTCCGCCCTTGGGGGGTACGTTGACCACCGTGCCTTCGAGGAGCTTGAGGAGTCCCTGCTGCACGCCCTCGCCGCTGACGTCGCGCGTGATGCTAGGGTTGTCCGACTTGCGGGCTATCTTGTCGATCTCGTCGATGAAGACGATACCGCGCTCCGTCTCGGCCACATCGTAGTCGGCCACCTGCAGGAGTCGCGAGAGGATGCTCTCTACGTCCTCGCCGACATAGCCCGCCTCGGTGAAGACGGTGGCGTCGACGATGGTGAACGGCACGTCCAGGAGTTTGGCTATGGTGCGTGCGAGGAGCGTCTTGCCCGTTCCCGTGGATCCGACCATGATGATATTGCTCTTCTCGATCTCCACGCCCGTCTCGTCCTCGGGCTGCTGCAAGCGCTTGTAATGGTTATAGACGGCCACGGCCAATGATCGCTTGGCCTCGTCCTGCCCGATGATATATTCGTCGAGGTAGGCCTTGATGTCCATTGGCTTGGGCACCTCGGCCAGCTTGCGGGCTCCTCCCTTTCCTTTTTTGGGGTCGTCGACAGCTCCTGCCGTCTCCAGTATGTTGTAAGCCTGCTTGATGCAGTCGTCGCAGATGTATCCGCTCAGGCCCGAGATGAGCATATTGACATCATCCTCCGACCTTCCGCAGAAAGAACATTTCTTTTTAGGCATATTCTCTCCTTAATATATTAATGAGATATATCGTGAGTTGCTATTCCGTGATTTATTCTTTAGCCGAGGCTTCGTCGGCACCACCTTTCTTCACCATGATCTGGTCGATCATGCCGTATTCCTTGGCCTCGTCGGCCGTCATCCAGTAGTTGCGGTCGCTGTCCTGCCACACCTTGTCGAACGGCTGGTGTGAGTGCTCTGCAATGATGTTGTAGAGTTCTTTCTTGTACTTCTGGATCTCGCGAGCTTCTATCTCGATGTCGGAAGCCTGTCCCTGTACGCCACCGAGCGGCTGGTGGATCATCACGCGGCTATGCTTGAGCGCGGAGCGTTTGCCTTCCTTGCCCGCCACGAGGAGTACGGCTGCCATCGAGGCCGCCATGCCCGAGCAGAGGGTAGCCACATCGGAGGAGATAAACTGCATGGTGTCGTAGATGGCAAGTCCTGCCGTGACGCTTCCGCCCGGCGAATTGATATAGATAGAGATGTCTTTATCCGGATCTACGGAGTCGAGGTAGAGCAGCTGCGCCTGCAGCGTGTTGGCGGTATAGTCGTTCACCTCCGTGCCGAGGAAGATGACGCGGTCCATCATCAGTCGTGAGAACACGTCCATCTGCGTCACGTTGAGCTGGCGCTCCTCGAGAATGTAGGGGTTGACGTACTGCTGCTGGGCCCTCATCACTTCGTCGAGTACGAGGCCGTTCATGCCCAGATGGCCGACGGCGTACTTTCTAAAATCGTTCATTTTTACCTTTCTGTTTGTTAGCTGTTAGACAAAAAGCAAAGAGGCTATCGACCTCCTTCCCTTTGTCTGTAGACAAGGATCGCGCCACCCTTGATGGGGATGGTGGTCATTATCCACACACAAAGTTAAGAAAAAAAATCGATAACCTCTTGAAAAAAGAAGTTTTTTTCTGAAAAAGGCTTGTTTTTAAGCCTCCAGCATCTTATTGAAGTCTTCGAGGGAAATCTCCTTCGTGTCGAGCTTCACCACCTCCTTCAGGGCGACAGCCAGCTTGCGGTCGATGGCAGCCTCCACGAGCGGCTCCACATTTTCGCGCTTCTTCAGCATCTCGTCGGCATACTTTTCGATCAGCTCGTCGGGGATGTTGCCCATGCCGTACTGTGCGAACTGTGCGCGGGTGGACTGGCGGGCGATCTCGCGGATATCCTGCTCCTCCACCTTCACGCCGGTCTGCTCGACCAGCTTGTTCTTGATGAGGTGCCAGGTGAGCTCCTTGATGCTGCGGTCGTAGTTCTCCTCGACAAACTTCTCACCCTTGTCCTGGTTGTTCTGCAGCATGACGCGCTTGAGGATGTCGTTGGCGAAGGTCAGTTCGCCGACCTTCTTCTCGCAATGCTTGCGAACGTCCTGCATGAACTTGAAGTCCTCGTCCTGCACGAGCTGCTGGCGCACGCCCTCGGCGATGGTCTGTCGGAAAGCAGCCTCGTCCTTGATGTCGGCGTCCTGTCCATAGACGGCCTTCCAGAGCTCCTCGTTGTTCTCAGCAGGCACGAAGTGGGAGATCTGCGTGATCTGGAAAGAGAAGTCGCCCGTGTAGTCTGCCAGCTGGTCCTTCTCGACCTTCAGCAGGGCTGCCATCTCGCCATCGCTCTCAGGATAGGCGTTGCGGGGATTGAAGGTGATGATGTCGCCGAGCTTTGCGCCCTTGAAGAGGTCGCGCTGGGCCTCCACCTTGATCTGTGACGGCATCAGCTTGGCAGCCTCCAGGGTCAGGCCGCCCTCGATCGTGTTGCCCTCGGCGTCGAGCTGGCGCAGGTCGCCCTGCAGCAGGTCGTTGGCCTCGGCGTCGTAGCTCTCGGCCTTGTCGTCCATCTTGCCAAAGCGGCGGCTGAACATCTCCACCTGCTGGTCGATGAGCTTGTCGTCCACCGTGATGTCAAAGTACTCCACCTTGTCGCGCTTGTTCAACTTGAGTTCGAACTCAGGCTCGATGGCGAGGTCGAAGCGGAACACGTAGGGAGCGTCCTTCTCCAGGTCGATCGGCTCGTCGCCCTCGTGGGCTATCGGCTGGCCGAGGACGGCCAGTTTGTTGTCGGTGATGTACTTCTGCATCTCCTTGCCCAGAAGCTCGTTGATGATGTCCACCTTGACGGAGTTGCCCATCTGACGACGGATCAAGCCCATCGGCACCTGGCCCGGACGGAAGCCCGGCATGTTGGCGCGGCGGCGGTATTCCTTGAGTTTCTTCTCGACATCTGCCTTGTAGTCACCCTCTTCGACGGTCAGCGTCAGCACGCCGCCCACCTTCTCGGGGCTCTCAAATGAAATCTGCATTTCTTCGTTATTTTGTTATATTATTATTAATTTTCCTTGGGCGTATCGTGGCCCGTTCGCACGAGGCCACAAATAGGGTTGCAAAGTTAGCTATAATTTAGGCAATTACCTAATATCAAGGTGTAAAATTTGATTTTTTAACGGCAAGCCATGGCTTTCCCGCCTCGCGAAATAGCATTTCGTGGGCATTCATAGACCATGGTCTCGCCTTTCTTTGTCCGCTTTTGGAGCAAAGTGTAAAGGAAAAGTCCTACTGTTCGTTCGGCTCACCCGATAACCGCTGACCATTCCTTATCTTGCTTTTCAAACGTATCCACGTTTATGTGACAATAGCGGTCAAGCGAACGGGAGGTCGTGGGAATCGTCTCCATACACTTCTTTTAAAAACGTCGCAAACTCCTTGGAGTAGCTGGTTCCTTCTGCCTTCATGCCATAAGAGTCGGAGAAGTATCGGTTGTTCTGCTTGTCGTACCATTTGCGTCTTCTGACGATCAGGCCAACACTTTTGTCACGGATCGGGAAGTCACGTATTGTTACGGCTTCGCAGAACCCTTTAGATTCAATCTCCGGGTTCTCTTTATAGTCAGCCTTAGCAGATTCGTCAAGATAGATGCGGGTGAGGGACGATACTTCTTCTACGCGTACTACTTCAAAATTTGAAAGTATCTCTGATGGCAGAATCAACTGTGCCAATGCTATTAGTCCTTGATTGCTCATGGTGCAAGGTTGTTGATTTTCTGTAGAATCAAAGTATCTTTCCTCGGGTTTATCGGCTGATCCCTCGCTCTCTCCTTCTTGCTCCTTGGCCTTGCGCTGTTCCTCGATGAGCTGGAAGTCTTTTTTGCGGAGCACGAAACTGTTGGTGAGGTATTTCTCCTTGACGATCTTGTTGTTGGCCAGTTCCTCTGGTGTGCCCTGGAAGAGGATGCGGCCCTCAAACAACATGTAGGCGCGGTCTGTGATGCAGAGCGTGTCCTGGACGTTGTGGTCGGTGATGAGGATGCCGATGTTGCGAAACTTCAGTCGCCAAACGACGCTCTGGATGTCCTCCACGGCTATGGGATCCACGCCCGCGAAGGGCTCGTCGAGCATGATAAACTTCGGGTCGATGGCCAGGCAGCGTGCTATCTCCGTGCGTCGCCGCTCGCCTCCCGAGAGTCGGTCTCCCAGGTTCTTGCGCACCTTCTGCAGGCGAAACTCCTTGATGAGGCTCTCCATCTTTGCGACCTGCTCGTCGTGGGAGAGCTTGGTGCGCTCCAGCACGGCCATGATGTTGTCCTCGACGCTCATCTTGCGAAACACGCTTGCCTCCTGCGGCAGGTAGCCGATGCCAGCATGGGCGTGCTTATAGACCGGGTAGTCCGTGATTTCCGTGTCGCCGAGATAGACATGGCCGTCGTTGGGCACTACCAGTCCTGTCGTCATGTAGAAAGACGTGGTCTTGCCGGCTCCGTTGGGTCCCAGCAGTCCTACAATCTCTCCTTGGCGGACGTTGAAGTTGACGTCGCTCACCACGGTTCGCTTGCCATACCGCTTCACCAAACCCTTGGCGTGGAGCATGGCCCGCTGCTCGGTTGCACCTTCGCCCTCGGTCTCCTCGCTGCCGATAGGTGTCGCCACCAGTCGCTCGCTATCGTTGTCGCTCATATCCGTTGTATTCATTTTTGGATTGCAAAAGTAAGAAAAAAGATGCTAATATCGCCCGTCAAGGACAAAAACTATCCCTGCGGATGCAGTTTTTAAGGGGATTTTGGTTACTTTTGCACCAAAGTTTCATATAAACCCATCGCATGTTAATACATAAGTGGCTCACCACCTTCGGCAAATACCTCATTCTGATGGGGCGCGCCTTCTCTCGTCCCGAGCGTATGCGGATGTTTCTCAAGCAGTATGTCAAGGAGATGTCGCAGCTCGGCATCGACTCCATTGGCATCGTCCTGCTCATCTCCTTCTTCATCGGAGCCGTCATCTGCATCCAGATGAAGGTCAACATCCAAAGTCCGTGGATGCCCCATTGGGTGGCAGGCTACGCCACGCGCGAGATCATGCTCCTGGAGTTTTCTTCCTCCATCATGTGCTTGATCCTTGCTGGCAAGGTGGGGTCCAATATCGCCTCTGAGCTGGGCACGATGCGCGTCACGCAGCAGATCGACGCCCTGGAGATCATGGGTGTCAATTCGGCCAACTACCTCATCCTGCCGAAGATACTCGGCTTGGTGACGATCATGCCCTTCCTCGTGATCTTCTCTTCCGCGCTGGGCGTGGTGGGAGCCTACTCCACGGCCTATGTCGGCCATATCATCACCCCTGAGGACCTCACGGCCGGACTGCAGCACGATTTCGTGCCCTGGTTCTTGTGGACGAGTATCATCAAGAGCCTTGTCTATGCCTATATCATCACCAGCGTCAGTTCCTATTTCGGCTATACTGTCGGTGGCGGATCCGTAGAAGTGGGCAAGGCCAGCACGGCAGCCGTGGTCAATAGTTCGGTGCTGATCCTTTTCTGTGATGTGTTCCTCACCCAGTTGCTCAGTTAGTAAAAACAGTAGAAAGCCATGATAGAAGTCAAGCATATAGACAAGTCCTTTGGCGATAAAGCCGTCCTGCGCGACATCAACGCCGTCTTCGACGACGGCAAGACCAACCTCATTATCGGTCAGTCGGGCGCGGGCAAGACTGTGCTGATGAAGATCCTTGTGGGCCTCCTCGACCCGACGGGTGGCGAGGTGCTCTACGACGGGCGCGACTTTGTGCACATGTCGAAGCGCGAGCGCGTGCAGATGCGCCGTGAGATGGGCATGATCTTCCAGAGTGCGGCCCTCTTCGACTCCCTCTCCGTCCTGGAGAATGTGCGCTTTCCCCTTGATATGTTCTCCAATATGACTGCCGCCGAGCGCGACCGGAGGGCGCAGGAGTGTCTCGACCGCGTCAACCTCAACGGGACGGGAAGCAAGTTTCCAGGCGAGATTTCTGGAGGTATGCAGAAGCGTGTCGCCATCGCCCGCGCCATCGTCATGAATCCGAAGTATCTCTTCTGCGACGAACCCAACTCCGGCCTCGACCCGAAGACCTCGCTCGTCATCGACGAGCTTCTCTCCGGCATCACCAAGGAGTATGGCATCACGACAATCATCAATACCCACGACATGAACTCCGTCATGGGTATTGGCGAGAACATCGTCTTCATTGCCGACGGCAGAAAGGAGTGGCAGGGCGACAAAGACTCCGTCATCTCCTCGCGCAACAAGAAGCTCAACGACCTGGTCTTCGCCTCCGACCTCTTCAAGAAAGTCAGAGAGGTGGAGCGGGAAGAGAAATAAGAACCTTTTCGTTAAGCCAAATGAGCAGAACCGAGCTTGCTCGAGTTATGCCATGGCGAGAAAAGGTGCCATGTAATGGAACCTTTTCGTTAAGCCAAATGAGCAGAACCGAGCTTGCTCGAATTATGCCATGGCGAGAAAAGGTGCCATGTAATGGAACGTTTCCTATCGCATATACCACAGACTGTCGCGCCTCACCATCGGCACGACCACCTGCTCTTGTGTCTTGTCGCCATAGACGAGCGTGAGAAAGACGTTGGCCGTCTGCGTTTTCTCAGCATACTGGTAGTTGCTGATGCGGACGCTGTCGATGCCCTTGTGGCGCTTCTGTTCGTTGTCGGCAAATTGCCTCAGGATGGCTTTCATCTGCTGTCGGTAGGTCTCGGGCACGGTGTCGGCCTTCAACTTCCCCTCATAGAAACTATCGAAGCGGCCTGCCGCCAAGCTGTCGTAGTAGATCTTGGCCGTTCGGGCCGCCAGCTCGCCTTGGTTGACCGTCTCCTGCGGCTTGTCGGAACACGACCCCAGGAGCAGCGACAGGGCGAGAGCCCCCGTCCCCAGCAGCGAGCCGAGGAAGGGGCGTAGAGAAAATGCGTGCATCATTTCTGGCGGATGAAGATGTTGATCGGGGTGCCGATGAGCGACCAATGCTCTCGCATCTTGTTCTCCAGGAAGCGACGGTAGGGCTCCTTGATGTATTGCGGCAGGTTGGCGTAGTAGACAAACGAGGGGATCTGCGTGTTGGGCAGCTGCGAGCAATACTTGATCTTGATATACTTGCCCTTGGTCGAGGGGGGCGGCGTGTTCTCGATGATGGGCAGCATCACCTCGTTGAGCTTGTTGGTGCCGATGTGGATCTTGCGGCTGTCGAAGACTGCCTTGGCCAGTTCGAGCACCTTGAAGATGCGCTGCTTGGTCAGGGCCGAGGTGAAGATGATGGGGAAGTCGGTGAAGGGCGCCATGCGGCTGCGGATGGCGTTGGTGAAGGTGTCGATGTGCTTCTGGGTCTTCTCCTCCACCAGGTCCCATTTGTTGACCACCACGACGAGCGACTTCTTGTTTCTCTGGATGATCTGGAAGATGTTCATGTCCTGTCCCTCGATGCCACGCGTGGCGTCGATCATCAGGATGCAGACGTCGCTGTTCTCGATGGCGCGGATGGATCGCATGACGCTATAGAACTCCAGGTCCTCGTTCACCTTGTTTTTGCGTCGGATGCCTGCCGTATCGACGAGGTAGAAGTCGAAGCCAAACTTGTTGTAGCGCGTGTAGATGCTGTCGCGGGTGGTTCCTGCTATCTCGGTGACGATGTTGCGGTCCTCGCCGATGAAGGCGTTGATGATGCTCGACTTGCCGACATTGGGGCGTCCCACGACGGCGAAGCGCGGCAGGTTGTCGTCGACCTCCTCCTCGGGCACGTCCTCCAGTTTCTCCAGGATGATGTCGAGCAGGTCGCCCGTGCCGCCACCCGTGATTGCGCTCACGCAGATCGGGTCGCCCAGTCCCAGCTTGTAAAACTCGGCAGCCTCGTACGATCGTCCGCTATTGTCTATCTTGTTGGCCACGAGCAGGATGGGCACGCTTGCGCGGCGCAAGATCTGTGCCACGTCCTCGTCCCAGTCCGTGATGCCCGTCTCGTTGTCCACCACGAAGAGCACCAGGTCGGCCTCGTCCGTAGCTACGCGCACCTGCTTGCGGATGGCGTCCTCGAAAATGTCGTCCGATTTGACGACCCAGCCTCCTGTATCGACAAGCGAAAACTCGCGCCCGTTCCAGAGACATTTGCCATACTGGCGGTCGCGGGTGGTGCCTGCCGTCTCGCTCACGATGGCGCGGCGGCTATTGGTAAGACGGTTGAAAAGCGTTGATTTGCCCACGTTCGGGCGGCCAACGATAGCTACTAAATTTGCCATGATGTCTGTTTAATTACTGAAGTTTAACATTCTTCGGCCCTCGCCATTCGATGGCGAGAGTATGCCCTGCATACAGTTAGGGCCGTTTTTTTTCTTGTCGTTTGTCCCGTCCGTCGTTTGGCGGGCGGGGTAGGGGTGAGCGTTTTTTGGGGATGCTGCCTCTCCCGGGGGATGTGGCTCGCGAGAGAGCGCGCCCTTATTGTGGGTCGTAGCCGAAAAGGCGCAGCTCGCGCTTGGAGCTTCGCCAGTCCTTATCGACCTTGACGTAGGTCTCCAGGAAGATCTTCTTGCCGAAGAACTGTTCGAGCGACTTGCGTGCCTCTGCCGATACTTTCTTGAGGGCCTGTCCCTGGTGGCCGATGATGATGCCCTTCTGGCTGTCGCGCTCCACGTAGATGACGGCATTGATGCGGATCAGCCGGTCGTCCTCCTTGAATCGCTCCACGGCCACCTCCACGGAGTAGGGTATCTCCTTGTCGTAGTAGCGGAGAATCTTCTCGCGGATGATCTCGGAGACGAAAAACTTGGCGGGTTTGTCCGTGAGCTGGTCCTTGTCGAAGTAGGCCGGGCTCTCGGGCAGGAGCTCCAGGATGCGCTTCATCAGGATCTCCGTGCCAAACTTGTTCTTGGCCGAGATGGGCAGTATCTCTGCTTTCGGGAGCAGCTTGTGCCATGTCTCCACGAGGTCGCCGAGCTGGTTTTGCTCGCTCTCGTCGATCTTGTTGATCAGGAGGATGACGGGTATCTCCATCTTCGAGACTTTCTCCAGGAAGTCCATGTTCTTGGTTGGCGTCTCGCGCACGTCCGTCACGTAGAGCAAGATGTCGGCGTCGGCGAGTGCGCTCTCCGAGAATGCCAGCATCATCTCCTGCATCTTGTAGTTGGGCTTCAGTACGCCCGGGGTGTCGGAGAATACCACCTGTGCCTCTGGCGTGTTGACGATGCCCATGATGCGATGGCGTGTGGTCTGGGCCTTGAAGGTCGCTATACTGATCTGTTCGCCCACGAGTTGGTTCATGAGCGTGCTCTTGCCCACATTCGGGTTGCCCACGATGTTGACGAATCCTGCTTTGTGCTGCATAATGATGTTGTTGTGGAGTAAACCAATTTGGCGGATTGAGAAGAAGGCCGGGTGTGGAGTCCGTCTCCTGCCCAAAGCGAAAAAAGCTCAGAGCGTCAGGCCACGGGGAAGCGTCGCCGCTCCCTTGCGCCTCACGTTCTGAGCCCCATACTTATTTGTTGTGAAGCCGTCCGCGCTACTTCGCCGCTCCTACCGCGTCGCCGTCGTAGGCCCACTTGCAGTAGGATGCTCCATGGGCAAATCCGGCTGCGAAGGCCGTGAAGATGACGTTGTCGCCCTTCTTGAGCAGCTTCTCGTTGTCCCACATGGCCAGCGGAATCGTTGCTGCCGACGTGTTGCCGTAGCGGTCGATGTTGATGATGACCTTTTCGAGCGGTATCTCCGCGCGCTTGGCCACGGCCTCGATGATGCGGCGGTTGGCCTCGTGGGGTATCACCCAGTTGATGGTCTCGGGAGTCAGTCCGAATCGGCTCATCATCATCCCAACGTCGTTGCTCATCTCCGTGACGGCATAGCGGAAGACCGTGCGCCCCTCCTGATAGATATAGTGGAGCTTGTGCGACACCGTGAACTGTGACGGGGGGCATACCGATCCGCCCGCTTTCAGGTGAAGGAACGGCAGTCCCTTGCCATCGGTACGCAGGTAGGATCCCTGCATGCCAACACCCTCCTCCGTCGTTCCCTCTACGAGCACCGCGCCCGCTCCGTCGCCGAAGAGGACGCAGGTGTTGCGGTCGGTGTAGTCGACCATCGACGACATCTTGTCGGCTCCGATGACGATGATGCGCTTGTAGCGTCCGCTCTCTATCATCGAGCAGGCCAGGTCGAGCGTGTAGAGGAATCCGCTGCAGGCCGCCGCCGTGTCCATGGCGAAGGCGTTGTGCATCCCCAGTCGCCCGACGACGATGGAGGCCGTCGAGGGAAACTTGTAGTCGGGAGTAGTCGTGGCGACGATAAGCGCGTCGATGGAGTCGGGATCGGCTCCCGTCTTCTCCAGCAGCTGGCTTGCGGCCTTGCGAGCCATGTAGCTCGTGCCCAGCCCCTCCTCGGTGAGGATGCGCCGCTCCTTGATGCCGACGCGCGTCTGGATCCACTCATCGGTGGTATCGACCATGCGCGACAACTCCTGATTGGTGAGGATGTAGTCGGGCACGTAGCCGCCGATACCGGTGATGATAGCGTTTGTCTTCTCCATTTATGTCAATGAGAAGGTGTTTACTCGGCGGTAGCGACCTCCACGGCCAGCTTGCCGCGGTAGTAGCCGCACGTGGGGCATACGGTGTGATAGACGTAGTAGGCGCCACAGTTGGGGCATACGGCGAGCGTGGGAGCTACTGCCTTGTCATGCGTTCTGCGCTTGAGCGTACGAGTCTTCGATTGTCTTCTTTTAGGATGTGCCATAATTTTTTAATCTGTTTTGTTTTTTAATTCTTTTTCTTGAGTTGTTCGAGTGCTGCCCAGCGCGGGTCTGTGGCTTTCTCGTCTCCCTCTCCGCTTCGGACGGCCGAGTGCTCCTCGAGCACCCGTATCATGGCAGGGTTGCATTTTCCAGGTGCATGCACGTGCCTGACGGGGATGGCGAGCGCCGTCAACTCGTAGATGAGCCATGCGACATCGAGTATTCCTTCGTCCTCGGCCACCGTCACACAAGCGTCATCCTCTGAGCTTTCCTCTCCAAACTTAGCCTCCATGCGCTCCTGGGCCTCGATGGGCAACTCCATGTCGTCCAGGCAGCGGTCGCAGCTGACTGTCACCGTGCCCGTGATGTGGAAGTCGAGGAGAAAGGCGTCCTGCGAGGTGCGATCGATGGCGAGCCTCACGGACAGGTTTCCCCTCCTCACCTCGGGGGCGTCTATCGCCTCGAAGTAAGCGTCGTCCAAGCTCAGCGTCCGCTCCGTGCGGCCATAGTCCAAGCTTTTCAGATCTATGTGGAGGTAGTCTAAGTCCATAATCGGGGTGCAAAGGTACGAACATTTTTCCGATTATCAACAATTTGCAGTTAAAAAATGGTATTTCTTCACCCCGTGGGGGCCATAGTGCGGCTCCTTGGGGCGGCTTGGGGGGGGCTTGTGGCGCATCTGTGGGCCTTTTTCGCGGCTGCTTCCTACTTCCGCAGCTCGATGCGGAAGGTCGTGCCCTTGCCCACCTCCGAGCTGCGCACGTAGATGCGTCCGTGGTGATATTCCTCCACGATGCGCTTCGCCAGGCTCAGTCCCAGTCCCCAGCCTCGCTTCTTGGTCGTGAAGCCGGGCCGGAAGACGTTGCCGATGTCTTTCTTGCGGATGCCCTTGCCCGTGTCCGTGACGTCGAGGATGGCCTTCGTCTCCGTCTCCTCCACGTGGATCGTGATGGTGCCCTGCCCGCCGCCCATGGCATCGACGGCGTTCTTGCAGAGGTTTTCTATCACCCACTCGAAGAGCGATGCGTTGAGGCTGACGACGATGTCCTCCTTGGGCAGTTCCTTGACCATGCTTACCTTGCGCGAGGTCCTTCGGTCCATGTAGTCGATGACGTGGTCGATGACGTCGTTGAGGCTGGAGGGCACGGGCTCGGGGAGCGATCCGATCTTGGAGAATCGGTCGGCGATGAGCTGCAGTCGCTCCACGTCCTTGCCCATCTCGGCCACGAGCGGGTCTTCGGGGTAGCTCTCCTTGAGTATCTCCTGCCAGGCCATGAGCGAGGAGATGGGCGTGCCGAGCTGGTGGGCCGTCTCCTTGGAGAGTCCCACCCACACCTTGTTCTGCTCCGCCCGCTTGGAGGTGAGCAGGGCGAAGATGGCCACGACGACGAAGATCATCACCACGCCCAGCTGGATAAACGGGTACCAGGCCAGGCGCTTGAGCATCAGCGAGTCGTCGTAGCAGACGTTCATGTAGTCGCTCTTCACCTGCTCGCTCAGCGAGATGCGTATGCAGCGCCCCGAGGCCTGCAGCCGCTCGGCCATGTGGGTCAGGTAGCGCAGCGAGTCGGCATAGTCCTTGCCGCTCACGCGTACGTTGCGGAAGTCGGTCACGACGCCGTCGCGGTCCGTCACCACCACGGGGATGGTGTTGTTGTCGTTGAGCACGCGCAGCACGAGGCTCAGGTCCGTGTTCTCGTCGGCCTGCGAGAGCGACTTCATGGCCTGCGCCCACACCTCCATGCGTGCCCGCTCCTCCTTGGAGAGGTCGCGCGTCAGAAAGTGGGACACGATCAGCGAGGCCACGGCTATCAGTACTGCCGCGGCCACGAGGAGAATCTTCACCTGCCGTATCCTGTCCGTCCATTGCATAACATTCTTATAAACGGTCTCGGAGCGGGTTTTATTGCGTCGCAGAGAGGCAAAATGGCTCTCGCAAAGTGGGATCGCGGAAGGTTTCCGTGGTATCGGCAGTCCTTTTTGAGAGTTTGCCGCCCAAACTCTGCTTCGTCTGCCGAGTCGAAAAGCGGGTCGAAGTGTGGGTGACGGGCCTATGAGGAGAGGAAAACGATATTTTTATCAGTCTTTTGGCGAAGAAAAGACTGCGGTAGCGGGCTTTGATACGCTTGTTGGTTTGATGATATTGTCCTTGTAGTTGGTGTAAGTGGTTGGTTATTAGTGTTTTGTGAGATTAGTTTGCTCGAAATGTTTCAGTGTTTCAGCGTTTCAATGCAAATATAACCTAGGT
>ULRV01039395.1_pt1 | contig 33284 bp, 27 predicted proteins | sample 1955791 | NCBI WGS metagenome assembly ULRV01 (sample SAMEA4835692, study PRJEB28245) | human gut metagenome | biome: gut microbiome; material: fecal sample | place: Denmark | collected 2008 | reverse complement strand
CTTGGTGGTTTCGAGAAAAAAGCGTAATTTTGGCGGCAGAAGGTGTTAGATATAGAAGGTATTGATTATGAGAAATATGAATAGAATGTCGGCGGAAGATATCGCTAAACTTGGATGAATTAAATAAAGCTGAGATAGAAGAGTTGGATGCCGCTATTGATAAATACAAGAATGTGGATACAAAGACTTTGTCTGAGTTATCTCATGATTCTGCTTGGTATGAGGCATGGGATAAGAATCATAATGCTGTCATGACCTCTCTGAATATTGCAAAAGCAGGTGATGCTTCTAATGAGTTTTTAGAGTATCTTCGGAACAGGAATTAGCGCTATAATCGTTTCAGAGTGTTAAAAAAGAACGTTTTGTTGCTTAAAGATTTGCTTTTTCCAAGAGAAATCTTTATTTTTGCTTTAAAATGGAATTGTTATGAGCAAATATAGATTTAACATAAGCGATTATCATGCCATAGAAAATGCTGATATTCTGGTAGATGGAATAACAGTTTTGGCTGGACCTAATGGAAGTGGCAAAAGTACCATTTCCAAATGGTTGTATTATATGGTGGATGTTGCCACTAGATTCGATGAGTATGTAGACAAGGGTGTAAATGATGAATTCAAACATAGTTTGCAGATTCTTGCACGTGCTATTCGAGAAATATGGGGGTATCGCAGTAGTAGAAGTGAAATCTTGACGTTATCGGCCAATATTGATGCTTTGAAAAAAGAAATTAATGTTGGAGCCGCTGTTGATGAGGTGGCTGAAAAATATAATTCTATAGTAGCCGAGTTTACAGAACAGGTAAGACCTGAGTTTCTTTCGGATGATGTATTTGTCTTAAGAAAGGTGAGGGTTATAAACTATTTAAAGCAATTAATTGAGGATTCTGATAACATTGAAACATTTGATAATTTTGAGAAGAAAATGTTTCAACAGACCGATAAGATGCTTGAAGATTGGGAAAAGCGACTTAGTATGCGCTCTATAAAAGACGTATATAGCTTTATTGAGGAGTATCTTCGTGAAGATGATGTAGCTCCTGAGTCGATGCAACTCTGGGAGGATGATGTCAATATAATCTCTGAGGAGAGTCTGGGTTCATTGTTTAACATAGAACGAGCTATTTATATTGATACTCCTATGGCACTGAATGCCAAAAACTTGGCAGACAATGTGTTCTTGCAGCGTCTTCATAGTAACATGACTCATTCTCTAGGTAGGACTTTGGATAAGTCAAAGATGCTTCTCTTGCGTATCGCTCGATTGCTTAATGGTAAAATCTCACAGAGTGATAGTCTTCTAGGCGAGACAGAACTCTATTACGAACGAAAAGATGAGCATCTTAAATTGCCTGTGGAAAAAATAGCTACTGGTATGAAGACTTTTGCTTATCTTTATCAGTTGATCAAGAATGGATATTTGGATGATAAAACTATCTTGATGATTGATGAACCTGAAGTTCATTTGCATCCGCAGTGGATTGTGGAATATGCCAGACTGCTAGTGTTGATACATAAGACATTGGGAACGAAACTGATTTTGGCTAGTCATGATCCTGACTTTATTGCTGCCATCAAGGCCATTGCCAAAAGAGAAGAGGTGTTGGAGGAGACAAACTTCTACATATCTTCCAGCGAAGAGCAAGAATGTTCTTATCGTTATAACTTTAAGTGGTTAGGTAAAGACATTGAGCCTATTTTCGAATCGTTTAACATAGCTTTGGAAAGGATTCAGCAGTATGGCGACACAGATATTTGACAATGATTTTCTTCATACTCATCCTATCTACCAGAATGTGCATTCCACCTTAGTGGATGTCTCGAACAGAGACTATACTATGGCTCCTTTTGATAAAAGGATTGAATGCTTGGATATGGATGATTATGAGGCTCACTATATGCAAAATGGTGCTAATGATAGTACGATGGATGCTGTGATTGGTATAGCCAATTATGATAATAATCATAAGAGTGGCTCTAGTCTGCTGATGGTGGAATTGAGATTGGGATATCAGTCAGCCAAGAACATAACGGCATTGAGCTTAAATAATAAGGTTAAGCATACGATGACTCTTTTGAATGCAGCTGAATTTCCGATTTCACAGGATGCTGTTTTTATCTTTAAGGCAGATGTTTGTCAGCAAGCCAAACATAAGTTGGATGCTTTAGGTCATTCCAATACTTCTAGAAGAAGATGGATAGTGATGAGCCCCGATATCTTCGGAAAAGCTTATATCGCAAAAGAAGATATTCCGTATGTTCCATTGCATGACTATAAAGCAGTATTGGCAAACTTTTGTCGTTTGATAGATTCGCATCTTTGGGATGAAGTGGAAAAGGAGTTTGAAACTTGGGGAAGCAAAACATATAGCAGAATTTCTTACATAAGCCAAGAGCGTGAATTGCTGGAAGATATGCTGCGTAATGTTTGGATTAAAATTGAATCAGAGAAAGATAAAGTAGATACAGATACGTGGGATTATATCAGCCTTATCAAGGAGGATTACCCACATATACTTGGTTAGGGGTGCTTTTGCCCCACCTGTCCCTCACCTGCGGTTCTTTTGGGAAGTGTTTGAGTTGTGGGTGATAAGGGCTGATACAAATATGTTTGTATCAATGACTGCATATACCATTGCGTTCTTTTCTTAATCGTCTGACTTCTCTGATTTCTTCATTGATTTCATCAAGCGTGAGCTCTGGGGTTTCACCTCTTTCTGCTGGTTGTCCATACGGACTGTCATTGCTGTCTGTGCCATAAGTCCAAAATGTTTAATTAATAATCATTCTGACTGCAAATATACATCATTATGACGTAAAATATTGAGATAGTATTAATAATTTAATAAAGATCAATAGTTGAATGAATGATATAGCTGCAATTTTCGCTTTTCTGAAGTGTTGCCTTGGATATAAGGGGAATATGAGCAGGATGATTGCTGGTATGAACTGGCATGAGCTGTATTCTTTTGCTTCTAAGCAAGCTCTGCTGGGGCTTTGCTTTGAGGGTATAGAGCGATTGGGGAAGGAGTATCCTGAGGAGTTGAAGCAGAACCCGATAGGGAGGGAACTGCTGATGACTTGGATGGGTAAGGCGCAACAGATTCGCAGACAGAATATGAAGGTGAATGCTGTGGCGAGCAAGCTCTTCTCAATACTGAGAGAGGATGGGATGAGGTGCTGCATTCTGAAAGGACAAGGGAATGCCTTGATGTATCCGAATCCTTATTCACGTACTCCTGGAGATATTGATGTTTGGATTGATGCTAGTAGGGATAGGATTATGGAGTATACTCAAAAAAAGTTTGAACTGGAAGATGATATCAGACTGCAGCATCTGGAGAGTTCTTTGGATGGTGTGCCTGTAGAGTTGCATTTCTTTCCTTGCTCCATGAATAATCCTATCTATCATGCCAGGTTGCAGAAGTGGTTCAAACGGAATGCGGATTTGCAATGCTCAAATGTTGTTAAGCTGCCCGATGGGGCAGGGGATATTGCTATACCAACGATGGCATTCAATGTAATTTATCAGCTGTGCCATCTGTATCACCATTTCTTCGATGAAGGGATTGGAATGAGGCAAATCATTGATTATTTTCTTGTAGTCAATGATTTCTCAAAAAATGTATTTTTGAATAATAAATCTTCGAAAATCACCCCGTCCCTCTTTTTTGATAAAGCAAGCTGCACTCGGCAATTTGAAAGCGAGCTTTCATTGCACTCATTGGCATCGCTTTTTCCCCTTAAAGAGGGCTCCACCTCTCACCCCGACCCTCTCACCCTCAGGGAAGAGGGAGGAAACCGCCCTACTCGGTGCTGTGATCTTGATTTTTAAGTATCAGATTTGAGACAAAGGTTATAGTTATGTCCGTTTCATCAACAGTTTTTGGTTATCATGTTCAATATCTCTATACGTTGTATAGAATGATAGAGTCTGCTGATTCTAAAGAAGTATTCGTGCCCGAAGGAAGAGAAGATTTAGACATATATTTGAATGACCAAATTATCGAAACCATACAGGTGAAGTGTTATTCTGGGACAATCGTGTATTCTGATCTGTTTTCCAAGGGTAAATCTACTTCTTTGTTTTCTCGTGGTAAGGATAGTTTAGATGAAAATTCAAATGTAAAAATATCATTCGTGGCGGTTGGACATGGCAATGATAAAGGAGTGATTTCTGATAGATTGACGAAGGTGTCCTCTCTTGTAAAGTCGCTCAAAAAAGAGGAAACTCTTCATTTGGATTATGCTTCTTCCAAGGAGCTTGCTGCAAAAATATTATGGCAGTCTAAATCGCAAGGAGAGTTGGAAAATTATGTTGAATCCGTTTTAAAAAATCGATTTCCATCTATTGATCCTTTAATAGTAAAGGATTATTTGGTTCAGTGGATTTGTTATCTTGTGATAAATGAAATGTCTGCTACTTATGATGATTTATGTTGTCAGGTAGGGCAGATTATTGAGTTTTCTGTGCGTCAAAAGGAATTCTTTACTCAATTTGGACTAACTGTAATTCCACTTTTTCAGTCAGTTTGTCAGGAAGATGTTAATTCTGAAATATCTTATTATCAAGGTATATCTGCTAAGGAAATACATATTGCCAAAAATTATGATGTTGTCAGAGAAGAAAAGTTGCAACAACTCTATGAGAAGCTGAAAGACAATAATCTTGTTTTCATAACGGGTGTCTCAGGTTCTGGCAAAAGTAGTTTAGCATATCGTTATTTGAAGATTTGTGGTACTCCTTTACGATACGAGATTAAATATGTAAATCGAAATAACATATCGCAAATCATTGCCACCATCAAAGATATTTCGAAAGGCTTGAAGAGTGAAGCTTTTGTTTATTTAGATGTGCTGCCATACGATACTTCATGGATTCAAGTGGTAAATGAAATAGAGGATACTCCTTTTGTTAAATGCTTAGTAACAATCCGGCAGGATGATTGGAATAGGTGTAAAAACAAGGTTAATGAGAAACTTCATTATTCTACTCTTGCCTTAGATTTAACCGAATCTGAGGCAAAGGATATCTTTGATCATCTATGCGATAGAGGATTGTGCCATATTGATATATTTGAAGAGGCTTGGAATGAATCCGGACATCCTCAAACATTGCTTGAATATGTGTATTTCTTGACACATGGTGTTCCTCTAAGGGCAAGAATCTCTGAGCAGATAGGAAGACTTGATCATGTAAATGCCTCCTTTCTTCAGTATATATCTGTCTCGAATGTCTTGCAGGGAAATATCTCTGTGAATGCCATTCGGAACTTGTGTCATCTTTCTCCAATGGACCTGTCTCGATGTATAGACCAAATGAAAGGTGAATTCTTTGAGTATAATGGTGAAGGATTTTCTGATGTTCACCCCATTAGAACTCATATCATAGTTGAAGAGATATTTAGGAATTATAGAAATGGATTAGGAGAAATCGGTATGGAATTATTCGAGCATATTAATGAAAACACAAGTCCTTTGTTTCTTATGGCCCTTATAGATGAAGGAAAATATACGCCTGATTCTCTTTTGCGTGAATTGGAGGGTAAGAAGATAAACTCTATGCAAGCGTATATTGTGGCAAGAACATTGGTGTGGTGTGGAGTTAAACATTATATTGATAATAATCAAGCCGCGTTTGATTGGTTAAGGCAAACTGCGCCTCTTTGTTGGCAAGTGTTAGTGCCTGTTAACTTTACGGAAATCGAACTTGAGGAATCTGTTGATAAATTGTTTGGAAGCCATATAGGTATTACTATGGATGATGTAAGAAAAAGATTTTCTTTGCAGACTGAGGTCTATTTCTATTTATGTAAATGGCTTGATAGTTCCATTTCTTTGGAAAAGCCTAAAGAGTGGCGTGACTATTTTTGGTTGGCAAAATTCTTAACGATATGTAATTTGCAGCTTTCTTATAAGCCAGAGTTTGTTGATTTTAAGATAGATGCTAAAGCTCCTAATAATTTGGAAGAGATGGCAGATGTTCTTCTTGGACTGAAACTGGCTGGTTACGATTCTACCACATTTAGTCAACTGGAAGAAAACTTCGTTAAACAATTTCGCATCCAAAATAATATCTTGGAGTTTGATATTTGTGAAAATGAGGTTAAATGTCTTACTTTCTTAGACTATTTTACTGCAGGGAAACAATTTGAAAATGGAGATGGAGATATAATGCATCGCATTAATCTGCATCATATTGATTTGCTGAGAAAAGCATTTCCAAATGCAGATGTATATCATTCAGAGATCATAAAAGATGAGATTTTTGAAGATATAGATTTGACTTTTGAAAAGCATATTAGTAGAGAAAAGTTACCACTTGATGATATGCAAGAACCGCTCACAATGATAGTGCATTTGTATGAAAAAAGCTATGTTCTTCCTTCCAGAAAGGCTTATTGTGATCAATTGATAACTTTGCGTAAGCTATTTGTTGATGTAATAAAAGAATATTGGCAAGGCATTGATGACATTCATCGAGTTGGAAAGGCGTACAATGCCGAAATGGATCAAGTTTCTTATGATGTGTGTGATAAGATTTTAAATACTCACATAGAATTGCCTGCAACTGAAATAAATAGATTCGGATTAGGTTATGAAATTAACAAAAAGGAGAATGAAGACCAAAGTGCAAAAGATAATTGGAAGAAATTAAACTCCTTGTATTCTCATTATTCTACTGATTTGACAATCTTCTTCAGACAGTGTTACCAGCCTTCAGGTAGCTTCATCAATGATGTTCAAAGAATGACGATGATATTGCTGGATGCACAGGATAAGTTGAAAAAATTGCAAAGCTTATTTCATCAGGTTTTTGATAGTTATGTTGATGTCGTTGAGATCAAGCAACTTGATGAGAGAGAAAAACAGCAGATGACGTGCCTTATTGCAGTTTATAATTGGTTAGCTCAAAACCAGCCTTATATGTCTTGCAGGCAGTTATTAAAGCAGATAAAACCAAAGAAACTGACGGCTACTCAAACATCTGAAGTCAACAATGAGGTTATAGATAATCCGTCTCAAACTATAGTTGACTCTATTGAAGATTTGGAAAATCTTCGGAATATGCAATTGAGAGATATTTATAATAGATGCTCTCATCTTGATGACTTATCTATCCAAATCGTTGATAAGTATATAAAACGCTATGATGATACTATAGAGAGTATGAGAAATTGTAGTTTATAGTTAACTGTATTTTGCTGCTATCGTCAAAATAGATAACGATAGGTTGGCAAGAAAAATAAAGTCCTTACTTAACTCTCTGCTATTGAAGAGAATGAAGCAGTTGGAAAACAATCAAAAGACAATATGAGGTTATCTTGTGATCCCAATGAAATCTTGTGGTATGCGATGAGTTCTCCTTTTCGACGGGAGATGAAGGCCAAGGCACTCTTGGATGCTCACCATATAGAGAATTTTATCCCGATGAAGAAAAGACAGGAGATTCGGGATGGTGAAATCGTGACGTGGGAGGAGCCGGCTATCCACAACTTTGTCTTCGTGCATGACAGCTACAATGGCATCATGAAAGTGAAGAAGGGGCTGGACATCCTGCAGTTCATTCTAAATCCCTTGTCTCCGATAGTTGTGCCACAGAGACAGATGGATGACTTCATCCGTCTTTACGAGTCGGACGGTTATGACGAGCCCGAGTTTCTCACTCCCCAGACGATGGGGCAGCTTCGGAAGAATGCAAGGGTGGTCATCGGCGATGGCCCACTTGCTGGCATCTCTGGTTATTACCAGCGAGTGAAGGGGGCGAAGGACAAGCGCTTCATAGTGTTGATAGAGGGCTTGATAGCAATGGCATGCAGCGTGGAGTGTAAGTTCGTGAAAGTAAAGTAGGTATGAAGTTCAGCTTACTGTTAAAAGATATAAAAAACTTGCGAAATCCATAATTTATATCTATTTTTGCATCATGAATCTCACTCTTTTGTTAGAGATGAGGATAAAAAAAATGAAATATTGTAATGCGGAATTCTCTAAGTACTTGAATCACAGTGGTAAAACTGAGATTTGAGGAACCTAAGGAATGCATATTCAGTAATATTTATACTATGACTCAACAATTATCTTTAGCTTCAGCAATTACAAGAAACCAGGCAAGAGCTTACTGATACAAAGAGAAAGCTGAAAACTGCTGAGACCCTGTTGGCAGATGCCAAAGAGAAGAACCGTCAGTTGGAAGCTGAACGAGAGAAGGATGCCTAGGAGCGTAAGGACTTGGAGAATGATATCGCTCTCCTTCGTTCTGATCTTTACAGTGGAACAAAGAGCCAGCAGTCAGGTCGTTCTGCGGAAGATGTAGGAGCTAATGATGGCAGGGATGATTTCGATGGTACGGATGCATCTTTACCAGAGGCAAATCGTAAGGATGATGTGTCCTCAGAGGCAAACTCTGATGGCGAGAAATCAGAGAAATCTCAATCCGGAGAGCCTAATAACTCTTCGGAAGACAGAGACTCTAGTAAAGGAACTCCGGGAACACCAACTCCTAAGACAATATATCATGGTCCTTCTCGTAAGGGTCGTACTTATAATAAGCATACAGTTGGTACGCCGATTATCCATAAGTGCGATTTGAGTCACTTGCCTGAATACTTCCAGCATTGAAGGACCGAGCCTTGGCTCCTGGTTCCAACGTAAACGTAGATGAGACATGGGAGTGATTCCAGACTCATTTCGGTCATCGTAAGACCTATATGTGGTGTTTGGTAAATCGAAAGGGCTCGTTGTTCTTCGGTAGTGTTCAGGGTGCATTGAGATCGGCAATGTACAATACCTTTATCCAGACTTGCAAGCAAGTCGGAGTCTCGTTCAGACAATATTTCAAGGCTTTACTCAAAGCAGTGAAATCTGGTAGAACGGACTATGAGAACCTGCTTCCGATGACAATCTGCTTGGATTAATGAAATTTTTAGTGAAAAAATTTAAAAATGAAATTTGCGGGCTTTGCAAAAAATCCCGCAAATAGGGGCGTTGTGACATTTTTGGACGCTTACGATGGCAAGGACGCTGAGCTCCCTCAGCATGCTGCCTAAAGTTAAAGAATAAAAAATCGAAACTTTTTTTAAAAATCCAGGTACAGCTAACCCACTGATAAATAGTGGGCACGCTGTATTGGTGGTTTACAAAATAAGGAAATATGGAAAAAAATGATAAGGAACGACTTGATGTGATATGGAATAAAGGTCAAGTAGTTAAAGGCTACAATGAAAAATGTTATAGAAAGGATGCTTGTGGGGCATGGATGATTAGAGAAAAGTATGGAGATAGAACTTCCCCTTTTGGTTGGGAAATTGATCATATTTATCCTAAGTCAAAATTGTCAGAAAGCATAAGTGATGTTTCCTTGATAGATGATGTGAAAAATCTAAGACCTCTAAATTGGAAAAATAATGAATCTAAAGGTAATGATTATCCTTCTTATCAGGCTAAGATAACTTCTGATGGTAATAAAAATGTAGAAGGTGTATATGAATATACCGTCAATGAAGAAACACAAAAAATAATAGAACAACTTTTTAAAAGTAAGTTATGTTAAGTGATTTGAATACTATAGTACAATTCTTCTCTGCTCTTTATGTGACAATTGCTATAGATAATATGATGTTCAATCGCTTTTGGACTCCGGATGTCTTTGCTGTTGTGGAAAATGCCTTGAAAAAATTTGATTTCGCTTTGAGTACGCCAAAGCAGCAAGAACTTCTAAATGTAATAAAAAATAGGTCTGTTGAGATTGATACAAGCGCAAGAAGAGAAGGGGCTTTTTATCTTATGCTCTGTGTTTCTCTTTTGATATATTTTGCCTTTGAAGGATTGCTGTCAGAGACGAATCAATGTATATGTTGTTTTGTTATATTAATGGATATGGCAATGGTTTTTGGATTATATATTATAGGGGCTTTTGAATGGAAAAGATGGTGGGAAGTCTGGTTTAGGTACATATTTGCAGTGATAGCTGCATTTGTTTGGCTATATTTGACTTCTAACGCTTCTCTGAAAATTTTGAGCATGAAAGACTTTGCCATTTCTAAAAATGTATCTATTACTTTCTTGGCAAGAATATTGATAATTTTGGTGTTTCTTGTTCCCATAGTGATGCGTATTGTTATAAATTGGTTGTATTCGACTGTTTATGTCAAGTACTTGGATGTTCGGTTAACTGAAGAGTATGTTGCTTATCAAAATACGAAGAAAGCAATACGAAGCAAAAATAAGGACTTGTGTGATTTAAGATATGATGGAGTATATAAAGAAGTCTTCTTTTCTGCTGATAAATCACAAGATAATGTTGAGACAGTGCTAGTAAATAAGCTGTTGGATTACCTTTCTTTCGCATGTAAACCTGTTAGAGTATTAGAACTTTTGTGTTATAGATTTTCTGCTGATTATAGAAATGATAACAATAATGTTAGTAAAGGTAATGAGGAAGCTTCTTATGAATTACCAGAATGAGGTATGAAAACTCAATGTGTTAATGTTTAAAGGTATAGTTATGTTAGATAAAATTCCATTTAAAGTCTCGGCAAGGACAGCTCGGTTAATTGGTCGAGAAAACGTGGCTACTGCTAAGGGTGCCATTATCGAGTTAGTGAAGAATGGCTATGATGCAGATAGTCCATTTTCTATAGTTCTGATAGACAATAGGTATGGTGTGTATCATAATAGGCTTGATAAAGAACTTTATGAAAAGTATTTGTCCTTAGGGATTGAAGAAAGCTTGTTGACTTCTATCTATCAATTGAATGAGGATGCTTATTATGAGAGACCAGATGTTGATATTGAGAAAATAGGAGTACTCAAGAAGCATCTTCAGAGTTATTCTAGTCTGTATATCATTGATGCTGGTGAAGGAATGACAGATTCTATCATTAGAAATTGTTGGATGACTATTGGCACAGACAACAAGTCAACTCATTTTACAACTCATGGTGGTCGAGTAAAAGCTGGTGCGAAAGGTATCGGTCGTTTTGCTCTTGATAAACTTGGGGAACGATGTGAGATGTTTACTTTCTTTGATCCAACTGTGCATGAAGACAAAAATGAAGATGATGAGGCATCTGATTTTTGTGGCTATCATTGGATTGTAAATTGGAATGATTTTGAAGGAAAAGAAAAAACTATAGATCATGTTAGTGCGGAATTGGAGGGAATCTCTGATTTGACATATATGGATTGCCTTCGTCAACTACCCTTGACATCTTCTTTGGAGAAACTTGTAGGGGATAAATCTCTTTCGCATGGTACGATTCTCAAAATAAGTGGTTTGCGTGACATTTGGGATGATGAGGCGATAAAAAATGTATATGAGGATCTTGGGGTGTTGGTTCCACCTAGTGAGAATCGTGATTTTACAATAAGTTTAGTGTCTCTTGATAGTCCGCAAAAGTATGGAGAACTGGAAAGTTCCTTTTGCGATGATTTTGATTATAAAATTGTTGCCCATGCAGATGCTGATCAGAATGTTAATATTAGAATATATAGAAATGAATATAATGTAGAAGCCATTCCTTTATCTTTCTATAATCGAGAAAATCAGCAGGAACATCCCTATAGACGAGAAGACTTTATGCGTGGATATTGGGATGCAACTCGTACGTTTGGACAACTTATACCTGGATTCCGAGATTCAGATGTAGATGGAGTCTTGGCAAAAATAGGTACATTTGATTTTGTCTTTTATTATTTGAAACGCTCTGCTACTAAAAATGATGAAGCTCGTTTCTTTTATAGACAATGTCCTTACAATCTGCGTAAAAGTTGGCTTGATAAATTTGGAGGAATAAAATTGTTTAGAGACAATTTTAGGGTGCGCCCATATGGTGAAAAAAATGATTCTGCCTTTGATTGGCTAGGCATTGGTATGAGAAAAAATAACAGTCCTGCTGGTATTGCCAAAAAACAGGGTGGTTATCGTGTTGAGTCTGAAAATATTGCAGGCTCTATACTTATATCTCGTCTGGCAAATATTGATTTTGAGGATAAGTCTAGCCGAGAGGGTTTGCAGGAGAATAAGACATTTGCGATACTTAAACAGATTATTATCGGGATTATAAGAATCTTTGAGGATGATAGATCATTAATAGCTCGTGAACTGGATGCAGATGACCAAGAACGCAATGGAGCTGCAAGGGATAGAGAAAAGGCCGAAGAACTTGCTAATAAGATAATAGAGGAGCATCGTAAGAAGAGACTAACTTCTGTGGCTTCTGACGATGAAAATTCTTTTGATTATCAATTGAATCTGTTGGCAACAGTCAATGAACAAAAGAATGAAGAGATTAAACAACTTCATGAAGAACAGCGAATTCTGAGAGCGTTAGCTAGTAGTGGGCTTATGCTGGCATCTTTTGCTCATGATTTGAGCAAGTATAATGCTAATTTGGATAATCGTTATGACAATATAGTGGAGTTGCTCAATGGCAAGATAACTATTGAAGATTTTCCTGCTGTTAGAAGGAAGAATCCGTTTATGCTATTAAATCAAGCTAAGGAGAATGATTCAAAAATGCAACGTTGGTTTAGTTTTTCCACAGATATTGTAAAAAAGGATAAACGTAAAAGAAAGGCAGTAGCCTTAGTGGCTTATTTTGAAAAATTGGAAGAGACTTGGGCTGGGATTTTAGGAGAACGTGATATACATTTTTTGCATGATCGAGTGGCTGATGTTGCTATTAGGGCTTTTGAAATAGACCTTGATAGTATATTTTACAACTTGATTTCAAATTCTGTTGAGGCTTTTATTCGGCTTAGGGAGAATCGTGATAGAGTGATAACTGTTTGTGTTGAACAAAATGAAAAATCAATAGTCTTTACTTATCGTGATAGCGGACCTGGACTTTCTGACGAAATAGTAAATCCAACAGATATTTTTAAACCTCTTTTTACAACTAAGCGTAGTACAAGTACTGGGGAAGAAATCGGTACGGGATTAGGTATGTGGCTTGTAAAGTTGATATCTGAGGATAATGATGCTCGTGTTATCTTGTTAACGCCAAGGGAAGGCTTTGGGGTTCAAATCATATTTCCAATTAAATATAAACGATGATTATGGAATATAAAATAATGTTTATAGATGAGGAATCGACTCAGCATGATGAGTTCGAAAATCACTTTGAGAAGTATTGGCCCGAGGCTAATGTGCGATGTGTGTTTCCATCTTCTACTTTAAATGAAATGCTGGAAGAGATTGAACAATGGCAACCGAATGCTATTATTGTAGATTTTCAGTTAAATGATAAAAAAACAGATATAAAATATAATGTATGCTATAATGGTGTAGAATTGCTTAAAGAAATTCAATTGCAGAAGTGTGACTTCCCATGCTTTGTTATTACTTCTTATGATGACGATGCTGTAGCAGATTCTGATGATGTTAATTTTGTATATATCAAGAAGAGTTTGCATTTCTCATCTAATGCTGGTAAGGTTCCTTTTGCTCAACGGGTAAAATGCCAAATTGACAAATATTTGGCAAGAATAGTGAATGCAAAAGCGGAATTGTCTGTCCTTTTGGAAAAAAGAAAATCTGGTAAGGCTAATGTGAAAGATGAAGAACATATCGTAGAATTAGATTCATTTTTGGAGAAAACGATTGACACAACAGGGGCTATTCCTGATGAAATGAAACATTTGTCTAATATGGATCGATTGAATTCTTTAATAGATAAGGTTGACCAACTGATTGGTAAATTTGAATAGTATGACATATCCTTTTCGTAATATCTCACCTAAGCGAACTTTTACAAAGCATTATGCTCAGTATAATAGATATAAGCCATATTTAGCTGATGACTTTAATCATAAATGCGGCTATACGGATTGTTCTGATCATTGGTTTGGAGGGCAGCGTAATTTCCAAATAGACCATTTTAAACCTAAGAGTATCTATCCTCAGCTTATATCGGAATATAGTAATTTGGTGTATTGCTGTTCGTACGTGAATCGTGCAAAATTAGATGATGATAATCCAAACTATTTAGATCCATGTAATGTTGATTACAATCTGCATTTTGAACGTGATGATAATGGGTATATTGTTGGTAAGACTCCACAGGGATGCTATATGGTGGAGCATTTGCAATTGAATCTTGCTCGATATGCTATCTGTTGGAATTTGGATCGATTGGACGCTAAAATTAAAAAGTTGGAAAAAGTAACAATAGGTTTAAGTTGTGATGGAACTCTTTTGGAATTGTATAAAGAGTATCGCAAATACGAAAAATACTTGAGAAGTAATCTGTAGAAGTTTTTGATAATGTTGCAACTAATATTTCCGTTTTTGAAACGTAATTTACCCCAAGACCCCTTCTTGATTAACAGAATCTTCGTGTCTATATACCTTATATATAATAAGGTAGAGGCGTATAATCAGTTTATAGAAAGATATGTCATCTCTGAAACCGACAAAGATTATGAGGAGTTAGGAAAGGTACTTGCCTTTCTTGATAAGCAAAATGTTAAGATGATTAACTTGGAGGATATGATCAAGCTCTTTGAGTTTGTTATATCTCCATCGGATAGAATCGTGACGGGGGCTATCTATACGCCCAAGAAAATCAGAAAATATATACTTGATGCTTGTCTTCGTAAGAACACAGACTTATTACAAATTCGTGTAGCTGATATTGCTTGTGGATGTGGAGGCTTTCTGATGGACGCTGCCAGAATGATTCATAGAACTACAAAAATGCCTTATCGAGATATTTTCAAAAGATGTATTTATGGCATAGATATCCAGAATTATTCTATAGAAAGGTGTCAGATACTTTTAAATCTATTGGCTTTGACAGAAGGGGAAGTCGTAGATTTTGAATTCAATCTGTTGTGTGCTGATACATTGGATTTCAAGTCGCATGAATGGAACTCTAATTTTGACCACTTTGATGTAATCGTGGGTAATCCGCCTTATGTCTGTGGTAGAAATATGGAGGATGATACCAGGTTGAAGACTAAATGGTATGAGGTATGTGATTCAGGTTCTACTGATTTATACATTCCTTTTTTCCAGATTGCTGTGGAGATGTTGAATGATGAGGGGAAGATAGGGTATATTACGATGAATTCTTTTCTGAAGAGTTTGAATGCTCGTAAGCTGAGGGCATTTTTCGTTGATAATCAGTTTGATATTCATATTGTTGATTTTCGGGGGTATCAAGTGTTTAAGGGTAAAAGTACTTATACCTGTTTGTTTTTCTTGGAAAAGGAAAAGAGCAAAGCTCTCCATTATAGTTGCGATGAGCAGGTGAAACTTGCCAAGCGAATGCATTATGAGGACATACCTTGGAATTTGCTGGATGCAGAGAAAGGATGGAACTTGAATCAAAATAAAGTGACTAATAAAATAGAGTCTGTTGGCACACCTTTGTTTGAGTTTTGCCAAACTCGCCATGGTATTGCGACATTGAGTAATAAGACATATATATTCTTGCCCAACAAGGAAGATGATAAGTATTATTATCTAGAAAAAGAAGACGTGAGCTATCCTATAGAGAAGACTCTCTGTAAAGACATCGTGAATTCTAATAAATTGAATTCAGAAAAGGCTCTTGTTGATCTTGTTCATAAGGCTATATTTCCTTATGTGATTGACAAGAGTGGTAAGGCTGTTTTGATTAAAGAGGAGATTATACAAGCAAAATATCCTTGTGCGTATTCATATCTGCAATCTCAAAGGGAAACATTGGATAAACGAGATAAAGGAAAGGTTGGGGATTATCCAGCATGGTATGCTTATGGTCGGACGCAATCGTTGGTAATGCCTGCAATCAAGATGTTTTTCCCGAAAATTGCTAATAAGCCATTAAACTGCGTTATTGTAGAAAATTCAAACTTGCTGTTATACAATGGTATGGCGTTCGTGGGTGATGATATGCGAAAGATGAAGATTTTGCAGAAGGTGTTGGAGTCTGATATTTTTTGGAACTATGTTGTAGCTAACAGTAAGCCTTACACATCAGGATATTATTCGCTGAATGGTTCAAACATCAAAAACTTTGGTGTTCCTAAGTTTACTAAAGCAGAAGAGGAAGAACTTCTTAGATTGGAAGACAAAGGAGCCGTTAATCAATGGCTATCGTCTTTCTATGAGTAAATATAGGGCATATTATTTGAAACATGATGATTTCCAATGTAAATACAAAAGAATTAGTCATTTTATTTGGTGGTTTGATAAAAAAGTCGTAACTTTGGAAATTATTATTTGTAAATAATGACAAGTATGGCAAACGACAATAATAACATACAGATTACTGATGAGTCTCAAATTGTTCTCTATCAGCCAAATGAAAGCATCTCTCTTCAAGTGAAGATTGATGCAAGCCATGATACTGTATGGCTTACTCAGCAGCAAATAGCTGACCTTTTCGGTACAAAACGACCAGCTATAACAAAGCATTTGAGAAATATCTTCAACAGTGGTGAACTTGACCAGAATTCAGTTAGTTCCATTTTGGAACATACTGCGGCTGATGGGAAAACCTATAAAACGCAGTTTTACAATCTTGATGCTATTATTTCTGTTGGCTATCGTGTAAATAGCATCAATGCTACGGCCTTTCGTAGATGGGCAACTCGTGTTTTAAATAATTATTTGTTAAAAGGTTATTCTGTTAACCAGCAACTATTGGCGATGCAGCGACAGTTTGATTCTCGATTGGAAGAGCATAGTCTGCGTATGACACGTATTGAAGATAAACAGGCAGCACAGCAGGAACAGCTTGACTTCTTTATTCGTACATCTACACCTCCTGCAGAAATGGTTTTCTTTGAGGGTGATTTCTATACTGCACGTGTGGCTTTGGAGAACTTGGTTCGTTCTGCATCCCATCGTGTTATAGTCATTGATGCATATGTATCAGCCTTGACTCTTGACTTTCTGAACATTAGAAAATCTGGAGTGGAAGCAATTATCTATACAGTAGGTGTCGGTCAGGGAATGCAACGATTGATGGAGGAGCATGATAGGTTGTTCCCTGATGCTCATATTGATATCAGAAAATGGAGTAAGGAGTCCCATGATCGTTGGCTTGTCATTGATGATACGCTTTATCATTGTGGTCATTCTTTAAACGCTAATGGTGGGCACAAAATCTCGGCAATAACAAGAATGGGTATATCGCCTGATGATATTCTTTCTGTTGTTGGCTAGTAACATTACCTGATGGATAGGGGAGATAATACGGAAGGAATTGGGCTGAGACAGCTTCTCGATTACTACTTTGTTGTTGTGAAGTGGCACACGGATCTCACAAATCTCACGGATTTGGCTGCGTTGCAGCGGGATTTGAAATAGTTGGGATTGTGGAAGTTTGCAGGGGCGGTGATGTATGTGCTGCATGAGGCATTGGGATTACCTGAGGAGAAGATGATAGCTCCGATGGATGAGAAGCGTGGGAGGTTGCTGTTGGCAGAGATACTGGATGGTGGTAACTTCGATAGACACTTTACGAAGTATGCTGGGTTTACGCATCAGAGTATGGGGAAGAAGTATTTCCTGAAGATATGGAGAAATATGCACTTCGTTCGATATTATCCTGGTGAGGCTCTTTGTGAACCATTGTTCCGTACTTGGCACTTTTTCTGGAGGCTAAAATATAAAAAATAAATTAATCAAATAATTAATTGAAATAACTCTGTTTATGTTTATCGAGATGCAGATAGGTAATCAGCTGGATGAGGATGACTATCTGCACTTCGATTATCAATCGATAATCATAATGAAGAAGAAAGTTTTTGTAAGCGATTGCTATGACCTACTACATTCTGGTCTGCTTCGAGAACAATCCGGAGCATCATGATGGTATCATCTCGGGTGCCCAGGATTCTATCGGTATCTGTGTTCCCGGTCTGGTGCGTCATTATTATGACAATAACTTCTGGCCGGAGAAGATAGAGAGTACGCAGGATGAGATGACCCTCCGTTTCCTGGAAGACCACCTGGTGATGATTCCGATGGAACCGAGAAGACCAGGATGCAGTGTGGTAGAAGGTAAGGAGCAGTCTCTTCTTCATGTGGGGCTTTGCCCATGGCATCCTCGAGGTGCTGAATCCGCATTTCCAGGAGTCGTTTCATATCAGCAAGGCGATGTCGGCCTTGACGCAGGCTGCTGTCTATGGTGCCTACTTTCTGATGGCGCTGCCTGCCGGATGGATTATCCGGAAGTGGGGTTACAGGAGGAGAGTGATAACAGGACTGGTTCTCTTCGGTATCGGTGCTCTGATGTTCATACCGGGAAGCAGAATCAACCTGTCGCAGTCGCTCAATGGTATCGGATGGATTGTAGGACCGCTGGTTGGCGGACAGCTTCTGTTCTCGGGTGTCAACATTGCCATTCCTCATGGCCTGGTGGGTATCTTCGTGCTTTCTGTGGCGCTGGTTCTGCTGGTCTGTGCCATCCTCACCTTTGTTGCTACATTGATTGTAGTGGTATGCAGCGGAACCTTAACTCTCATTGCGTTCTTCGCCCTGTATCAGAGCATCATGTTTCCGACTAACTTCTCGCTGGCATTGAGGGATGCGGGTACAAAGACCAAACTTGCCTCTTCATTGCTTATCATGACAATAGTGGGTGGAGCGGTTGCTCCGGTAATCATGGGGTATATTGCGGATACAACGGGCTGTATGGCGATTGCCTTTCTTATACCGCTAGTTTGTTATGGGGTGATTGGAGGGTATGCACTTTCGAATTGCTCTGTCTCTTCTTTGGCAAAGGAGTAGTTTTTTCGAAAACCTACCCGTCCTTCCTTACCCTTAAGGAAGGCTCCACCTCTCACCCCGACCCTCTCACCCTCAGGGAAGAGGGAGGAAACCGCTCCTCCTCGTCGCTCGGAACCGCTACGCTCTAAGGTTGGCGGACCATCAAAGGTCTCGCCAGATTGTACGGGATGGGACCGCCGGGAGAGGAAAGTTTACAGTTAATAGTTTACAACTTATATTCGGGGGATTTTGTTGATTTATTGTGAATTTCTTAGTGTTGTAATTTGCAGATAACTTGCAGATTTATTTTGATTTTCTTTGGCGGTTTCAATAAAAAAGCGGAACTCTGCGGCAATAAACTATAAAATGAATAATGACTATGATGGGAATATTACAAGTTGCCTCTTATATATACAAGCGCTATATGGATGATTTTGGCGTTCGTATTGATGAAATGAAGTTGCAGATTTGAGTGAAGCTAAGAATCAAGGAAGAGGGTGTGGCTTATGACACACCCTCTTCTTTGTAAAACAGCTGTTTTTTATACTTTAATTATATATAAGTAAAAGATGTTATTGTATTTATCACTTATCTGATGTTTATTTCAGAATCAGGCGTATTGGCATCGCCTTGTAGCGGCCATTGTTCATGCCGTTGCTACCACTCACGAATCTCATATTGGATAATTCTTTCCTCTTGTTGTAAACATCAAAGTATCTATACCAGAAACCATATTCAGGACTGTTGGTACCGAAGCCCTGCGTACCTGACAGCAAAGTCTTGGTCCAGAGATTTACATGGATAGGGTTCTTATGGCTCTCGCCCTCCAAGAATCCACCCATAGGCAGATAGATGTATGGCAACTCGGAATCCCCCGTCTTGATACGCACGCAGTTGTAGGTTTCTCCTAACGATGTGGACTGTGGTACCACCTCCAGATTGCCTGCATTAACTAATTCTTCGAACACGGCATCAGTTGGAATGGTATAGCCTGTTGGTGCCAAGGTGCTGGAGAGATCCTGAGTGGCATCGCTGGTGCTCTTTTTTTCAGAGATACAGAAATAGCCACCAATGGCTTTCTTGTTCTTTGCCAGTGCCACCACATCTGGGGCATAGTAACCATTGTTGGATGCACCTAGGTTGCGGTCTAACATATAATAAGTAGTGGTGGTTTCATCGGCCTTCTTTCCCTCTACCTTTACCACACCATAATAGAACCAGCCCTTCACCTTCTTCTCGTTATCTCCGTTTTCTGCCAACTGATAATCATTATATACCTTGGAAGTCTCATCTATCTTATGGAAGATACCAGTATGATAAACAGGATAAGTGATCTCGATGTCAGCCTGGTTCTTGATGGTAAATGAAGCCTTCCACAAATTCTTGTTTACCGTAGTATTGGTAAGGCTTACCTTCCACTTACCATTATCTTCTTCCACTTTGATTTTATCATCCTTTTTAGTAATCTGATCACCATCAAGTTTAGGGATAAGATACGTGATATCGGCTGTTCCCACGCAGAAATGCAAACCATCATTTCTCACAGCCCCTTGCATTTCTTCAGGAGTGATGCCTTGCACACCAGTGTCCAACCAGTTGAAATAGTTGGCAGCTACGGTGGAGTTATTATACTGCATGGTTACGATTCTAGCAGGATCCTTTCTTCTAAAATCAAAACCAGCCTGCTTGATGGTTATATCAAGAGAAAGGTCGCCATAAGTAACGGTGATGGTGCCTATACGTGGTTCCTCTGATTGGTTATTCTTTGTAAGCGTAAGCTTCAAGGTATATTTCTTACCTTTAGAAGACTTTCTGCCTGTCTCTGGTGTATCATTCACAGTCTCTTGATCACAAGCGATTATCCAAGACGCTTTCTTCTGGACACTATACAGCCAATCATCACTACTCGTTGCATCTGGCAAGGTAGTAACAATGGTTACGATAGCCTTTGTAGTGCTTGCATCTACCTCCTGATAATCGCTCACTCCCAGTTCATAGTCTTTGCAAGCTATCATTTGGGTGATTTCTGGGTTATCGTCCACTACCTCTACTTCCACTCTATTCTCTGGCAGACTCTTCTTAGCCTCTTCAAGCGTAGAGAAGCCATAGTCGTTTACCTTGGTTACCTTGATGGTATAATGGTGGTTACGGAGCAAGGCATATTGGATTTTCTCTTTAGCATCCTTGTAGAGTGCCACCTTATAATATCCTTCGCTATCATGTCCTTCACTATCCTTATAATTCGCCTTGATAATCACCATTGCCTTGCCTGCAGAAGTTTCATTTACTGCCACGGTGGTTGCGGTACCGCCGCCCAATGGGTTGTCTTCCGTTCTGAGAGCGGTAGATTCCGCCAAGTCATCGGTTTTTTGCTCGGTATTATAATTGGCAGGAGCTATGGCTGCCTTGGTTGCCATGGTATAGACATACAAGCCTGCATTAGTGAAATTACTCTGGATGCTATTGTCTATCTCCAAACTTATCTTGGCGCATTGGCGCAACATCGTCACTGAAGGATTAGCTTCCAAAAGTTTATCTATTGAAATTTCACCCCAGCAGATAGGGGCATCAAGCTGAGGGTCTCTCTCCTTAGCAGCAGTGAGAGACTGCAAGTCATGTGCCTCGTCATCCGTCATGTCGCTGGCATTGGCTACAAGATGTACATTCTTGGTACCAGCAGGTACATTGGTTATCTTTACCTTGTAGCTGCCATCAGACTGCTGTGATAAGGTAGAATAGCAATCTGTCTTGCCTAAGTATTTGTCCTTATCTCCATAGAACACAGCGCAGAGCGAATTGAATGTCTCCGAGGCCCCCGCTCTTGTACCAATCTGTTGCTTGGTGAAGTTAGTCAATTGAAGGTTCAAGACAAGTCCCTCGGCAGGGATTTCATCCCCGCCGAGTCCGATAGCCTCCATCGTATCCTTGCAGGAAACAAGGCTTAGGAGCAATCCAATCCATATCATTAAATGTTTGATCTTCTTCATTGCTTAAACTGATTTATAACAGTGTTCAAATCTGATTCTAATCTTATTTAATCCACACCAGATGGCTTGCCAGCGTGCCAAGAGGAGCCATCGTAATAGCCTGTGTCATTATGCTTCTCATAGCTGTTGCCATTGAAAAGCAGGACGCTTTCTCCACCTGTATTTTTGTTGTCGCTTTTGATTCTGATGTCCTTCTCGTGGTCTCCCTTAACAGCCTTGAGGGTAATCACAGTCTTATACCAACCATTATTCAAATTATCGCATGACCAACTTTTATGCGCTGTATCATAGATGGTAAAAGACTCGCGCTCTTTATTACTGTCATCACCATTTTTGCCATTGGCGACACCATATACCTTGAACCATCCGTAAGTCTGGAATCTGGTGTAAATGGTAAAGTTGATGTTCTCAATAGTTGGCATGGCATCATATATGTTCCAAGTAGGATCTGATGTTGGATCATAGACAATCCAACCCTCTCGATCCTCATAGTCGAAGAGAGGAATACCTGGTTCCAAGTGGTGAGGGCAACGATGAAGCGTATAACCTACGTTCGTATTGTGATTGTTACTGAACATAATCAATGTTTCACCAGGCTTGATGGTCTTTTCTCCCTTAGCATCATAATCTACAGATATCGACTTGAAATCCTTGCTGAAGTCCTTGTAATACCACCCTACATTCGTATTATCCGGATTCATTTTATCACCAGGCCAGCTTCCTGTAAATTTCCAAACAGGAGAGTTGGCTTGAGTTCCAGTTGTCTCACCAATCTGGGTATAGACATAAACATAATGATTGTCTGGTTGAGATGTGTAAATTCGGTTCTCATCCCATGCAGATTCAAACCATCCATCTGCCCAGTTGGTATTTCCTTCAGTTCCATTATAAGTCTCTTTCTTTTTTTCTTCAAGTGTACCCTCATAATTATCAGTTCCATTACCTCCTTTATAATGTGCGCGGTCGTTGATGGCACGGAAGTTGATACGATAGTTACCCATTGCAGGCTTTACCGTTACCTTGATTTTCCTCTCAAAGCCGAAGGCTGCTGCAGGTTCCTTTGGCTTCACGGTGAGATAATGTACTGTCGTGGTAACAGGGTCACTGGTTGCCTCAATCTTGAAGGTTCCTTCTCGGGTATCAGGAGTATCGCAAGATGCCTGAATGGTTGACTTACCTACGGTGGAAGAGGTGTTACCGGTGAAAGCCAAACCGCCGAGGTTGGTCTTAAACTGCACCACTTTGGTATTGTAGTCGCTACCCCAATAGATGGTTACTTCCTGTGGATTTACCTCAAAATAAGGAGAGGCATCATAGGTTACATCGAGATACTTCTTAATGTTACCAGCCTTAATCCAAACCTTTGCCGTACCCTTGTACTTTCCATTATAGTCGGAGAACTTAATGTCCTCGTTGATTTTGAATGTGATTCTATGATTCTTCACTGCATCTAGCTTGCTCAACACAATCACATCTTTCTCACCACTGGATGTTGTTACCTTTTCATCGCAACCGAAATCTGCCTCTGTCAGCATTACGTTCGACTCATAGTCGATGGAATCTGTCGTGGTAGATGTTACGCTCGCCTTCGTCTTGCTTACCCACAAAGTAGTATGGTTGAAGTCGGCATCTATCGTTACAGGAGTCCAGTCCTTTACGCTCACATTACAGTCGAGAGTCATGTTTCCCAGACTCTTGATGTTGCCGATAATCTCATAATAGGTGCCACGAGGGAAGGTCGGAACTTCGGTGGAAGTTGGGCTCTCGTCCTGACGATGTCCCAGCTTAATCGTATAGTTGTTCTCAAAGCTACCATTCACAAAGCCATTAACTTTGAGGGTAGACTGCTGAGAGGCATTGGCGATATAACGCTCAGGCAGATAGTAAGTGCCTTGGAAAAGCCACTTATCGGCGGCATTCTGTGGAGCAGCTGTAGGAGTAGCACCCTGAACAAGGGTGATGATGTCCTTATTATTCACATTGGCATTGTCTGCTTTCTCTGTCCAGTCTCCCGCCTTATAAAAACCATCCTTATTGCTTGCCTCAGAAGGAGTTGCATAAACTTCATTTTCAAAACCTTTGGCATAATCTGTGCTAACATTAGAATTGCTAAATGCTCCATTCCAACTCAGCGTGGTGCTAGGAGAAAGCTTTTGAGCCAGAATATCCTTGATGCGATAGCTCTTGCCTTTGAATGCAGAACCTTCAGCAGTAGGGTCGAAAAGCAGGTTGAGCTTAACCTTTACGCATGTAAACTTCAGGTTAGCTGCCACCTCGGTATATTTCTTATCACCTTTTTCTATTTTTGTATCGATGATATTACCGTTCACATCCTTTGGCTCATAAATCATCGGGATGTTTGTAGAAACCGGCATTCCCGGTTCTGTTCCAGCTACATAGTTCAGTACTATATTTTTGAGATCATTTTCTGTTTGGATAGTCTTACCACTCAACACCTTGTTCATATTGGCAACCACATAGATATGGTAAGTGCCCGGCTCGATATTGAGCTGATAGTTAGCTACATGCTGCTCCAGCATCATCGAAGCCAGTGGGGCAGGGAGCGTCTCTACCAGGAGCTTGCCTTCATTTCCTGTAGGGAAAGCATAGAGGGTCAGGTCGTTGATCTGGCATTCATCTACTGTGGCATTATAGGTAGGAAGGCCGGAAGCATCGTCGGGATTGGTGCCGCGGCTGCTGAGCACGGTTGGCACGAGTACATGCAAGTTGCTTCCTGACGAAATGGGAGCGCGCTCGCCTCCAAGTTCGTCAGAGCAACTTACTGTAACCAACAATATAAACCAACTAACTAAACTTAAAATGAAATCTCGTATTTTCATTGTTTCTCATTTTTAAAGTCAAATACTCTTATGAGCTAAATGCCCGGAGGGGCTCTGACACCTGAAACGGTTAGAAATCGACACGCTGGATGCGCTTGCTCCAATCCAGGATGGAAATGCTGAGCTTCGCATACTTCCACTGGTTGCCCTGGAGAAAGAAGTCGAGCTTATAGTCGTACTCACGGTCCAGGAATTCCTGTGCTGAATAATGGCGGGTTTCGAAGGCGCCACGGCCTTGAGCCAGACAGTCAGCAAGATTGATGCGTGCCACCTCTTCGCCAGTAGTCTTGTTCGTGATGGTGAGGATGGCGTTCTTGTCGTTTTCTTCTGCCGGATGCCAGATGAGTCGGGAGAACATGAGGGCGGCATGAGCGGTGCGCTCCTTTACATTGCCCTCGTTATCCTTAAACTCAGAGGTCCAGGTGTAATATGGGGTATATGTCAACTCCTCGTCGGGGAGGATAGAGTTTTCGTAACTGATATCGCCGTTGGCATTGGTTATCTGATAACTGAAGTCATCGGCATTGATGTTGGCAGGCTCGTCGGTCTGATGCAGGCTGATGGTGAGCTGCTTGGTATCACGAACCAGACCGATGGTATGGCGTGTAACCTGCAGGTCTTTTACTTCAACCAGTTCGTTGCTGAGTCCCTGCCAGAGTGTATCGAGCGGTTGGCTCTGGTTGTTTACCTTGCCCTGTTCGCGGTCGAGTCGTGCATGGAGGGCGGTGATGTTATCACCCTGCTGTGGCAGAGCTATCTGGAATTTGGCACCTGGCTGCGCGAGTGCATCTTCGTATTTCTTTTGGAAGGCGAAGGTTGCGAATCTGTATTTGCCCGGTTCCAGATTGATTCGCATGGCATAGTTAGGGTCCTTGAGCGGCTGTGATGTCGCATCGTTATAGGCATCATGGCGAGCAATGAAGTTGCCCTGCTCGTCGTATACGAATACGCAGAGTCCGCCCACATGATCTTTGAACATGTCGGCACGCTGCACGTTGTAGTCGTACTTGAACTGCAAGTCAACACCCATGTCACAAGGAGGCAGGTCGTCGTGCATCAAGTCGTTGCAGCTTGCTAGCAGGCTGCCGGCCATGATGAAGCCCCATCCCATGCATATATTCTTGATCCAACTGTTAAACTTCTTGTTTGCCATGATGCTTATCTGTTTTATGAAAAAGTAAAGTGTATAAATAGATTCTTATTTTTCCGAGATAGCCAGCCGCTCCTTAGCGCTAGAGCGGCTGAGCTATATATAATAATGTGTAATGGATTACAAATCGACTGTGTCTGAACGCTTAGCCCAAGAAAGGATCTTCACGCAGACACTGATGTACTTGTAGCTCTCATCATCTGGTTCTGCTGGCTTGATGGTTGGAACATCTGGTGTACCAGGACCACTGACACTTCCTATAGTCAACTCATACCAGTTGTTACGGAGTACACCATAACGACCGAGGTACTTGGTGTTATGTGTATCATCGTTATCTCCATAAGTAGCTTCACCTTCGTTCCAAGGAGTATCCGCATCACCGAAGTGCTTGATACGGGCAATATAGTAAGACTCACCACCCTTATAGGTTGCAATACCTACGATAGGGTCTGTACCTGCTTCCTTCAAGCCAAGCTTGGCATTAATCTTATCGATGTTATCTTGAGAAACGGCAGCACTACTATTCTTAATCTTAACATTATCAACTGTCAACAGTCTTGTTCCTGCCTCGTTCAAATTGTTGCTTGCTGCTTCAAGTTCAACAGTAATCTCTGATGTTGCCACGCCAAGAACTTCGGCAGCCTTCGCCTTGATTTGAGTCACCAAATCAACTTCCTTCCAAAGGTCGGTGCTGTTACCAATCTTATAGAATGTTTTTCCCTTAGTGAATCCATTAGGAGTATATGTTGCCTTGAACACAACACGTGTTGTCTGCCCCTGCATCATGTGCTTAATGTCGAAAGTATTCTCAAGACAGTACTGAGGTTCTGTTGCTGTACCATTAATTTCTGCATTTGGATCAAGTATATTAAATGCGCCCTTACATGCAGTCTCATCACATAAATCAGTACTATAGTTAGGGTCAACACCCCAATATACACGGCTAAAGGCTGTATTACTAGCATCTACGAATCGGGCAGTAACCGGTGCCGTACCATGGACATTGCCCCAAATAGTAGTGAATTTTTCTGACAAGCCCGCAGTCTTATGGATAGGGAATGTACTCTTGTTAGTAACATCCAACTTCCAAGCAGTAATATCAACCTTATCTCCAGTATATTTTGTACCAGATGGGGACTTGTCTGTAGGAAGATCAGCAACTGTCACCTTAGCCAAACCGCGCTCTACATGAATAGTTGTAGCCGCATTGGTTTCTGCTTTCTGCTTTGTTGCATATACCTTATCAATATTTACAAGAGTAGTTGGTTCTCCACCTGCGATATATACAGGTGCATTTGCCATATAGAAACCCTTTGTGTTATCTTTAAATTTTGTTTCATCGGCGTTACTAGCTACATTCCAGTTACCGTACGTTACGGGTGAAGTTGGTGATGAAGTAGGCAAAGTTATCTTATCTTCATCTGCTGAATTCTTATTATTAAGAATAGCTAAAGCATAATAGTCACTTGTTGAACCTTCACTTGTAAGTGCAACATTATTTAATTTTGCAGTAATAGTAGCTGACGCAGTAATGCCATCAGCTCCTTCTGTCTTCCAAGGATCCATATTACCCAAATCAGCTCTTTCTACGAATGTGTATTCGTCTTCAGATGCACCAGCCTTCTGGAAGATAAGCAAAGTAACATCGTTTACATCATACTCTTTAGCTGTACCTTGATCATAAGTAGGAGCACCGCCTGCACGAGTGCCGTTTGTAGAAGGCAAGTTGATGGTGAAAGTTGCATAACCAACACCAGTTTCATTAGTACCAGTACCTGGACCTGCGGTTCCCAGGTCCTCATTGCTTGAACAACTTGCTGTCATAGCTGCGATGACAGCCAAGCCAAATAAATGTTTAATCTTCATAATCTTTGAAAGTTAAGCTTGTTTATAATCGTTATTCTCTAATTTTCTGTTATTCCAATTCCTTTATCTGCTTGAAGACATCTCTTACACGCTCTGCCTCTTTCGAGTTGCCTGCCTTGGCAAGATGCTTTTCGGCAGAAGTAAGATCACCTTTCTGCAAATCGGTGCAGGCGACATTGAGATTCGCTGTCTCATCATCAGGGAAGAGGCGGACGGCAATGTCGAATACCTCGTTAAACTCTGGCGAACCCGGCTCGTAAGTCTGTGCCACCAGGAACATCTCCTGCAGAGAAAGCTGCTGTGGTTTGGTCTTCAATATCTCTTTGGCCTCTTCGATGCTGAACGGACGAACCGTGTAGGTTACCGTATAGTCGCTATGACGGAGACGAGGATAGATATGATCCAGGATATAGCGGTAACTAGTCGGATGGAGCTTTCTGATCTTCAGGTCCTTATCGTCGGGAGCCAGCGAGGAGTTAGCTATCTCGAGAATTGCTTCCTTATCAGCCAGATGACTAGCCTGGATCTTCTTCTTGAATCCTTCCCAGTCTTCCGGTGTAGCCTGATAGGTAAAGAGCTTGCAGTTTAAGGTGTAGAGGCTGCTCACATATTTACGGAGGGCAGCTGCACGCTCGTTGGCAAGGCGCTTGTTGTTGGCATACGAACCATCAGGCGAAGCAAAACCATGGATATCAATATCTGTGATTTCAACGTTCTTGTCGTTCTTCACCAGGTCGATGGTGGAAGTAATCTTCTTCAGCTCAGTAGCATTCTCACGGAAGTTGGCAAGAATATAACTCTTGTTAACCACAAAGCTGAGATAGGCTTCACCCTTTTCGGCTCTCACCTTCTTGGCTTCCGCCTTCGGCTGCACAAAGAAATCCTTCGTAATCTTCGGTGTACGGTCGATATCCGCAATCGGCGTATTGTCCTGTTCTATCAGGTTGCCGCATCCGCAGAGATCTTCTTTCACCGAGAGTTTGAACTTCTTCATCCATTTCTGGTAAGGAACAGACTGGGCGAAGTAAACCTGCTGACTGGTCTTGTTCTTGCGGGTAAGAACCTGTGCCTGCGGATTCTTCTTGCTGTCGGCAAGTCGGCGGTATCTTACAGCCTGGTTTCTACCCTGGATGATGATAGGGTTGAGAGCGATAGAATCAGTTCCTACCATTACCGGTGTGAAAACAATCTGCTGCTCTGATTTCATCTTCAAATCGTTCAGATTCATACGGAAGGCAACGTCCATCCGGTTGCCGTTCTTGCGTGCTAAAACGCTTTCTACCTGAACCTTACCCCCTGCCAGCTGTTGAGCCTGAGCAGGCATGATGCCCTGAGAAAAGAGCATGCAGAGGGGCGAAATGACCGCATAAAGCTTCATTTTATCCATATTATGATTTCCCTAAAATTTTTTGTATTCTGTCTAGTTATTACGTGTTTTTATTGTCTGTTTAAAACCACAGTTAAATTAAATTCTTAGAACACGTATATGAGAGATAGTGCGGCTTTTGTAGGGCCCACATAGTTGCGGTGGTCTTTGTCGAGACATTTTTCGCATCGTCCGTAAAGCTTGTAAGGACTGTAGGCATATCCCAAACCGATAGACCCTTCGAAATTGAGGTGCTTATTGAGTAGCCACTGGTAGCCGTAGGTGAGGCCTCCACCTACATACCAGCCTTCATAGTGCCTGCCCTCCAGAGTTTTCGGCAGGATGCCGAAGGGCATGTCAATGTTTTTAATGTTGTATTCACCGCCTAAGGCATGAATTCCGAAGAAATGGCCTCCAAACTTCTGGCAGGTATACCATCTGTATTCTGGCATAATATTCCAGAATCTCATCTTCTTGTCGCCCGAGAACTTCCAGGGGTTCAGGGTGCCGAAGAGTTGGAAGGTTGTTTTCTTGCCCGTGCCGATTTCGATGCCGGCGTTGGCAGATGTGGAAGCCCATCCCAGTAAGTTGGTCTTCAGAGCGACCTCCTGCGCTCGCGTCGTTGCCATTGAAAGGATCAGCAGCAGCAACATAGCTGATTTTATGAATGTTTGCTTCATCATATCTTTACTTTTATATTTGGTTTCGTTTATATTAAACTTAGCCTTCGTTTGATAGTTGGTATCTATTTTCGGCTGCAAATTTAAGAGGAAATCCAATATGAAGCAAGAAAAAGTTTCAAAAAGGTTACATTTCTATGTGCAAACGTTTGCACGTTTTATGCAACCTGTTTGCGTACACACATCATAAAGCACATGATTATCGGCGTCTGCTTGCCGTCATTGGGAATCAATGAATCTCCTATTCATATTAATGGATATCAGTCTCTTCCGCTGCAGATGCTTTGTTTTCCTTGGGTTGTGGATTGGGTACGAAGCCAAGGATGGCAACCAGACAACTCATCAAAGGACTGATGATATTGAAGAAGCAGAAGGGGAGATAGACAAGTGTCGGGATACCAAGAACCGTACTCTGCGTCATACCGCAAGCTGTCCATGGAACCAGCACGCTCGTTACGGTAGCGCTATCCTCTGTACTTCGGCTCAAGAGTTCCGGACGGTAGCCTCGTTCGGCATACTCATCCTTATAGATAGATGCATTCATAATAATGCTCAGGAACTGGTCACCCATAACGAGATTGAGCAAGACGCCTGATGTCACGGTGCTGCAGACTAGTGATACGGTGCTGTGGATGCTTTTCAGGAGCATGTGGGTAATGGCGTGGAGCATGCCGCTGGCTACCATACATGAACCGAAACACATGGCACAGAGGATGAGCCAGATGGTATTGAGCATGCCAGCCATGCCTCGGGTGGCTACGAGATCATTGATGTTAGCCATACCGCAATCTACCTGGGTATGGGTATAGCAGGTGGTCATGATTCCTTCAAAGAGGCTTTTGGCAGAGATGCAGTCTTCACCTGCTATCCCTACAAGTACTTCCGGCTGGAGAATGAGGGCACAGATGCATGCTGAAAGGGCTGAAAGAAGAAGTGTGATGAGAGATGGAGTCTTGCGGTAGATGAGCCATCCTGTAAAAGCCGGAACGAGCATGGTAAACAGGGAAATATTGAATCCATGGCTCAGACCGGTAAGATACTGGCTGATATCCACAGGCTTGGAGTCATAACAGAGTCCGATGATGAGATAGAGTACCAGCGAGAGCAGGATGCTTGGTATGGTAGTATAGAGCATATAGCGGATATGTGAGAAGAGATCCGCTCCGGCTATACTCGAAGCAAGGACGGTGGTATCGCTCATTGGCGAGAGTTTATCCCCGAAATAGGCACCGGAGATAATAGCTCCAGCGGTGTAGGGGGCTGGTATTCCCAGGGCATCACCGATTCCCATCAGAGCAATACCGATGGTGGCAATAGTGGTCCATGAGGTTCCCGTCATCACAGAAATGATGCTGGAGATGATGCATGCGCAGGGAAGGAAAAAGGTTGGCGACATAATCTGTACACCATAATATATCAATGTGGGTACCACACCACTGATCATCCAGGTAGCTGACATCATTCCGATGAGCAGCAGAATCAGGATAGATACTCCAGCATCGCCCACGGTCTTTTTGATCATCTCTTCAAAGATATTCCATTTCATCCTATAGATGCCCATACCGAGTGCTACACAAACGGCTGTGGCTATCATGAGGGCCACCTGAGAGGCACCAGCCAAGGCATCATCAGGGAAGATTTTGACAACCAGGATGATGAGGGTGATAAGTACTGCCAGCGGTATGACAGAAATAAAAGGATGTGGTTCAACTGGCTGCAGAGGCGAGCAGGATGCCTGATTCTCTGCAGCTTGAGATTTCTGTTTCTTTTCTTCTTGTTCCATTTGTTAATATTCTCTTATCATTTTAGTCTTTCATTTACTTTGCGTTTTCATCCGTTTCTTCGATGACATCTGGTCGCTGAAGAACACAAATCATTTCATTACTTCTTGAATTTTCATGCCAAGTAGTGCTTTTCGTGCAAAGGTAACTAAAATTTCCTGTTTACGCAAGAAAAGGTCCAATATAATATTCTTTTTATAAAAAATTATTATTTCATGGAATTTTTCTTGGTTATTTGCCATTGTTAACCATTTTTTTTCTTAACTTTGCATACTTCCCATTTTTCTAAGGGTGATATCATTACCTTTGCAATCTGTATGGTTATATCATCGACTCACAGACGGGTAAACTGACAGAAGTAAAAATAGAAACAGAATAAAGAAATTAGTTCAAATTAAAACACGTAATATTAAGAATATGATTTCATTTGAAAGTGATTACAACAATGGTATGCTGCCAGAGATTCTAGAAGCTCTTGGCAAGACAAACAGTGATAAAACATCTGGTTATGGTTTTGATCCATACTCAGAATCGGCAAAAGAGAAAATCCGCAAGGCTGTGGACAATGAGAATGCAGAAGTGTTCTTCCTGATAGGCGGTACGCAGACCAACACCACGGTCATTGATTCCGTCCTCATGGGATGCGAAGGAGTAATCTGTGTGGAAACCGGTCATATCGAGGTACATGAATCAGGAGCAGTAGAAGCTTTCGGGCATAAGGTCATTACCCTGCCAGGAAAAAACAGCAAGCTGACAACCGGCACCCTGTCAGCTTATATGGATACCTTCCTAGCCGACGAATCGCATCCTCACATGGTGCAGCCAGGCATGGTTTATATCTCGATGCCGACTGAGTTCGGAATGGTTTACACCAGAGAAGAACTGGCTGCGCTGTATGCAACCTGCCAGAAATATGACCTCCGTCTCTTCATCGATGGTGCCCGACTGGGATACGGTCTGGTTTCAGCGGCATGCGACTATGACTTGCCATTCCTTGCAAAACATTGTGATGTATTCTATATCGGCGGAACCAAGGTGGGTGCCATGATGGGAGAAGCTGTGGTATTCTCGGACATGAAGGCACCGAAATACTTCTTCACCAACGTAAAGCGTCATGGAGCCTTGCTTGCCAAGGGCAGAATGCTCGGCATCCAGTTTGACACGCTGTTTACGGATGAGCTCTATTTCAAGATATCGCGCCATGCCATCGCTATGGCTACCCGCATCCGCAGCATCTTCGAAAAGCATGGTATCGCCATTGCCTACGATTCTCCAACCAATCAACAGTTTGTAGTACTCTCACCTGCCCTCTACGAGGCCATTTCCCAAAAAGTAGCATTCGAGATATGGGAAAGAAAGAGCGAACATGAAATCATCTGCCGATTCGTTACAAGCTGGGCAACAAAGGAGGAAGAACTCGACGAGCTAGACCATATTCTTCAAGCTTACGCTTAAGAAGGCTAAGGATGGTTCTCCTCCAGAATCATCCTTAACAATTCTTCATTTGCCTCGTTGTTAATCTCTGCATCCTCCAACTCAGAGAAATAGTCAAGCGTGCTGAACATTCGCCTGTAACATCTACCCCTATCACTTTTTCATGGGCATAGATGATGCGAAGCATGGCTTGGAGCTGCATAAGTGTCATATCTCCATTGTTCCAGTCGGTGATGGTATCCTGCTTTCTCAATACATCCTTATCTATAGATATGTAAACCGGCTCATGTATAAGTTTACCTGCCTTCGACGGTCAAGCCTGGTGATGGTCTATCTCTGCCTGACTGTAGAACAACACCCTCCCATTCTGGTTGCTGCATATCCGGATGATGATCGAAAACAATAAGCGAGAAAGGTTCATGAATTCTTGACACCCAATATTCCGTAAGATAATGGAAATCTCCGGAATCTATGA
>ULRV01060558.1_pt1 | contig 39553 bp, 31 predicted proteins | sample 1955791 | NCBI WGS metagenome assembly ULRV01 (sample SAMEA4835692, study PRJEB28245) | human gut metagenome | biome: gut microbiome; material: fecal sample | place: Denmark | collected 2008 | reverse complement strand
AGATCGCCCCAACCTGTGAAAAAGAAGGCGTCAAAGCCCACTATCACTGCAACGGTTGCAACAAGGACTTTCTGGACGCCGCCGGGAAGCAGGAAACAAACGCCGCCGGGCTCACGCTCTCCCGTGTGTCGCATGACTACAAAGACGGCTTTTGCCGCTATTGCGACCAGGCCGATCCCTCGGACCGCACCCTCTCGGACGCCACGCGCCTGACTTCGGTCAGCGTCACGCAAAAAGGCCTCATTTCCTTCAGCAAGCTGAAGGTGGCCAGCAAATATGTGCTGACCCTGACGCTGGCGGACGGCGAGCGCAAATTCGAGATCACCAAGGAAAAGGCCGCCTTTTCCCTTGCCGATCTGCCAGAGGGAGCCAAACTCTCCTACGGCCGCAACGCCATGACCATCACGGTCTACGAGCGCGAGGAGATTGAGATCGAGGGCGAAAAGGGCTATCAGGATGTGCCGCTCTGGAGCGGGAAATATGCGCTGGTCTCCCTGCGCGAGGGCTATGAAGTCCTTCCTTTGCGCTACGAGGACGACCTCATTTCGCTGGAGGGATTTTACGGTGAAAAACGCACCGGGAACAACAGCGAATACCTGCTGTCCGAAGTAACCCTGCCGGAAAACAACAAAAAGGTATACCCCACGCTTAGAAAAGACCTCAAGGTGAAAAAAGCCGGCTATACCGCCGTCATTTACAAGACCGCACAGGGCCGGGAAGAAGGCACGGGGCAGATCTCCATCTTCACCACGCCGCTGAGCGACACCAAACAGTATTATTATGTCCGTGTGTTCGACGAAAACAATCAGCCCGCCGGCGACTATGATCTGGTATTGCGCGGCGTGACCTATCTGCAGGTGGAAATGGCCGTCGAGACCTCCGAAAAAGACGCGGAAGGCGACCGGCTCTATCAGTTTGATTATAAGATCAATTCCCTGAATAACATCCGCTTCCTGCAGGGCGACTACATGGATCTTTCCCCGCTCTTTGAAAAGATTCCGGAGGGCTATTTCCTGCGCGACAACAACTGGAACCTCTATGAGCCCGGCAAGGACTATCTCCTCTCTTCCGACGCCCGTGGCGTACAGGAATTTTTCGCCGCTCCGGCCGAAACGCTCCGTGCCGAGGCCGCCGAACTGGCGCTTTACACCGACCTGTTTCAGCTCACCCGCACAAAATGGCAGAAAAACGGTGTGCCCGACGGAAACTATCTTTTCGGCTTCTCGCTCCGGTTGAAGGAAGACCATGCGTACGGCGATCTGCGCGTGCCCGCCAAGATTCTTGGCAACCGCGTCCTGCTCTCCGCCTCCTCCTTCTCCTGGCTGACGGTCACGCGCGTGGTGCTGGAGCCCGGCTTTACCCAGCTGCCCGAAAAACTCTTCTTCTACACCGAGGGCCTTACTTATGTGGCCATCCCCGCCTCCGTCACCAGCGTCGGGGACTTCATGTTCCCCAAGGAACAGGCCGGCAAACTCAAAATCTACTGCGAAGGGCGGATCTCTTCCGATTCCCAGTGGAATCAGGTATCCGGCACCTACGACTTCTTCCCCACCTATTATAATCAGGCCGGCGTCTGCTCCGCCGCCGAGGTGGGCGATTACACCCTGCGCCTGGAGGACGAAAAACTGATCGTCACCGGCCTTAAAAACACCAACCCCGGTCCTCTGCCGGAAAAGGCAAAAATCGGCGTCCGGGAATATCCCGTCACCGGATTTGCCGACAACTCGCTTTCCGCCCTCACCGCTTTTGAGATCCCCGCTTTCATTACCGAAATGAACTTTGCGGCTTTCGGCAGCGGTCTGGAAACCCTCACCGTGGCCGAAGGGAACCCCATTTACTCGGCCTTCGGCAACCTGCTTTTCAATAAAGAAGCCACCGAACTGCTCTTCATCCCTCAGAGTGTGACCGAGCTGACCTTCCCCCTGACCATCACCGAAATCGGGGAAAGCGCTTTTGAGAACAACAAAGCCATCACCGCGGTCACACTGCCGGCCGGTTGCACCACAATCGGCAAAAACGCCTTCAACGGTTGCACGGCGCTGCAAAGCGTCACGCTGAACAATGCCCTGACCGAAATCGGCGAAAACGCTTTCCGCGGCTGCACGGCGCTTGCCGGCGTCACATTCGGCAACGCGCTGACCGAAATCGGCGCTTACGCCTTCTCCGATTGCACAGCGCTGCAAAGCGTCACTTTCAGGGAGGGGCTGGAGTCCCTCGGTTCCTATGCCTTCTCCGGTTGCAAGGCGCTGAGTGAGCTTTCCTTCCCCGCCTCGCTCAAAACGATCGGAGAATATGCCTTCTACAATTGCGGCGCATTGCAAAACATCACCTTCAAAGAAGGACTGGAGTCCATCGGTTCCCGTGCCTTCTCCGGTTGCAAGGCGCTGAGTGAGCTTTCCTTCCCCGATTCGCTGCAGGAAATCGGCCAATATGCCTTTGAATACTGCAACTCACTCCGGCGCGTGATTTTCGGCACAGGCGTTTCCAGTCGTACCCTGGGCAATGCCTCCCTTGTTTTCTCCTACTGCCACCGCCTGGTCGAGATCATCAATCCCACTTCCTCTCGCCTCGGGTCGCTCTCTACGGTTCTCGGCGTCTATTCCTCCAAAGACGAACCCACCCACATCCGTCGTGTGGGCGACTACCTCTTCTTTGAGGGTGAAAACGAATATGAATTGATCGACTATGTGGGCAGCGAGACCGTGCTGAACCTGCCCGAAAGCTATCAGGGACACACCTATAAGATCGCGGCCTACGCCTTTGAAGGCCGGAACCTTGTGACCGACATCACAATCTCCGACGGCGTCACCGAGATCAAAGAGTACGCCTTCACAGCGCTGGGCGCTCTGAAGACCGTTGCCCTTGGAGACAGCGTGACCCGAGTTGAGGAATACGCATTCTCTTTCTGCACGAAACTTGCCTCATTCACAGGCGGCGACAGTCTCCGAAACGTCCCTTACTCGGCGCTCCAGGGCACGGCGTTCGTAAACAACAATAATAACTGGGAAGACAATTTCCTGTACCTGGGTCGCTGCCTGGTTGCTAATCAAAAGCTAAGCAACTCCCGTAAGGTAAAGGACGGAACGCTTTACATCTCCGGCGGGGTCTTTGCTTCCTCCTATTCCGGCAACTCTCTGACGGAAGTGATCCTGCCGGAAGGATTGCTGGGCATCGGCGACAAGGCCTTCTATAGGTGCGCCCTTCTTTCGTCCATCAATCTCCCGGACAGCCTGCTCTATCTCGGAGACGAAGTGTTCTATGGTTGCACACGACTTTGTGAGATCACACTTCCGGCCGGCCTTGTCACGGTGGGTGCCGACGTGGTCGGCAGTTCCAGCAACAGAAACAGCCACATTATCTATGTCAAAGCCGCCGCACCCGGTGAAAACTGGCATGAGCGTTTTGCCGGAAATTATCCGGTCATTTACAGTTGCGAGACCAACAACCGCACAAAGGACGGCACATTCTATGTGATCTGTGACGGCCTTCGCTTTCGTGTAAAAGACGAGAAAGCCGCCCTGGCCGCGCAATTCTGCAATAGCACAGAATGGAACAAAGCCATCACCATCCCGGATACCATCACGGTAGACGGCACCGAATATCCCGTCACAGCCATAGACGACGATGCCTTTTATGATTCCGCTGTATCCATATCCGGCGTCATACCCACGCTCAAACTGGGCAAGAATATCGAAACGATCGGAGACTATGCCTTCTATGACTGTTCTATTACAACACTGGATTTCAATGTGAGTCTCGACAGTCCCTCAAAACTCACCCGCATCGGACGGTACGCCTTCTACCGCCTCCAGGTCACCGATCGCATTTCTTTCCCGGTCAGCCTCCAGGGAATCGGCGACTACGCATTTGCCGAAAGTAAATTGGAGGAGGTACGCTTCAGCGACGGGCTAACCCATATCGGCGCAGGTGCTTTCAATAATTCAAATCTGAAAAGCGCCACTTTCATAAACACAAACAATTGGGAAATCTCCGGCATCGGCCGCATCTCCCCGGAGATCATGTCCAATCCCACCGATGTCACTTTGCTGAAATATCTGAAGAATTACATCCGTGATCTCTATCGGAGGGTTTAATAGCAGACAAAAATTCAAAAACCCCGGCTGACAGCTGTCAGCCGGGGAACTTTTTTGTTCAGATTTCTTCAATCCGCACCAGATTGGTCTTGCCGGAGCGCCCGCTGGTGTCGCCGCCGGTGATCACGATCCGGTCGCCTTTTTCAAGCGGCAGAATCTGCTCGGCAATCTTTTTGGCGCTGTAAAAGAGCACCTCGGTGGAGGTAAACTGTTCACACATGGCGGGGATCACGCCCCAGGAGAGCGCCAGCCGCCGGAAAGTGCGCTTGTCGGTCGTCAGGCCGATGATCGGCACGGGCGGGCGGAAACGCGAGACCATGCGCACCGTCATTCCCGACAGCGAGCAGGCCACAATCGCCTTTGCGCCCAGGTCAATGGCCATCCCGCAGGTGGCGTGCGAAATGGCGTCCACCGCGTTTTTAATGCGGAATTCACTGCCGTAAAACTGCCGGTCATAGGCAATGTCCTTCTCGGCCGTCTCGGCAATCTTGGCCATCGTCTCCACCGCCTTCACCGGATATTTCCCCGCCGCCGTCTCGCCGGAAAGCATAATGGCGCTGGTGCCGTCATATACGGCATTGGCCACATCCGAAATCTCGGCGCGGGTCGGCCGCGGATTCTTTATCATGGATTCCAGCATTTCGGTGGCTGTGATGACGCGCTTGCCCAGCAACCGGCACTTGGTAATGAGCTTTTTCTGCATGGCGGGCAGTTTTTCAAAGGGGATCTCCACCCCCATGTCGCCCCGCGCCACCATGATGCCGTCGCACGCCTGGCAGATCTCCTCGATGTTGTCAAAACCCGACTGGTTTTCGATCTTGGCAATCAGCTCGATCTTTTCTCCCCCGATCTCGGAGAGAAACGCCCGCACATCCAGAAGATCCCGCTTGCAGGAAACAAAGGAACAGGCAATATAGTCAATATCGTTTTCCACGCCGAAAGCAATGTCCTTCCTGTCCTGCTCGGAAAGGTAAGGCCGGCTCATCACCCGGCCGGGGAAACTCATGCTCTTGCGATCGGAAAGCTCGCCGCCCGTGATCACCTCGCAGTGAATGTCCGCCCCCTCGACTGAGACCACCCGGAAGGAAAGGAGCCCGTTGTTCAGCAGGATTGTGTCGCCGGCCGAGAGCTCCTGCGGCAGTTGGGGATAGTTGACGCCGACCCGCGTCCGGTCGCCCTCCACCTCGTCGGCGGTGAAAGTAAAAGCGTCCCCCGGCGACAGGGTGATTTTCCCGTCTTTGAAAGTTTTGATGCGGTATTCCGGCCCTTTCGTGTCCAGCATGAGCGCAATCGGCAGTCCCAGTTTCTCCCGCACTTTCTTCACCAGATCCATGGTGCGGCGGTGCCCCTCGTGCGTGCCGTGCGAAAAATTGAGGCGCGCCACATTCATGCCCGCCCGGCAAAGTCCCGTCAGCACCTCTTCGCTGTCGCTGGCCGGGCCGATGGTGCACACGATTTTGGTTTTTCTCATATCCCTCATCCTTCCGTGAATAAAAATCCTACGCCAGTTTATATTATAGCACAAAGGGCGGCGGGATTCAAGTTTTTCCTTCCGCTTTCTCCAAAGATTTTCCGGGGAAAAAAGCCGTCCGTCTTGACGGCCGCCCCCGGTCGGACTATAATAAAAATACCGGCTCCGGCCGGAAATTACAAAACAAAAGAGGTCAAAAAAATGGATTGGCAAATCTTCCTTTCCACCATTCAGAATTGGCTGGCCACCGTGGGCGTCCGGCTTGTCGTTGCGTTGGTGCTGCTTTTTGTTTCCTTTGCCTTTATCAACCGGATTTCCCGGGCCATTGAGAAAAAGGGACAGAAACTGGCCGCCAAAAAAGGCGAAAAAGCCGTCAACCAGACAGTCTACCGCACGCTTTCCTATGTGGCCAAGATCGGGCTGAAAATATTGGTGGTGCTTGCGCTCGTCGGTTATGTCGGCATTGATGTCTCGGCCGTGTCCGCGCTCATTGCCTCGCTCGGCGTCGGCGTCGGACTGGCCGTCAACGGCACGCTCTCCAATTTTGCCGGCGGCATGCTGCTGCTCATCACGCACCCGTTCCGGGACGGCGACTATATCGCCGCAAACGGCTTTGAGGGCACGGTGGAGGATATCTTTATCTGCAACACCAAACTGCGCACCGTGGACAACAAGGTGGTCTACCTCCCCAACGGCAAGCTCTCCACCAGCGAGATCGTCAACTATTCCGAAAAGCCGCTGCGCCGTGTGGATCTCACCTTTTCCATCTCCTATTCGGATGATTTTGAAAAGGCCGAGCAACTGATTCTTGACATCATCGCCCGCCACCCGCTCACGCTTTCCGATCCCGCGCCCCGCGCCCGCATCGACAAACACGGCGAAAACAGTATCGATCTTACCGCCGCCGCCTGGTGCAAAACCGAGGATTACTGGAGCGTTTATTTTGACATGAACGAGCAGGTCAAGAAAGCCTTTGATGAAAACGGCATCACCATCCCCTTCCCGCAAATGGATGTTCACCTTTGCAAGTAATCCCGCCCGGCCGGACTCCGCGAAACCGTTTTTTGACAGGCGTGACCCGGAGTCTGATTTTTCTCAATTTATCAAAAGGCCAAAAGCGGAACGCCGACGGTATTCCAAACAAGACCCGGATTTCTGAAATCTGCAAAGAGCACAAAAATTTTAAAGTAAAAAATCGCTGAACCCCTTGCTTTCGCAGGCCGTTCAGCGATTTTTCAACTTGTACATTTTTAACCGTCCCGACAAATAGGCGTTTGTCAGACAAACAGAATCAGCGCAACACCTGTGATAAAAATGATGGTCTGTAAGAAAAACTTACAGACCATCACGCCTGGCGGAGGGTGTGGGATTCGAACCCACGTGCCGTTGCCGGCAAACGGTTTTCAAGGCACATCAACCTGTCGGAAATTAAGAGATTTTAGAAGACGATAACGGACGATAAACGAAGCTGAAAGCCCAGTATTTACAAGGGCTTTCGGCTCTTTTTTGTTCGAACCTCAAAAAAACCTTACGCCATAAGGCATAGCGATTTCTAAAAATATTTCTAAAAAATTTTTAGAAATTCTTTTAGAAATGCACCCCCGTTTGTGTGGTTCCTGTTGCCGAGTGACAGGAATCGCCGCAAGTTATTCTGAGGGTATTATAGCATAGAACGGTCGAAAGTTCAAGAGAGCTTGCTCATATTTCTCTCATTCTGCCGGTTAGAAAACGCGTATAGTATTTCTACCGCACCCCATTTTAATATCGCCTTTACATTTTAATTTTATCATTTTTTCAAAAATGAGCAAATTGAACTTGACAAACGACAAAAATGATGATATACTATGTGATAGATAAAAATACTGTAATGCGAGGTCTATATGCGTAATTACAATTACAAAAATAAATGGCAGAAATTATTGACTCCCGAAGTGGTGTCCTTATTGACACAGATTCACGAGTACAAGGGTGAGCAAACCCTTTTCATAGAAGCGAAAGCGGATACTCTGACTCAACTTGTTGAGATTGCAAAAATTCAGAGTACAGAAGCATCAAACAAAATCGAAGGTATTTACACTTCAGAGGAACGACTCAAGAGCCTTGTTTCTAACAAGACAACTCCTCGCACAAGAAACGAGCAAGAGATTGCCGGATATCGCGACGTCCTCTCTACCATACATGAGAGCCACGACTTCATTCCCGTAAAACCGTCAATTATATTGCAGCTTCATCGAGATCTGTACAAATTCAGTGGTAAGTCTATCGGAGGATCTTATAAAGGCGCAGACAATGTAATTGCAGAGGAAGATAGCGAAGGGAATCAATTTGTTCGCTTCAAACCTGTACCGGCGTGGGAAACTCCTGCGGCGATCGATGCAATCTGCGACGCATTTGATGAAATTTTGGCGCAAACGGATGCCGATCCGCTTCTTATCATTCCGATGTTTATATTGGACTTTCTCTGCATCCACCCCTTCAATGACGGAAACGGTAGAATGAGTCGATTGCTCACATTGCTACTCTTGTATCGCGCAGGTTATATCGTTGGCAAATATATCAGTATCGAAAAGCTGATTGAGCAGACGAAGGACACCTACTACGAAGCTCTTGAGAGCAGCTCCGCAAACTGGCACGAGGGTGAAAACGACTACATTCCCTTCGTACAGTATACGCTCGGAGTGGTAGTTGCCGCATATCGTGAGTTCTCCTCGAGAGTCAAACTCATTGCTACGAGCAATCTGTCCAAACCCGAACGTATTAGAGCGATTATCAAAGAAACGCTCGGTAAAATCACAAAGACAGAAATTATGAAAAAATGCCCCGATATCAGTCAAGTCACGGTGCAGCGAGCACTCAATGAGCTGGTAACAAGCGGAGAGATTTTGAAAATCGGTGGCGGTCGTTACACCGCATATACGTGGAATCACAATAAGGAGAATTGAAAATGATTACAGGCGAACTGAAAAATAGAATTGACGGACTTTGGGATGTGTTTGCAGCGGGCGGACTTGTCAACCCTCTTGACGTTATTGAGCAGGTCACGTACCTGATGTTTATCCGCGACCTTGATGACACAGATAATCTTCGCGCTAAAGAAGCCGTTATGCTCGGACTTCCCCATAAAAGCATCTTCGCTGAAAAAGTAAAGGTTGGCGACCGCGAGATCGACGGCAATCAGCTTAAATGGTCGGTGTTCCACGACTTCCCGGCAGGTAAGATGTACTCGACTGTTCAGGAATGGGTATTCCCGTTTATTAAGGGGCTTCATGACGATAAGGACAGCGCATACTCCAAGTATATGGACGATGCCATCTTCAAGATTCCTACGCCCTTGCTGCTCGATAAAATCGTAACCATTCTTGACGATATCTATGCACAGATGGCACAGATCAAGGATAGCGACATCCGTGGCGATGTTTACGAGTACCTACTCTCCAAGATTTCACAGTCAGGACTCAACGGTCAGTTCCGTACTCCTCGTCATATTATTCGTATGATGGTAGAACTGATGGATCCCAAGGCTGATGAGATCATCTGCGACCCCGCGTGTGGTACTTCGGGATTCCTTGTTGCTGCAGGTGATTACCTCAAGGAAAAGCGTAAAGAGGAAATTTTCTTCAACAGACAGAAGAAAGCTCACTATATGAACGGCATGTTCCACGGATACGATATGGACAGAACCATGCTCCGTATTGGCGCGATGAACATGATGACGCACGGTGTGGACAACCCCTATATCGAGTATCGTGATAGCTTGTCCGATCAGAACCCCGATAAGGACAAGTATTCGCTGATCCTGGCGAATCCCCCGTTCAAGGGAAGCCTTGACTACGATACCGTTTCGGCTGACCTCTTGAAGGTGTGTAAAACCAAAAAGACCGAGCTGTTGTTCCTCGCATTGATGCTTCGTATGCTTCGCGTGGGTGGTAGATGTGCAGTCATCGTTCCAGACGGAGTTCTTTTCGGATCTTCAACCGCGCACAAAGCAATCCGCAAGGCAATCGTTGATGATAACCGCCTTGAAGCCGTTATTTCCATGCCCTCGGGCGTGTTCAAGCCCTACGCAGGTGTTTCTACGGGAATTCTGATCTTCACCAAGACAGGACACGGCGGCACCGATAAGGTTTGGTTCTACGATATGCAAGCCGACGGATTCAGCCTTGACGATAAGCGTAGCGAAGTCAAAGAAAACGACATCCCCGATATTATTGCGCGATTCCATAACCTCGATGCAGAAAACAACCGCCTACGCACCGAAAAATCCTTCTTCGTATCCAAGGATGAGATTGTAGGCAACGATTACGACCTCTCGATCAACAAGTACAAAAAGACTGAATATAAGCCCGTGGAGTATGCACCTACATCGCAGATTTTAGCGGAACTCAAAGAGCTTGAAAATGAGATTACAAAAGGGCTCGCAGAGCTTAAGGAGATGCTGTGACAGGAAATAAGCTTTTTGATTGCACGGAAATGTTTCGCCATGCATGCTCTTTTGTAGATTGCGCGGAGCTTTGCCATGATAAAGAGGATCATATAAATTTTGCAAAACCCGAAATCGTCAATTCAGCATTGGCGTGCGAGGTGTTCTTAAAAGCCATCTGTTCCTATTATGACATCGATTTAACGCCTTTGTTTAAGCAGAAAAAGGGGCATGATTTGAAAGCACTTTATGACGTACTTCCGCAAGAATTGAAAGAGCAATTAAAAATGCAGGTAAGTCATGGATATAGGGATATGTGGATCAATCCTTTTGGTTTGGAGTATCTTGCTGACATATCAGATGCTTTCCAACAATGGCGATATAGTTACGAGAGCAAAACGTTGTATATGCCAACGTGGTTTTTGACTTCATTTCGAAATGAGTTGCGTGAAATATGTTGTCAGTTGCTTTATAAAATGGCATGGAACGAATATAAAGGGAGTAAAAATGGCTAAAAAGAAAGATAAACCGCAGGTTATCAACAACATTCAAGAATTGAATCTTGAAATAGATTATAAAAAACTTGCACAAGCAATAGTTGAGGCGCAGAACGATGCGGAAAAGCAACAGACAGAAAGAAAAAGTTTCGTTTCAAACAGCTTTGCTTTTTGGATTTCGTTGTTTTTTAGATTTGTTCCGATTTTTGGCATAGCGGTATGTATAATTGGGTTCATTACAATTATTCAATATGCCATCAATACCGCTGTTTGGACTTCAGAAAATAATGTAGTTGCCAATATATTTGCCTTGGGAATTGTTGGCTTGTTCTTAATTGCATTTGGTGCATACTGCATTATTATGTGGAGAGCAGCCAAGGAAATCGAACAGGAGAAAGATAAAAATTTTATAGTTGCAGTTTTTTCGGGAATTGTAAGTTTTGCAGCTTTGATAGTTGCTTTGGTAGCACTTTTTAAGGGGGTGGGATGATGAAAAAATATAAGCTTTCGGATTTGTTTGATTTGCAGATGGGAAAAACTCCTGCACGAAACAATCCTAAATATTGGGAAGAAGGAACAAACCCCTGGATTTCTATTGCAGATATGAGTTCAAATGGAAAATACATAACTACGACAAAAGAATGTATTACAGATCGTGCAATAAGTGATACGGGGATAAGGCCAATATTTCCTGGCACTGTAATAATGAGTTTTAAGCTTTCTATCGGGAAAGTGGCACGTACTACAGTTAAATCATATTCAAATGAAGCTATTATGGCTTTTGAAATTAAGGATAGAGAGCCATCTCAATATACAATTGATAATGACTATGCCTATTATTTATTATCAGCCCTAAATTTTGAGAATATCGGGAATAAGGCAGTTATGGGAAAAACATTGAATAAAGCTATTCTCGAAAATACGGAAGTTTATGTTCATCCATGGGATGAGCAAAGAAGAATCATCTCCAAACTTGACAAAGTAATTGAGTTGATAAAGTTGCGTACACAGCAATTGTCAAAATTGGACGAGCTTGTCAAATCCCGATTTGTCGAACTGTTTGACGACAATGTACCCACAGCAAAACTTGGCGATGTATGTCGAATGATAAACGGAGATAGAGGCAAGAATTACCCTTCTGGTGATGATTTTGTTGAAAACGGGGTTCCTTTTGTAAATGCGGGACATTTGCAGAACAGGAAAGTGGATTTCTGCGATATGAACTATATCACAGAAGAAAAATTCAACTTGCTAAGTCAGGGAAAAATGCAGGAGGGCGATATTCTCTACTGTTTAAGAGGGTCCCTTGGCAAACACGGACTTGTTGATTTTGAAAGAGGCGCAGTTGCTTCATCGTTGGTCATTCTCCGTTGTAATCAGGAACAAGTTCTCCCCCAATTTCTGCTGTATGCACTTGAAACACCTGAAATTGAGGTGCAGTTGAAGGCTGCCAATAATGGCAGTTCTCAACCGAACCTTTCTGCGGCAAGTGTCAAAGCATATGACATTAAATTGCCTACTATCGAACAACAGAAACAATTTGTTTCATTCGTCGAACAGACCGACAAATCAAAATTGGCAATACAAAAGAGCCTTGAAAAGCTCGAAACACTAAAAAAAGCATTGATGCAAAAATATTTTGGGTGAGGTGAAAATAATGTTAGAAAGACGCACAAAAGAAGATAAACCCGTTTTAGCAATCTGCTATGATTTTGATAAAACACTATCACCTGACGATATGCAAGCACAAGGATACATCCAAGAGGTTTATGATGGTGATGTGAAAGAATTTTGGGATGAATGTCGAAAGTTAGCAGAAGATAATGAAATGGACTCCAATTTGGCTTATATGCGCAAGATGGTGGAATATGCACACGGTCGCATTTTGTTAACCAAGAAAACATTAAGAGAGTATGGGGAGAAGGTTGTATTGTTCCCCGGTGTTGAAGAATGGTTTGAACGTATTAGAGAGTTTGGCAAGGAGTACGATGTAATTGTTGAACACTATATCATATCGTCAGGACTTAAGGAAATGATAGAGGGAACTTCTATTGCTAAGTCTGGGGCATTTGAGCAAATATATGCAAGCTCTTTCTTGTTCGATGACAAAGAAGTGCCTATCTGGCCTGCGCAGGCTATCAACTATACAAATAAAACACAGTTTTTGTTTAGAATTGAAAAAGGCGTTTTAGATGTCAATGATTCCGGAGTAAATGACTACTTTGAACCCGAGAAAATTCGTGTTCCTTTCAGAAACATCGTATATATTGGCGATAGCATGACGGACATTCCCTGCATGAAACTTGTAAATGCCAATGGCGGACATTCGATTGCGGTATACGATAACAATACGTTGGATAAAACGAAAGCTTTTCGGATGTTAACCGACAAACGCATTAAATATTTTGCCCCTGCAGACTATACAGACGGCTCTGATTTGGACAAATTAGTAAAGGCGATTATTATCAGAACGGCATCTAACGAAGTCTTGGAAGAAAAATATTTTGATTGCAAAAAAGAATGTGATGTTGCAAAAAATTCTGACACGGTTAAGTATTCAGAAGAACATATGAAAATGATTATTTCTTTGGATGGAAGTCGCAATTTTGAAACTACGCATACAATTATGCCCAAATTGCTGGCAGTTGATATTTGGTCTGAAGAAGAAATTGATATGTTACTTGAAATAGCATTGAATCGCCACCCCGTTCGTTATCTGCTCAATGATGATGATGTCAATGCCTTTTATCGTAAAATTATTAGAATGCTAAAGAAGCCAACCGAAAAAGCTAAGAAGGTTATGGAATATTTTAACAAGGAGTGATTCCTTATATGACCAACTTTGATTTCCTGAAAACCATCCCCGATTTTGATGCGTTTGCGGATGTAGCAATCTCGGCGGAGAAGATATTACATATCGACGTTGACTCCTGTGTGCTGAACTGCCGCAGGGCGATGGAGTTTGCGGTCAAGTGGATGTATTCGGTTGACCGTGATCTCGTCATGCCCTATCAGGACAACCTTGTCAGCCTTATGAATGACGAGAAATTCCGCGATATTATCGGCAACGATATTTGGCGACGTATGGAATTTATTCGTAAGCTCGGCAACAATGCGGCTCACGGCGGCAAAAAGGTAACCAAGGAACAGGCAGAGCTATGCCTTGAAAACCTCTTTGTTTTCCTTGACTGTATCGCATATTTCTACGCTTCCGAATACACCGAGCAGCAGTTTGATAAGTCCTTGCTGGCTTTGACAGTGGATGAAGCGCTTGCTTTCGTTCCCGAGGAGGATATTGATATCAACAAGCTGATCGAAGAAAATAAGGCTCTCAAGGACGAGTTGACCGCACGCCGCGCCGAGCAGCAGCAGACCTACGTGCCCAAGCCTCTCGACCTCTCCGAGTACAAGACGAGAAAGATCTATATCGACTTTATGCTTGAAGATGCAGGCTGGGTAGAGGGCAAGGATTGGCTCAACGAGGTCGAGCTTTACGGTATGCCCAACAAGAGCGAGGTCGGATATGCCGATTATGTTCTCTTCGGTGATGACGGCAAGCCTCTTGCCGTTTTGGAAGCCAAGCGCACCTGCGTTGACGTTGCAAAGGGCAGACAGCAGGCAAAGCTCTATGCCGACTTGTTGGAGCAGAAATACGGTCGCCGCCCCATCATTTTTCTCTCTAACGGTTTTGATACACGCATTTGGAATGACAAATATTATCCCGAGCGTAAGGTGGCATCGGTCTACTCCAAACGCGACCTTGAAAAGCTATTCAATCTTCACACGATGCGGACAAGCCTTAAGAACGTAATGGTAGACAAAGTTATTGCCGGACGTTACTACCAAGAGGGCGCGATCAAGGCGGTGTGCGAGGCATTTGACAAGAAGAATCGCCGCAAGGCACTTCTCGTGATGGCAACGGGTTCAGGCAAAACGAGAACGGTCATCGCTCTTTGCAAGGCGCTCTTAGATCACGGCTGGGTGAAGAATATTCTGTTCCTTGCCGACCGAAATTCGCTGGTTACGCAGGCAAAGCGAGCCTTTGTGAATATGCTTCCCGACCTCTCGGTAACCAATCTCTGCGAGGACAAAGAAAACTTTGATTCTCGTTGTGTATTCTCGACTTATCAGACGATGATGAACTGTATTGATACTGTTAAGGACGAGAATGAAAAGAAACTCTTCACAGTTGGACATTTTGATCTCGTGATCGTGGACGAGGCACACCGCTCCATCTACAACAAATACAAGGATATTTTCAATTATTTCGACGCTCCCTTGGTTGGTCTTACCGCCACGCCTAAAGACGAAATCGACAAGAATACCTATGATATATTTGAACTCGAAACCAACGTACCGACCTATGCCTACGAGCTTTCTCAGGCGGTTACCGATGGATTTCTTGTGGATTTTATGTCGGTTGAAAGCAAACTGAAATTCATCGAGCAAGGCATCGTATACGATGATCTTTCCGAAGAAGACAGACAAGCGTATGAGGACACCTTTGAGGACGAAAACGGTGAGCTGCCCGAAAGTATTGCTTCCTCTGCTATCAACGAGTGGGTGTTTAACGAGGATACCATTCGTCAGGTGCTCCATATCTTGATGCAGGACGGTCTCCGCATCGACTACGGCGAAAAGCTCGGGAAGACAATTATCTTTGCCAAAAACCATGAGCACGCCGAGAAAATTCACGAGATATTCGGCAAGGAATATCCCAATCTGCCAGGATACACAAAGGTCATCGACAATTATATGACCTATGCGCAGAGTGCTATTGATGAGTTTTCCGATCCAAAGAAATTGCCTCAAATTGCAATCTCCGTCGATATGCTTGATACAGGTATTGACGTGCCCGAAGTTTTGAATCTTGTCTTCTTCAAAAAGGTGATGAGTAAGGCAAAGTTCTGGCAGATGATCGGTCGCGGAACTCGCCGTTGCGACGGACTTATGGATGGCAAGGATAAGGACAAGTTCTATATCTTCGATTTCTGCGGAAATTTTGAGTTCTTCCGTATGAATCAGGGACGTCCTACGGCAAATCAGATTGCGTTGCAAGGAGCTATCTTTAAGCTCAAGGCACAGATCGCGTTTAAATTGCAGGATCTTGCGTATCAGACCACTGACTTGATTGCGTTCCGCAAATCATTGGTTGACGATATGGTACGTAAGGTGCGCGAACTCAACAAGGAGAACTTTGCTGTGCGTCAGCATTTGCGTTACGTTGAGCAATATGCAAATCCCGACAATTACAATTCTCTCACTTATGAGGATACGCTACTTATGGCAGAAGAGCTTGCTCCGCTGATTACTCCCGACGAGGACGAGGCGTCCGCCGTTCGCTTTGATGCTTTGATGTACGGCATTGAGCTTGCATACCTTGCCGGAAAGAAGTATTCTCGCGCCCGCACCGATCTTTATAAGAAGGTTAGCGGAATTGCAAGCGTAGCAAACATCCCCGAAATTATGGTTCAGTCCGAGCTTATCAACAAAATTCTACACACAGATTATTTGGATACCGCCGGAATCAACGAATTTGAGCATATCCGCGAAAATCTTCGCGATTTGATGAAGTATATCCCAAGAACAGGGGTAAAATATATCACCAATTTTGATGATGAAATACTTTCTGTTGAATGGAATGAATCCGACCTTGAAAGCGACGATCTTAAGAACTATAAAGCAAAGGCAGAGTTCTATATTCGTCAGCATCAGGATGAAGCGGCTATTGCCAAATTAAAGAGCAACGTTCCTTTGAGTGCCGAAGACGTTAAGTCACTTGAACGCATTCTGTGGAGTGAGGTAGGTAGCAAAAAAGACTACGAAGCAGAATATGGTGAAAAACCGCTTGGCGAGTTTGTTCGTGAGATCGTTGGACTTGATATGACAGCAGCCAAGGCGGCGTTTGCAGAGTATTTGAACGATGTTAATCTTGACGCAGACCAAATTTATTTTGTCAATCAAATCATTGAGTATATCGTGCGCAATGGTGTGATGAAGGATATGTCGGTGCTTCAGGAGCCTCCGTTTACCGATAGGGGTAGTATTGTCGAGGTGTTTACCGATATTTCAATTTGGTTGGGTATCAGGAGCGTGATTGAAAAGATTAACGCAAATGCGGCGGCGTAATTATGGGGGCCCCGGCGATGACAAAACAACAACTTTTTGAATACTGCCTCAATACATACGGCACAACGCCAGACTATCCGTTTGATGAGGATTTTGAAACGGCGGTGCTCCGGCACGCGGATAATCGCAAGTGGTATGCGCTTGTGATGCGGGTATCGCGACGCAAGTTCGGTTTTGACAGCGACGAGGTCGTCGACGTTGTCAATCTGAAGCTGCCGACCGAGATGTTCGGCTCCTTTGGAACGGCAGACGGTGTCTATCCCGCCTATCATATGAACAAGCTCCATTGGATCTCGGTGCTTCTGCCCGACGCGCCCGAGGATGTGGTGCGGTTCCTTATGAACGTGAGCTTTGAGGTGACAAAGGACAAGCGAAAACACAGAAAAGCATAATAACAACTTAAACCAGCAGAAAGGAGCGTGAACTATGTCCTCATACAGTGAGCTTATCAAAAACTTTGAAAAAATCAGAGCATATATGCGTGATTTCTACGTTTACGGTTTCAAGAGTCGTGATGACTATCAGAGCAAGAGTGCGCGTTCCTATGATGACGAGCGCCGCCGTCTTGAAAGCTGGCTTGGCAATCATATGAGCTTCGTTCGCACTCCCGAAGGTAAAAATGTTTTTATTTCCATCGATAGCTGAACTATCAGGCACAACCCGCTATATAATGCTTGGAAAGCAAAGAGCTTTACCGATGGCGACATCACGTTGCATTTCATCATCTTCGATATTCTCCACGATCCGTCTGTTAAGCGCACTATTTCCGAATTGCTTGCTAAGATCGATGAGAAATATCTGTCTGGCTTTCAAAGCCCTATGATGTTTGACGAATCCACTGTTCGCAAAAAACTCAAGGAATATTGCGAGGCAGGTATCATCGTGGCAGAAAAAGAAGGACGGAAGATGTATTACCGTCGAACCGAGAGCACCGACATTTCCGATCTTAACGACGTTTTGCATTACTTCTCGGAGGTTGCTCCCTGCGGAGTGATCGGATCGTTTATCCTCGACAAAGAGGAATCCGACACCGATGCTTTTACCTTCAAGCATCACTACATAACCGGTGCCATCGACAGCGGTGTTCTTGCCTCCCTTTTCACGGCAATGAGAGAGAAAAGAGCTGTGACGATATCGAATATGAGCCGCCGCAGAGATATGCCGAGGCGCAATCGTATCGTTCCGCTTCGTGTGTTCATCAGCGTACAAAACGGCAGACAGCATCTACTCGCATATCTGCCCGAATACAATCACTTTCAATCCTATCGAGTTGACTATCTTTCAAACGTTAAGCTTGAAGATCCTACGCCTCGCTTCGATGAGCTTCGCGCTGAGCTTGACAGAATGCAAAGCAAGATGTGGGGAGTTAGCGTCAAGCGGAACAAATGGGACGCAGAGCACCTTGAGCATGTAGAATTCACAGTCAAGGTAGAAGATAATGAGGAATACATCATCAAGCGCTTGTATCGCGAAAAGCGTGTCGGAACAGTGGAAAAGCTCGACGAAAACACCTATCGTTTTTCTGCTGACGTTTATGATTCCAGTGAGATGATCCCTTGGATCAGAACCTTTATCTGCCGCATTGTTGAAATGAATTTGTCCAATCGCACCGTTGAAAATCAATTCAAACAAGATTTGGAAGCTATGTATTGGATGTACGATGTCAGAGAGGAGGTGAGCGAATGATATTCAGTGAGCTTTACTCTGCATATTACAATACTGTTGCCGCTATTATATCGGGTATCATTGACGGTGAGCATTCCGAAAAGGAATTACAAAAGATCGTTGCCGATCGCGCGTTCGGCGAGAGTATGCTGACGATCATGCCCTCACTCAAAAATGAAAAGTGGCAGCTGGTACATTCCGATATGACCACCTCGCTGGAACACAGGCCTACGATGCCTCTGACGACGCTTCAAAAGAGGTGGCTGAAGGCAATCTCGCTTGATCCCCGTGTAAAGTTATTTGGTGTTGAGTTTCCTGATCTTGATGACGTAGAACCTCTTTTCACCTCTGCGGATTATCACGTTTACGATAAGTACGGTGACGGTGACCCCTTTGAGGATGAAGAATACATAAGGCAATTCCGAATCATTTTAGAGGCAATACGAAAAGATTCTCAAATCAAGTTTGAAATGGTCAATCGAAACGGTAAGACTATGTATATCAGATGCCATCCGTTAAGACTGGAGTATTCTGAGAAGGATGATAAATTCAGACTCATAACGGCAGGATGGCACGCGGTGTCTACGGTTAATCTTTCGAAAATAAAAAACTGTGTTCTTTACGAAGGACAAAAGCCACTCGACCATTATGAGCGGGATAAAAAGCAAGAAACCTTAACCGTCATGGTTCGAGATGAGAGAAACGCGCTTGAACGATTTATGCTCCACTTTGCCCATTTTGAAAAGCAAGCCGAGAAGCTTGACAAAAATACATATCTTGTAAAAATCAAATATGCTCACGATGATGAACCCGAGATGGTGATCAGAATTCTTTCCTTCGGACCGATGGTAGAGGTCATTGGATCGGAATCCTTTAAAAATTTAGTCATCGAAAAGCTGAAAAAACAATTAAATTGCGGACTCAAGTAACGAGATGCCTCCTAACAAGGGGGGCATCTTTTTCATTTCTCTTGGGAAATATTCCGTTTTTGTTTGCAAAATGCGGTTGTTCAAACTGCGAGGAATATTTCAGTGCGGCGCAAGTTGAGTTCAATTTACTGATGATTCATACGCGCCGTTTGAGTTCGCAGCTTTTTTTCCGTGAAAAAGGCGGAAAAAGGTGGTAAAATGAGGGCACGAAAGGCGCAAACAGCAAAAGAAGTAGACACAGGAGTCAGGTTCCTTTGGTCGTCGGGTTCATAGCCCGGTGGTATATGCGCCTTGAATAGTTACCGTTCTACAGCCGGCGTTTGTGACCGTTGTGAGCAAATAGAGTGGTAGCCCCTAAAGATGCCGACAGCAATCGTTACATATCATTTGCCCCTTAGGAGCAGCTGTTCTTTGTAAGCAGCCACGGACGGAGTGAAAGGCTTCGTATGGTAAAAACGGCATCTTGTAATAATAAAGGCACGTACAGCAATTGGCTTCTCAATAGTAGTGTCGCGGACTGTACCCATAGAGGAGCAGCGCAGCTGCCGAGAAAACGTGCCTTGATTACGAGTATAAGCGCCGAGGCGGCAATTGGAGCCCATTCGGGTGCTTTACTATATAAAAGATACGAACAGCAATCAAAAACCACAACATTCTTGAAAAATGATATGAGAGAAGACTCCGGACCCTGTCGTAAGCAGACAATCTTGAGTCGAGGTACTCTGAATGATGGTTGCAAAAGCAATCATGTAATCGTATCTTGTAAAGTATCGCTATAATGGTCGTTCACAGATACTTGACTATCGTTCCGAACGGAGATTCACCGGCGATGCAAAGTAGTCGTTGTTATCATTGTAGAGCCGCCGCTACACCTTGAGTGCAAGTGCGTCTGCCGAGAGAACGGCTAACCAAAGGCACGTACAGCAATTATGATCATTTTAACCCAACAGTAATTATAACTGATAATTGATGAAAAATGTGCCTTGATTTTGAACTTAACGGGGAATAGTTGCCGTCCACTTGCACAGGTGGGGATTTACTTGCCGATAAATATAGAAAGATGTGGACAGCAAAGAAAAAGAAATTCCTTGTCAGCACGCTCTGACCACTTAAGGCGAAAGCCTCACATCTTGTAATGAATGAAAGACGTCAACAGCAAATACCAAACTAAGAATGCTGATGCAAGGGTTCGCCCTTCTCGGAGGTAAAGCACTGGAAGGGCGTCTTGAGGATGTCTCCGCGCCAGCCGGCGTTTGTGACAGCCTGAAGCAAAGCGCGGGACATCCAAACCAACAGAGAAGGAGGAGCAGTCAATGTTCAACTACGGTGGAGATAATAATTTTCGTGGCAGATTTGATTTTTATGAATGGTCTGCTCCCTATTATGAGAATCCCAAAGAGGTTTTCCTTGCCTTAAACAAGTTAGGCTTAAAGGATAAAACATTAATTGCCATTAATGCCATTGGTGCTTGCAGAAACATAGATAATTCAGGAGGCACCGAATTATACTGGACCATAGCCGACGCAGGCATTGAACTTGGCGAGCTGTGGTGGGAAAGATACGAGCATTTAGACAATGTTCTTGTTCCTTGGAACATCACGTTATGCGAACCTATTCAATTCGTGTTTGATGACGCTACAACTTTAGAAATACTGCCATTTGAGGACGGTGGCGCTCGAATCGGTGTGAATACTATCCCGGTCGGTCTTGTCAACGGCTTGAATTCCAGTGAGGTGAACGCTACAGCACTTTTCAAGGAGTTCATTGGTCGAAAGCTAAGCAGTATTGAACTAAAGATCAATTATAATGAAACAAAGCGCGTTAATAAGTTTTCGATTGATAATAACAAAGAATGCAAAGAATTTCGTACTAATTACATAATTGAACTTACCTTTGAATATCCGTACAGACTTGAACTCACACAAGGCTGGGAAAGCTGGTATCAAGTAAGTGCTAAAGGTGAAGACTGGAGAGGCAAAGTTCCGTATAAAAGATTAAAAGACAATACCTTCTCCCAAAAAGGAATAGAGATTGTAAACGGTCGAGACGGAGGCGGAACCTTTTGGATCATAGGTATAAGCGACAAAGAAGAAAGAATATCTGATATTCCCAACCTTGATTGCTTTGGAATATCGATTGAGGATTATCATGTAGCAGAGTTTTTATCGGCATTTCTGTATAAGTATTTTGACCCATCTATACAAGAGAGATATGAATATGAGGATGCTGATTTTGATTGGTATGGAGGTAATTTATATACCTTTGAGAATATGAAGCTTATGGTATCCGATATTAGACGAGCAATTCACTTAATACTCGAAGACTATGACAATCCCGAGCTGGAGGAAATCAAATCGTACTGGAGCTATTATCAGTACACGAATCACGACAAGGCAAAGGATGAATTAACCCCCGATGAAATAAATGAACTTAGGAAAAATGTAGTTCCTACAGCAGTAGATTTCTATGAAAAATTTTGCTCTCAAATGGACAATATGCTAAAAATACCTGGAAATAATATTATGTCCTTTGCGGGACCGTAAAAAACCAATAATAAAGATGCAGACAGCCATATTGCTCTCATTGGTTCAGTTAATGAACGCTTGCTTTCGGGGCAAGAGGTTGCGGAGTGAAATTCTCCGTATGAGTTAAGATGCATCTTGTAAAAGGCGCAGACAGCAATAATTATTGCTGAATAGGCAAGGAGAAATCCGACCCTTATCAAAAAATGCGCCTTGTTATATGCATCGGTAGCTCAGTGGTTGAGTGGGGACTAAAAATCCTCGTGACGCAGGTTCGATTCCTGTTCGATGCACAAAAAGGCACCAACAGCGATTGGTGAATAGCTTAGTGGTTAAAGCAGAGGACTGAAAATCCTCGTACGCGAGTTCGACTCTCGCATCAAATGGTGCCTTGTAATTATAAAAAATTATCACGAAAAGGAGTAAGTTTCATGTTGAATTATCTGAAACAGGAAGCAAACAAGACCGTCACCGAAAACGGTGCGGCTACCCACATTACAACCGAATCCGACTGTCTCGACCTGTTCGCCACCATCGGCGCTTTGCGCAGAGAAAGCGACAGTGAGATCGAAGCACGTTTCATCCGCGCCTTTACAGAAAACAGAGATATCGCCATGAAGCTCCTGTTTTTCGCACGAGATATTCGCGGAGGGCTTGGAGAACGTCGTGTATTCAAGGTTATTCTTAATTGGCTGGCTAATAACGAGCCTGCTACCGTTCGCAAGAACATTGCGCACGTAGCCGAATACGGGCGTTATGATGACCTTCTTTGCCTTATGGACACCCCTTGCGAGAAGGATATGCTTGACGTTCTTAAGGCTCAGTTCGAAGTCGACAACGAGGCTTTGAAAAATGGCGGCGAGGTGTCGCTGCTCGCAAAGTGGCTACCTTCCGTCAATGCATCCAGTTCGGAAACTGTAATGTATGCAAAGAAGATCGCAAGACACTTTGGCATGAACGATGCCAGCTACCGCAAGGCACTCGTTGCTCTTCGCGCACACATCCGCATCATCGAGAATAACCTTCGCGAGAAGGATTATTCCTTCGACTATTCCAAACAGCCCTCCAAGGCTATGTATAAATACCGCAAGGCATTTATGCGCAATGATGCCGAAAGATACAATGACTTTATTGGCAAAGTATCCTCCGGTGAAGTAAGGCTCCACGCAGACACGCTCGCCCCCTATGAGCTTGTTGAGCCCTACATAAATGACAATGCTTATACCGCAAGCTCCCGAAGCTTTATGCGTCAGATCTCCGAACAAGAAAAGAACTTGCTGAACGCGACTTGGGCGTCCTTGCCCGATTTCGGCAGTGAGGAAAATGCAATTGCGGTCATCGACACTTCCGGTTCGATGTACTGGGATGCTAAGCCTATGCCTGCGGCAGTTGCTCTTTCTCTCGGTTTGTATTTCGCAGAGCATAACACCGGTCTTTACAAGAATCATTTCATTGAATTTTCTGCAAGACCTCAGCTCATTGAAATCAAGGGAGATACCTTTGCGGACAGACTTCGCTACGTTGCTTCCTTCAACGAAGTGGCAAATACCAACCTTGAGGCGGTATTTGATCTCATCTTGAACAGTGCCGTAAAGAACAATGTTTCCGCAAGCGAGCTTCCCGCAAAGCTGATCATTATTTCCGATATGGAATTTGATCGCTGTGTAAGCAATGCCGGTAGCACGAACTTCAAAAATGCGAAAACAAAATTTGAAGCACATGGCTACAAATTGCCTGATATCGTTTTCTGGAACGTGGCAAGTCGCGTAAGACAACAGCCCGTTACCAAGAACGAGCAGGGCGTGGCTCTCGTTTCGGGCTGCACTCCCCGTCTTTTCGAGATGGTGGCAAGCGGCACGATGAATCCTTACGCATTTATGCTTGAGGTGGTCGAGAGTGAAAGATACGCAAAAATCGTAGCGTAAATAGAAATAGGGGGCGTGACGAGCGCTCCCTTTACGTTTTAGAAAGGATAAATTATTATGATAGAGATAATTGGACAGTTTAACACTGCTAAGTGCTTTGTTACCACGCTTGATGATGGAGCGCGTGAGCAGCTCAAGGAGGTGTGCGACACCGAGGCGTTTGCATCCTCGAAGATCAGAATTATGCCCGACGTTCACGCGGGCAAGGGCTGTACCATCGGTACGACTATGAGCATCACCGACAAGATCGTACCCTCAATGGTCGGTGTGGATATCGGTTGCGGAATGTACACCGTGTACCTTGGTAACATCGATATCGATTTTGAGAGGGTGGATGAGGCGGCGCACTCCATCCCCTGCGGCAGAGAGGTATGGGAAGGAAGAATTGAGAGATTCGACCTCACTTTGCTCCGTTGCTATCGTAACCTCAAGCACGCGCCACGTCTTGAGCGTTCGCTCGGCACGCTTGGCGGCGGTAACCACTTTATAGAGGTTGACGTGGATGAGAATGGCGGCAAGTACCTTGTCATTCACTCGGGAAGCCGTAATCTCGGAACGCAGGTAGCCGATTTTTATCAGCAGATCGCCGTTGATCTCAATGCAGGTAAGGAGGATTATTTCAGGCGGCGTGAGGAGATCATCCGCACCTATAAGGAGCAAGGCAGAAGAGGTGAGATTCAGGCAACCATCAAGGCGCTTGAGAAGGAGTACAATGCAAAGAAGCCTACACTCCCCCACGACCTCTGCTATCTCTACGGCTCCTTTATGGAGGACTATCTTCACGACGTGAATATCTGCCAGAAGTTTGCCGAGAGAAACCGCACAAAGATGGCAGAGATCATTCTTGAGCGCCTCGGCTGGACTGCTGTCGAGACTTTTCAGACCATTCACAACTACATAGACGTGAATGAGATGATCCTCCGCAAGGGCGCAGTCTCTGCAAAGGCGGGCGAGAAGCTTCTCATTCCCATCAATATGCGTGACGGCTCGCTCATCTGTATTGGCAAGGGCAACGAGGATTGGAACTGCTCCGCGCCTCACGGCGCAGGACGTCTGATGTCACGTTCCGCCGCTTTCGAGCGTCTCACTATGGCAGAGTACGAGCAGGAGATGGCGGGGATCTACTCCACCTGTGTCGTTCCCGATACCCTTGACGAGTCGCCTATGGCTTATAAAAGCATGGACGAGATCGTCGAGAACATCGAGCCTACTGCTGAGATCGTTTGCAGAATCAAGCCCATCTACAACTTTAAGGCGGCAGAGTAACAATTATAAAAAACAAAGGATGGTTCTCGCAAGCCATCCTTTTCTTCTGCCATTGATATGTTACTTAATTGATAACTTTTCAGCTTTTCGCTGGACTTTATGTATGCTTGAAAAAATGAGTGATTTCTTCGAAGCAAGACTTGATGGATATGATGAGCATATGATGACTAACATCGAATCCGCAAACGAATTCTATCCCTTTACTGCAAAGCAATTGCCCACCACCGAAAACTGCCACGTGCTTGATTTGGGCTGTGGCACGGGATTGGAACTTCAAGAATACTACCTTTTGAATCCGTCAGCAATGGTTACGGGAATAGACCTTTCACAAGGAATGTTAGCCGAACTCAAGCGAAAATTTGCGAACAAGGATATAACCTTGATGCTCGGCTCGTATTTTGATGTGCCTTTTGGCGAGGAGGTATTCGATGCAGCCGTGTCGGTGGAGAGTCTTCATCATTTCACAAAAGGAGAAAAGATCAAGTTATACTCCAAACTACATAAGGCATTAAAGGATAAGGGATATTTTATCCTTACGGATTATTTTTCATTATCCGATGATGAAGAACAGGTGCACAGACGAAATTTGTTAGCATTGAAAGCAGAACAAGGAATTACTGATGATGAATTCTACCATTACGACATACCTCTTACTGTGAAGCACGAAAGCGAAGCTCTTGTTGAAGCAGGTTTTTCATCAGTTGTTGTGTTAAATAATTGGGGAGCAACATATACGATTAAAGCAGTTAAGTAAATCATCAAATATCAATTTGTCGGGATGATGTAGAGCGAGGGCTGACCGAAGCAAACGGTCAGCCCTCAAATTTTATCTCTTATATTCACTCAGCATAGCAATAATGATCTCTCCGACCTCGTCAAGCGACAGTTCAAGCGTTCCTCTGAAATAATCCACCATCGTGTCAACGCAGGCGTTGGTGAGAAAGCGTATCTGAACGTATCTTTCCTTTTTGTTATCGGAGAACGGAAGATTAACACGTTCCTCATAGACCTTCTTCGCTATAATGTTTTTCAACTTTTCGATAAAGAAGCGTATATCGGAGGAAAGTATCGCCTTGCGGTAAAGCTCATCGTTAGACTTCAATAAGGCAATCACCTTGCGAATGTAGTCCTCGTATTCGGTGGCTTGGCTTTTTTCAATCTCAACGAACACCGCAGAAAGCTTGTCTATAAGCTCGTCCTCAAACTCCTCGGCAACAGCGTAAACGTCATCGTAATGATTATAGAAGGTGCTTTTTGCGACATCCGCGCGTTCAGACAATTCACTCACCGTAATGGTTTCCATATTCTTTTTCTCTCCGAGTAGCTCTACAAAGGCGGCTCGGATCATTTTTTTCGTTCTCAAAGTGCTTCGGTATTCCTTTTTCACGTTCACACCTCCATTCGTTTCTGCCAATATTATAATTCAAAAAACGTATTCTGTCAATCAAAAGGTTTGACAATTTGGACAATTTGCTACTAATCGACCAAATTTGCACACACGGCAAATATCAGCCGTTGTGTTTTGCTCTCAAATATAATAAAATATAGCAGAAAAACACAAGGAGGTTTTGATAAATGGATAAGAAAAAGGAACAGACCTTCCGAGAAACCGACAATGAACAGAAGCCCGTATATACGGGTGATTATTTGCGAGATTCTGCCGTGAGCGTATATGAAGCGGCGGCAGAGGTATCTATGGCTATTTATAATGAAGTGAAAGAAAGGACAAAAAAGGAAGATGAACACTAAATTTATGAAAAGCAAAAAATACGTCATTGTTGCATTGTTCGTGCTTGCCGCCTTATTATCGGTATGGCTTTCGGGCAAGGTAGCGATCAATTACAATATTTCCGACTATCTTGACGAATCCACCGAAACCAAAATATCCTTGAACATTATTGAGGACGAATTTGGAAAGACCGGTGACGTGCAGGTAATGATCGAGAATATTGATACCGAAAGTGCAAAGGATGTTGTTGATACAATTAAAAAAATACCGAACGTCCTCACGGTCAACTTTGACGAGTACGATACAAATTATTACAAGGACGGAGACGCTCTTTTCGTAGTCTTAGTGGACGGTGACGAGTATTCCGACACGGCAAATGCCGTAGTTGAGGACATTAGGACGGCACTTGACGATAGCTTTGAAGGTAAGATCAATTACGGCGGCTCGGTCGTGGAAAAGCGCACGATGAGAGAAGCAATACAGAATGAGATCGTTTTCATTCTCGCGATTGCAGTATGCCTTGTTATTGCTATTATGCTGATTATGGCAAAATCTTGGATCGAGCCCATCATATTACTTATTGCTTCGGGCGTTGCTATTCTCATCAATATGGGAACGAACGCCATCTTCGGTGAAATATCCTATATAACCAATGCGGTTGCCGCAATCCTTCAGCTTGCGTTGTCCATAGATTACAGCATTGTTCTTCTGCACGGCTACCGCAAGGCAAAAGAAAATGATGTTTCCTCCGAAAAGGCAATGACTTCTGCGATAAAGGATGTAATAAAGCCTGTTTCCGCAAGTGCATTGACTACTATCGCCGGACTTCTTGCATTGCTCTTTATGACGATGAGGATTGGTTTTGATATTGGCATCGTTCTGATGAAGGGTATCATAATCTCTGCCTTGACCTCCATGACACTTTTGCCGGCTCTGCTTCTTATATTTGAAAAGCTGATGGATAAGACTGCAAAGCGCGAGCTTGTACTGAAGGGCAAAAAGCTTTGTTCGTTTGCCGTCAAGGGAAGCAAAGCGGTTGTTCCGATCGCACTTGCGTTGATTATTGCTTGCGGAGTGTTACAGTTCGGGAATGCTTACTCATTTACGGATTCCAAGGGATCAAATACTGCCATTGAGGATGTGTTTGGCTCAAACAATAGCGTCGTTGTAGTATATCCCAACTCAAACGGCAGCTTCGATAAAGAAAGCGAGCTTGCGGATAAGCTCCTCACCTTCAAAACTGCTGACGGTAAGACTGTACTTAAAAATTATACGGCATATTCCAATACTGTAAGAGAGCTTTACGATATTGATATGGCGGCGCGCAAGCTCGATATCAGCAAGTCCGATGTGGAGATGCTGTTCGCTATGTATCACCTTTATAACGGCAAGGTTGACGTGAAATTCACAACGCTTGATTTTGTTGAATACGCTGATTATCTGACGGAAAACGACGTAGACGTTCAAGAGTTCTCCGACGAAGAAATGGAAAAGACCTTGCGCACTCTGCTCATGATCGACGAGCTTATGGATGGCGAACATACCGCTGAAGAATTCCATACGCTTGCAACTACGGGTGTTATGGAAGGAACGGAGCTTGATCTTTTTGCCGTCAAACAGATGTACGGCTTATATCTCTACGGAACGTTGACCGATAGCACCGTGAACTTTGAAACGATGCTTGATTATATGATAGCATCGGGGGCGAACGAGAACGTTGCGGATATGTTTGATGAGAAAACAGTCGCGGATCTCACGCTCTTGTCGGGCGGTATCAAGCAGTTCAAGGCGCAGATGGAAATGCCCTTAACGAAGGAGCAGTTCCAAGGATATATGTATCAGAATTATAACGCGGTGATAGATGCTGCGACTGCAACGCAGATTTACGGCGGATACTATCTTGCTCTCGGGCAACAGCCACAGGAAACGATACCTTTCCTTAACTTGATGTCCTTCCTCGTTTCTCAAAATCAGATAACTGATCCCGTAGCGGTTGCCACAATCAACGAATACAGTACACTTTATGCTACAGTGCGCACAAACTATCCTTATGAGCAGTTCCTGCCCATACTTACGCAGGTTGCTACCGCGCTTTCGGGAGAAGCTCCCACCATTGCAACGAGCAGCGAAGCGGTACAGCAGATATACATTATATATTTCTACGAGCAAAACGCCTTTGCTAACGCAGAGCTTGACGGCAGAAGCTTCGTTGAGTTTGTAAATGAAGCCTATAAGACCAATTCCATCGTTGCCTCGCAGCTTGAGGGAGATGGAAAAGACCTCCTTGACGATATGCTCTTGGCAGATGAATTTTTGAGTGATACAGCCGCTTACGATTACAAGGAAATTACCGAAAAGATCTCTGCGCTTCAGAAGGAAATCAAGAGCTTGTCAACCAATGCGACAATAAGCTCGGATAAGATTTCGGGTGTGTATATCAAGTATGCTACTGCCAATGATATAATTTCCGACACTCCTATTATGGCTTGTGATCTGCTTGATTTCGTCAGCGAACATATGAATGAAAACGAACTTCTCGTAAAGAAGATGACCGAGGATAAGCGTGAAAAGGTTGACTCTGCAAAGGCTGATATGGCAGATGCAGAGGAATTGTTCCTCGGTAACACCTATTCCCGTATGATTTTTTCCGTTGACCTGCCGAGCGAAAGTGAGGAATCCACGCGCTTCGTAGAGCATCTGACGGCTTCGGTAAAGGAGGTGTTCGGTAATGACGCTCACGTTGCAGGTGAGATGGTTTCCACCTACGATCTTCAAAAGACCTTTGACACCGACAATACGTTGATCAGCATATTCACCATCATTTCAATATTCCTCATCGTCATGCTTGTCTTCCGTTCGCTTTCTCTGCCCGTAATTCTCGTTGCGGTTATCCAAGGAGCAATATGGATTTCTATGTCTACCTCACTTCTGACCGGACCGATGTTCTTTATGAGCTATATCATCACAAACTGTATTTTGATGGGTGCAACCATCGATTATGGTATCCTTATGTCAACGAACTATGTTCAGTACAGACAAACGCTCGATAAGAAAGAGGCTCTTGCTCGCTCGGTAGAGATCGCAATTCCTACCGTGTTTACGTCGGGATTGATACTCACGATATGCGGTTTCGTCGTAGGAATCATATCGAGTCAAACGTCGATCTCGACAGTCGGATTCCTTCTCGGCAAGGGAACGCTTGTGTCGGTACTTATGATAACGCTCGTGCTTCCTTCCGTACTCTATCTGCTTGACGGATTTATTTTGAAACTGTCGATGAAAAAGAAACAGTAACCGAAAGAGGGCTGACGGAAAATAAACCGTCAGCCCTCAAAATTTGCGTCGCAGAAAGCAAAGAAAAAGGCTTCGAAAATTGCTTTCCAAAGCCAAATTTGGTCGGAGTGACAGGATTCGAACCTGCGGCATCGACGTCCCAAACGTCGCGCGCTACCAACTGCGCCACACCCCGAAGTGTGAAAAATATTCGATTTTTAGGTCATTTTCCGTAAGTGGTCAAATCTGTGGTCAAAACATTTTGTCGGTGTTTTTTTGAAAAGGCAAACGCCCGAAAAAGTCAATGTTTTCAATGGTTTTCGAGCATTTGAAAAATCAAGAAGCGAAAGCCGCCTGCATGCTCCCAAAACGCCTGTACTTCTTTTTATGCGCCGAAAGGTGCATTTTTTGTTTGCAACAGTTGATTTTTGTAAATAAAAAGTAAACAATGCGGGGAGAGGGGGACATTTTGCCCATTTTTTGTCCTATTAGGTGAGGGACAATTTTAAGTCAAGGGGCAAGACCTCATTTTGAGGTCTTGATAGTTACCCACTGAATTTCGGGCAGTCCTATGGCGCAAATTCCGTTAGAAGGTCAATTTTTGTAAATAAATTGTAAATATCGCACCAAAAGCCATCAAAATGGGTTACCAAAACCCCGATTTTTTTCATATAGGTGAGGAATATTTTTCAAAAGGGGTGCGGTTTTCATTTTTCTGTGGCTATTAAGTGAGAGGACAATTGATGAGATAGGTTTTTTGTAAACAAACGGTAAACATTGCTCTCAACAAGGGGGACAAAACGCCATTTTTATGGATATAGGTGAGGAATGTTTTTCTGAAACAAGCAGAGCCACATATCGAGAAACGAGGTGACAGGCTCATTTCTCAAACAAAAATCTATTCACGAAAGGAGATTACGAATGCAAAGTAATCCACACAAGCTCACCGTAATAGACGGTGAAACACTCATGGACAAAAGGCTTCCGCCTACGAAGTTTTGCGTCGACACGCTGCTGCCCCAAGGACTCTGCATCCTCGGCGGTTCCCCCAAGGTAGGCAAATCGTGGCTGGTGCTTGACCTATGCGTCCACGTCGCCCACGGATCGCCCTTGTGGGGGCTTGACGTAACGAGGGGAGAGGTGCTCTACCTCTGCCTGGAAGACAGCGAGAGGCGGATCCAGGAGCGACTGAACACCATCACGGACAACGTTCCCGAAGGGCTGTATTTCGCTACGGGATGCACCTCCATCGAAAGCGGTGTCTGCGATTGGCTCCGTCAGTTCAAGCAACAACACCCGGAGGTGTCCCTCATAGCCATCGACACCTTCCAGCTCATCCGTACACCCACTCCCGAGGTCTCCTATGGCGGGGACTACGCCGAGCTTCGAGTCCTCAAAGAGCTGGCGGACGAGCTCGGCATCTGTCTTTTGCTTGTCCACCATCTGCGGAAGATGAATGACCGCGATCCCGTCAATAAACTCTCGGGCAGTACAGGTATCTCGGGTGCAGTGGATGCCATTTTCGTTTTGGACAAGAACGAGAGGATCGAACGGTTCGCCACGTTCTACGCCTCGGGGCGTGACATCCGTGACCGAAAGATACAGCTGGAACTTGATAAAGACACCTGCGTCTGGAATCGAATTTCGGACACTCTCACGATGCCCGAAACCACGCTCCCCGACGAACTGATTTCGCTCTATTATTTCATGACAGGTGCTAACGAATTCATCGGAACTAACACTGAACTCGCGGGTTATCTCCGCAAAGATATCAGTCCCAAGGGACTCAAGAAAATGATGAACCGCTACCGTTATCAACTGGAAGACCTCGGTGTTTTCTTTGAGAGCAAGCGGAGCAACGGACAGAAGTACGTTGTGGTCAAATACCGTCCTCCCTCTGACGGTGACTCAAGTGCCTCAAGTGACTCTGTTTCTTCTGCTCTCACAGATTCCGTCTCTTCCGTCCCTTGCGTTCCTGCACAGGATGTCGGATGAACCGCTTTATCGCCAGTTTCGCCTTTGTATTACGACCGCCGAAACGGCGGCCGCAAAGGCGTCGGGCTATGCCCATACCCCTATCAATTATTTATGGAAAGGACTTTTGAATGGAAAAAGAAAACAAAAGCTGTATCATTTCTTTTCGCGTGACTGCTGAAGAAAAAAAGTGGATCGAGGACCATTCCTACGGTAATTATCGTCTGATCAGCGATTTTGTCCGCGACTGTGTCTTCAAAAAAGACATCGTTATTATCAATGGCCTCGACGAATTCTCGGCAGAGCTTCGTCGCATCGGCAACAATGTCAACCAGCTCACGCGAGCCGTCAATGCGGGATTTGTTTCACAGATCAACCTTACCGAGACGAGAAAGGAGCTTGAAAAGATATGGCAATCGTTAAATTCGTTGCTTCGGGATGCCCAATGAATAACATTTTCCCCTACGTGATGAACAAAGAAAAGACCGATGATAATCTCATTTCGGGCATCAACTGCTCCCCCGATACGGTGCTGCAGGAGTTCACGTTTGTGAAAAAACAATTCAAAAAAGAGGACGGAAGGACTTACGTTCACATCGTACAAGCCTTCAGTCCCGACGATGATCTCACCCCCGAAGTCGCTCACGAGAACGGTCTGCGCTTCGCTGAGTACTTCGGAGGTTATCAAGCGTTGGTTGCCACGCACCGAAACACCGACCACATCCACAATCACATCATTCTCAACTCGGTGAATATGGAAACGGGAAAGAAATTTCATCAGAGTGCCGCCGAGATGCGGCAGGTCAAGGAGTATTCCAACAGGCTCTACCGGGAGTACGGTCTCTCGGAAACCGAAACGAAATCTTCCTTCAAGTCCATGCCAAAGTGGAAAGATACGCTCCGTCGAAAGGCATATTCCGTTGCCTGCCGCACTTGCTCCAAGGAAGATTTTATCTTTGAAATGGAGATGCACGGCTACAAGGTGGACTGGCAGGAGGGGCATAAGTATATCACCTTCACCACGCCGGACGGTCATAAATGCCGTGACAACAAGCTCTTTGCCGAGCAACTACTGCGAAAAAATCTGGAGATCTACTATCTCCTCGGCGGTTGTGAATCGGGGCTGGCGGATCAATACAAATCGTATGTAAACGATCTTCGCCCGGAACACAGCTACACCGTGGGCGACGGACTCTTCCATCTTCTCAAGAATCTGCTCGAAACGATGCCATACGAGGGGCGCTTCACACCGCCTGTGGAGGATCATCAGCTCGACAAAATGACCGTGATGATACTCGAATCTATGGGCATCAAGGTCGAACCCAAGGCGCTTTTACAGTACAGCGCAAACAACGAACGTGAAAGCGAATACGGACTTTATATGTAACGAAAGGAAAAGGAATGCTCAATAACAATATCTTTAGTAATTACCCCGACGCAATGACACTCGCCCAGCTTGCCGAGTGCCTGAACATCAGCACCAAGCTCGCCTCACGACTCGTGCATGAGGGAAAGGTCTTCGCCAAAAAAGTCGGACGGGAATACCGCATCTCGAAAAGCTCTGTGGTGGAATTTGTCCGCGGAAAGAAAAAACACACGAAAAAAAGTTGTGTTGTAACTGTAACTTCGAACCCACAGGACTGGATAATTGAAGATAAATGTGGTATCTTGTGTGCTGCCGCAAAGCGAAAGGAGGTATGCTGATATGGCAAATAAACTGAGTAAGGACATCTCGGGAAGCGTTCAGGAAAAGAGAGGGATGCTGTATCTGGTGGTCAGCTACAAGGATACCGTAACACAGAAAAACAAAACCAAATGGCTGGGGCTTGGACTGCCTGCCGGCTCCACGAAATCGCTCATAAACAAGGCTGTCAGAGAAGCGAAGAACAAGTTTGAAAGCGAGTACAAACGCTTCCTTGACGGCTACGATGATCCGACCAAATATCCTCTTCTGCCTTTTCTCAACGACTGGCTCGACCGCGTACACATCCAAAAGATCCAAGAGTCCACATACTACGGCTACAAGAGAAGAGTGAGCGGAAAGATGGCGAAATACTTTGACGGCAAGATCACGCTCGCCGACTGCAAGCCCCGCCTCATTCACGGCTTCTACGATTACCTGCGCGAGGACGGCGACAGCGAGCAGACGATCCTGCATTATCACAATCTGCTGCACACCGCCTTCGAATACGCCATCCGCCAGGAGATCCTCGAATACAATCCCATGGACAGAGTGGAACGTCCGCAACCGAAGAAATTCGTCGGCGACTTCTACTCGGTGGACGAGGTCAAGACACTGCTCGAACACGCCAAAGAGGACGTTATCTATATCCCCATCGTCCTTGCGGTCTACTGCGGTCTGCGACGGAGCGAGGCACTTGGGCTGTCGTGGAACAACATCGACTTTGAGAATGACAAAATCTTTATCGGGCAGAAGGTGCTGGAGGTCGTCCGCAACGGTAAAATGGAACAGGTTGTCAGCGACGAGATGAAGACCGAAAGCTCACGAAGAAGCTTCAAAATGATCCCCGAGGTCAAGGAGATCCTGCTCCCCACAAGGAACGTCAGGAGCTTTATCGTAAACAATTCCGCCGAGCCTACAGCAAAAAATACCTTGACATGGTCTGTGTCAACCCCTTGGGTGAGCTGATCAAGCCGAGTTATATCACCTCTCACTTCCCGAAGTTGTTGAAGCAATACGGAATGCGGGATATCCGCTTCCACGACCTGCGCCACACCTGCGCTTCGCTTCTCGTGTCGCTGGACGTGAACATGAAGGTCATTCAGAAGTATCTCGGCCACAGCAACATGAGTACGACGGCAGATATTTATTCGCACCTCGACGCCAACGCTACGGGCGAGGCGGGGATGAAGCTCGGCAAGCTCCTTGCCGATGATGAGGGCGAGGTGAGCTGACATGCCGAAAGAGGGGGAAATATCCTTGGAACAGCTCTACAAGATGCTTCACGTCAGCAAGCGCAAGGCGGCGTGGATGCTGAACAATGGAATCATTCCGTGTCGCATTTGTCCAACCGCAACCCACCGATATATCATCCGTCTGGAGGACGTAGAAATTTACCTGCAGAAGCAAAGAAAGGCAAGGCGAGAGGAGATCCCTGTTGGGATCTTCAACGCCAAGCCCCGGAAGCGGGAGGTGTTGCTGAACCGCCGGCCCGTGGACACCGTCACCATCGCCGAGTGCTATATCACCCTTGCGGACGACTGCAAGGAGGCGTTCCGAGCGCACGTGGAGAAGCGACTCCGGTATACAGCCGACGCCCTTGACATCGATACCGCGGCGGAGATCATCGGTTACAGCCGCGGCATGGTGCTGTCCCACATTCAGCAAAAGCACATCGATGCCGTCCGCATCAGCGGCAAGTATATCATCTCCAAAGCCGCCATCGTCGACTTCCTCGTCAGCGACATCGCCTTCGGGATCGTCAACAAATCCGCGTGGCATATGAATACGATCCTTATGTTCTCAAATAAGGAATAAGAAAAGGCACAGCCCTGCCATAAAGGTGGGGATGTGCTTTTCGAATTGATTCATGAATTGTGATTTTTACACGCAACTTTATACGTATGTAAGATCTTGCGAGTTGTGCAAAGTAATCAAAATGCAATCCAATATTAATCATTCAAACTACCTTGATTTATTCATATTTTTGTAGTATAATGAAATAAATGGTTTTTGATGTGACATTCCCTTAACAAACAATGTACAAATTTGTTGGAGGAAAAGAAGATGAAGAAGATTATAATTGCACTTGCCTTACTTTTGTCGTTGGTGTTAACATCCTGTTCTTCTGTCAATCTCTATATAGGAGAGAATGGTAACTGGTGGAATGGCGATGAAGATTTAGGAATCACAGCACAAGGTCCTCAAGGTGAGCAAGGACCTCAGGGCGAGCAAGGTCCTCAAGGTGAGCAAGGACCTCAAGGTGAGCAAGGTCCTCAAGGTGAGCAAGGTCCTCAAGGCGAGCAAGGACCTCAAGGCGAGCAAGGACCTCAGGGCGAGCAAGGACCTCAAGGCGAGCAAGGTCCTCAAGGCGATCAAGGTCCTCAAGGCGATCAAGGTCCTCAAGGTGAGCAAGGACCTCAAGGTGAGCAAGGACCTCAAGGCGAGCAAGGACCTCAGGGCGAGCAAGGCAATAGCCCTTATATTGGAGAAAACGGCAATTGGTGGATAGGTGATGAGGATACTGGAATTCTTGCAGATTATTCTGCGGACGACAGGGAAATTAGCGACGGTTTGATCTTTGTAACGGCAACAGTTGGTGGAAAAGCCGGTATGATTGTTACAGATTATGAAGGTTCAGACAAGGACGTTGTAATTCCTAACTATGTCGGATCAGTTCCTGTAATCGGCATAGGCGATGATGCCTTTACCAACACTTCTATTACATCTGTTTCGATCTCCAAAAACACCATTTGGCTTGGTCAGAAAGCATTTTATAATTGTAGCAATTTAACAAGTGTTGATTTTAATGGTGCAAAGCTGACGGAGATTCCTTATGGTGCATTTGAGGGTACGGCAATTTCATCGATTACGCTTCCTGATAGTGTGACCAAACTTGGTGATCATGCCTTCTACAATAGTTCTTTGACTGAAATTAATTATGAGAATATCACTTATTTTGGCAGTTATTCATTAAATACTCTTTGTCTCCCCTACATATATCTAACCAAAGATGTTGAATATGTTGGCTCATATGCATTTAGTGATATATTTGTTTTTCTCGAACACGAAACACTTCCTGCAACTTGGGGAAGTAACATTGCAGGTAGCGACACTATGTTCCGCCCCATTGTTAACACAACGAAATCCGGGGAATACATTTATGCGCTGAATGATGGCAAGGCAACAGTTCACAGATATATAGGTGAAAGCAAAAGGGTACAAATTCCTGCAGCGATTGATGGTTACAAGGTTGTAAAGATTGGTGCGGGCTTTGATTCTTATTCTGAAAACAAATTTGAAGATGATGAGTTGTATAGAAGTGAGTATCAAAAAATCAAGCTTGACGAGGTCGTTATTCCAAATACGGTTACAGAAATCGAAAACTATGCTTTCGTGCTTTCTTCGAGTTTGATTTACGTTCCCGAATCGGTTGAAACAATTGTTTTCGGCACGAATGAAGATTATTACGCCTTGTCATTTTATGCTTTTGAAAGCGAAGATTTCGGCTTGAAGTATGAAGGTGACCTAAGATGCGCTAACGGCATAAATTACAAAAATATAGTTTATGATGAAGAACATAAGGTTTTTCTTTATGAAGATCTTTTTGGCTATTCCGTTCTCGCTTCTTTACAATTCTACACGCAGGACGAAATTGTTGTCCCGGGAACATACAGTGGCAAAACGGTTCACACAATAATGTCATGGGCGTATTACACTGATGATGTGTTAATTAGAATTTCAAGTGGCGTCAACAAAATTCAAAAATATGCATTTACCGGCAGAGCTTATTCTTTCTATATTCCCAAAAGTGTGAAAACGATTGTGGCTTATGGTGTATGTTATGCGGATTATTATTTGGTAGAAGCAAATGACAAGCCCGATGAGTGGGATACCTATTGGAATGGAAATCGTTCCGGTATAACATACGGTGTAAGTAGTGATACGTTTCTTGATGCTACCAACAAAATGATGTACACGGTGGAAAATGGTAATGCTACGCTCACGAAATACTTGGGTTCTAACAGTACCATTTACATTCCCAGAACGATAAATGGATATACTGTGACCAAAATTGCTACAGGTTTTTATTCTTCGTCAGGCACAAGATATATCTATATACCTAAAGAAGTTACAAACATAGAATCCAAAGCATTTACAAATACAAGCTATTCTACGCACTATTTCTATTTTGAAACAGCAGAACAGCCTTCAGCTTGGAGTGCAGAGTGGTACTACAATTCGTATTATGGAAGCTATACTAATTATATATCAAAATCTTGGAATCAAAAATTCAGTTACTAACTCAAAGGCGAGCTGTAAAAGCTCGCCTTTGTCTATGGAAAAAGAAGAGGCGCAAGCCAAAATCTTTCAATTCAACTTGCGCTTTTATTTTTGGCGGAGAGGAAGGGATTCGAACCCTTGTGGGGTTGCCCCCAAACGGTTTTCAAGACCGCCTCGTTATGACCGCTTCGATACCTCTCCGTATATGAAACTGTCTTTCGACAGAAATCATCAGATATTCAATTGTTTTAGAAATTCTTTTAGAAATGCGCTTTTGTGCTGCTTTCGGAGTGCTGAAAAAGTCAGGTGTTGCAAGGCTTTCCGGCGTTTTTGCGACCGCTGTGCTCGCAAATTTTCAAGACCGCCTCGTTATGACCGCTTCGATAACCCTCCGTGTAAAAGCTTTCCGGAAAAAGGGGAGCGCGCCCACAGGAGATACGGCAATGACTTTACCGCATCATTATATCACATCCCCTGCCGAAAATCAAGCATCTTGAGGAATAAAAAGCTAAAAAAGGTGTAGAGTTACAATAGATGTGAGACTAAAAACGAAAAAAGCATAGAAAAAGTGATTGAGTTCTGATAGAATAGAATTACCCCTAACTCAAATTCTGAAAAGGACTCAATCACCATGAAAGATGATAGCACAAAAAAGCGATATTGTCCACACCTTTTAGAACCAAAATTGCACGCGGTAGAAGTTTATAGGAAAACAAGGGACATTTCGTTTGTCTGTCGGAGGTATCATATCTCGAAAGCGTCCCTGATGCGGTGGAATCGGGCATATGACGGAACAAAAAATCCTTGCAAAAGAAGTCCCACAAACCACATTCACCTCAACCCAATGCCCATACTGAAGAGGAATTGAAGTGGATTCGTGATTACCCTCGTCGAAATCCGAACATCTCCATCTGTGAGCTATACGGAAAATTACGCGAAGAAAAAGCTTACCGCCGTCACCCCGGCTCCCTATACCGCGTATTCGTCCGCCTCGGGTTCAGGAAGAAACCGGAATCCACAAAGAAAAAATCCAAGCATACCGGCGAATACGATGCACCGACAGTCCTCGGCGAAAAGTGGCAAATGGATGTGAAATACGTGCCAAGTGCTTGTTATTCCGGAAAAGACGGGCGGAAATTCTATCAATATACCGGTCATAGAAGAAGCGTCTCGGGATCGATTTATCGACGCGTATGAAGAGCAAAGCAGCTTCTCCACAGTGGATTTTTTCAAACGAGCAATTGAATTCTTCGGTTACGCTCCGAACATTCTGCAAACAGATAACGGGGCGGAGTTTACACATCCCACGAAAACAAACCGCATACATCCGTTGGATGTGTTTTGCAACAAATACCACATTCAACACAAGCTGATTCGGCCGAGGACTCCGTGGCATAACGGGAAAGTGGAACGGAGCCATCGCAACGACCAAGAACGTTTTTACAATACCCTGAGTTTCTACTCTTTTCACGACCTGAAGACGCAGATGAAACGATATTTGTACCGTTCCAACAGAATTCCCATGGCGGTTCTCGGATGGAAATCCCCGAATCAGGTTCAAAAAGAACTCGGTGGCCACTGCGTTTCAAAAAAGAGACGGCAGCGAAAAAAGCCGTACCGAATCAAGACCGCCGCGCAACTGGCATTCCTTGCCCAAAATTTCCGACGCCACAATCGACCTGGCGATTGACCCA
>ULRV01078387.1_pt1 | contig 39633 bp, 32 predicted proteins | sample 1955791 | NCBI WGS metagenome assembly ULRV01 (sample SAMEA4835692, study PRJEB28245) | human gut metagenome | biome: gut microbiome; material: fecal sample | place: Denmark | collected 2008 | reverse complement strand
AGCCACGGCAGCCATTGCTGCAGCCATAACCGTCGGCGAAGCGCCGACAGAGAAAAGCAGAGCAACGGCAATTACGGCTACGAAAACAATATGTTTTAGAATCCTGGTCATTGTCAAGGCTCAATTTCGTAGCGTTTCATCTTGTTGTAGAGAGTTTGGCGGCTGATGCCGAGTCTTGTCGCCACAAGCGACAGGTTGCCTCCGCAGCGCGCAATGGCGTCGCATATCATTTTCCGTTCCATCGCCTCAATCGTAATCTCCGGTTCGGCTGAAGTCGCGTCAGCTACCGGCAGTTGCAGGTCGGCAGGGCCGATAACCGCGTTGTCGGTGATTATCACCGCCTTCTCCACGGCGTGGCGCAGCTGCCTGATGTTGCCGGGCCAGGTATTGCTCTTCAACGCCTCCATAGCCTCCTGTGAGAAGCGGCATATATCTTTGCCGTAGCGTTTGGCATAGCATTTAAGAAAGTTGTCGGCGAGCAGAGGAATGTCGTCACGGCGATTGCGCAGCGGCGGCAGTTCGAGCTGTATGGTGTTTATGCGGTAGAGTAAATCCTCCCGGAAAGATCCGTCGGCAACCATCTTTTGAAGGTTCTTATTGGTGGCGCACACAAGGCGAATGTCGACGGTCGTAGGCGTGTTGCTGCCAACGCGCTGAACATAGCGTCGCTGCACCACGGTCAGCAGTTTTGCCTGCTGGTGCAACGGCAGGTTGCCTATCTCGTCGAGAAACAACGTGCCACCGTCGGCCTCCTCAATCAGACCCTTGCGGTCAGTCCGGGCGTCGGTGAACGCACCTTTGACATGGCCAAACAGCTCGCTTTCAAACAGCGTGTCGGTAATGGCACCCATGTCGACACACACCATCGGTTTCGCCACGCGGGCCGACAGGCGGTGAAGCTCATGGGCGAGCACATCCTTCCCCGTACCGTTTTCGCCAGTAATCAGCACATTGGCGTCGGTGCGTGCCACTTTCTCCACCAAAGTCTTCAGTCGCAGCATTGCTTCCGATTGTCCCCAGACCATCTCCGTCGGTGCTGGATTGGCGGGAGCGGATTCCAGCCGCGATTTAACCGCGCGCATAAGCGTGTCGATCAGGCGGGTATTGTCCCACGGCTTTTCCACGAAATCAAAAGCACCGTCCTTCATAGCCTGCACCGCCAACTCCACATCGGCGTAAGCCGTAAACAGCACAACAGGCACATCCGGAAACTTGTCGTTGATTTTGTGAAGCCAGTACAGACCCTCGTTGCCATTGTTGATTCCAGCCACGAAATTCATGTCGAGCAGCACGGCGTCGACGCCTTGCGCCAAGACATTCAGCATGGTTTTTGGCGACGGCAGCGTCATCACATCCTCAAAGACATCGTCGAGCAGCAGCCGCAACGATGACAGAATGTTGCGGTTGTCGTCGACAACAAGTATTTTGCCTTGCTTTTTCATTGTGTTGCGAAGATAAGAAAAATCCCGGCAAAAACGGCAAGAGTCAATTGCCTTTCTGCCGGGATTGAGGAAACTTATATTTTCAGGAAGCTATTCAGCGTGCAGGCTGTCGACAGGATTAGCCCTGGCTGTGCGCCAGCATTGATAGGTGACAGTGGCTGCAGTCAGTACGGCAAGGGCGATGAACGTGGCGGCATACACCATCCAGCCGATGCTGATCCTATATGCAAACTCCTCAAGCCATCGGTTCACGAACCAATAAGACAGAGGCACTGCAGGAATGAAGCTGACAGCCAGAATCTTTAAGTATTTCAGATTGAACATTGCCACAACATCGGCAGTCGACGAGCCGAACACTTTGCGCACGGCAATCTCTCGTCGGCGGTACTCGCTGTCGAACACCACCAGCCCGAACACACCCATAATGCTGATGGCAATGGCAAGCAGCGAGAAAACCGAAATCTGATAGGTGAGGCGCATCTCGTTTTTGTAGGTGTCGTCGAGAATCTTGTTGTAGAACTGCATCTCGAAAGGGTATTCAGCGTTGAACTTCGTCAATTCCGTGCGAATCTTGGAGGCAGCGTCAAACATGTTTGCGCCTTTCTTGACACGCACAGTCAGGTTGTCGCAATTAAAGTCCTTACTCAACACAATCATTACAGGCTCCGTCTTGCTGTGCAGCGACGAGAACTTCGCATTGTCGCAGATGCCCACGATTGGAAACTGCGTGCCGCCGAACATAAGGCATTTGCCAACATCGACAGAGCTGCTGTATTTGTCGCGTGCCAGCTTGTTGAGGATTATGGCATTTGTGTCGGAGGCGCAGAAGTCGCGTCCGTCGACGATTTTTATGCCCATTGTGTTGCAATAGCCGGCGGTGGCAAACAGGGTGCGTGGCGCCACCTCATCACCGTCGGCGCTGTGGAACACCCATCCCTGGGAGTTGTCTTTGCGCCCAGCCACACTCCACGACAGCGAAGCATCAGCCACCATCGGCAGACGTTTCAAAGCCTCGACGGCGGTTTGCGGCTTGGAGATGTCGGCGCGGGTGATGTCGCATACAATCAGCTCATCCTTCAGAAATCCGTAGTCGGCGGAGTTCACAAGGTAGTCGCGTTGCCGCTGCATGAGCAGGGCACTGACAATCAGCGAAGCCGAGATGAAGAACTGCAGCCCTATCATCGCCGTGCGCATAGCCTTGCCTCTTGGCGACAATCCGAAGTTGCCTTTAAGCGCCACGGCAGGGGCAAACGACGTGATCCGCCAAGCGGGAGCCAGCCCGGCAAGAACACCTGCCACAATCGCCGTCGCGGCAGAAAGACCAAGCACGTGCAGGTTGCCGAAAGGATTTATGCCAGCCACGGTCAGTTGGTTCATCTCCGTGTGCGACAGCAGCAACAACCCACCGACGGCAATTATGAATGCCGTAAAAGCGATTCCGGCAGCCTCTGCTGTCAGATACAGGCGCAGCGACGATTGTGTGGCTCCGAGAATCTTTTGCGTGTTTATGCTGCGCACGCGCATCGGGATCAGCGCGTTGGAGAAGTTGGCGAAATTGATGGCGGCAATCAGCAGAATCAGCAAGGCTATTGACAGCAGAATCTTCTCGTTTGACGCTTTTATTTGTTCTCCCACCAGAATGAAATCGCTGTTGTAGTGGGTCTCGGTCAGCGGAATCAGCACAAACTCCTTGCGGGAATTGCCAAACCACTTGTCGCCTTTGCAGATTTCTTCAAGCTGCTTGTTGGCCGACGCCCGTATTGCAGGGAAATTCTCCGCTTTGTCGGCTTTTATGAACATTGTGAACGAGTTCATGTTGGGGTTCGTCAAATTGTCGCCAAACCACGATTTGTCGATTACTCTGAGCACAGGATTCCTCAGCCATGTGTTTTGGGCGTGGATGTCGCGGTAGACGGCACCCACAATCCATGTTTTCGCTTTGTTGATGCTTTTGCCCAATGGCGAAGCGTCGCCGAAATATTTCTTGGCGAAACTTTCCGGTATCATCACCTGATTGGCGTCGAGGCATTTTTTGTCGCCCACCACGATGTCGAGTTTGTAGAAGTCGGCAAAATTCGGAGCGCACATCATAAACGTCCCGGAGCAGAAATGCTCGTTGATGTAGAATGTCTCCTCATAGCAGTCGCCGAGGATATAGGTGTAGCTTTCCACATGCGGTTGCCCGCCAATCAGCTCCATTATAGGGAAGCTCATTGCCGAAAACTTTTCAAAATCGCTGTCTTTTGGCGGAATGTTGCAAGGCATGGCTATGCGGTCGGCATCAGCCAGTGCGGCATTGTAGCTGCGGTCGTAGTCAATCTGCATCAACAGTGCCACAAACACCATGAATGCCGCTGTCAGTCCCAGCAGGTTGAGCACCACCGACAGGCGGTAGCGCCGCGCCACGAACATCAGGTTGCGTAATAGTGATTTCATCGTCTGATTCCTCCGCAGATTAAAGATTTTTGTTTTGTATTGTCGACACAATCTTTCCGTCGAGCATCTCGACCACACGCGCGGCATACTCGGCGTCGTGCTTGTTGTGGGTTACCATCACGATGGTGGTGCCGGCGGCGTTGAGCTCGCTGAGGATTCTCATCACCTCCGCTCCGTTTTTGGAGTCAAGGTTGCCCGTAGGCTCGTCGGCAAGCACGAGGTCGGGATGGCTCACCACAGCCCGTGCAATAGCCACTCTCTGCTGCTGTCCGCCCGACAGCTGGTGAGGAAAATGTTTTGCGCGGTGGCTTATCTCCATGCGTTGCATGATGTTGTTGACCAACTTCCGGCGTTCAGCCGATGGGATTTTCATATAAGTGAGCGGCAACTCGATGTTTTCCCTCACAGTGAGTTCGTCGATGAGATTGAAACTCTGGAACACGAATCCAATCTTTCCGCGTCGCAGGCGTGTGCGGTCGCGCTCGCCGAGCGTTCCGACGTCTGAGCCGTTGAGCATAAAAGAGCCGGAAGTTGGCGAGTCAAGAAGTCCGAGAATGTTCAGCAATGTGGTTTTGCCACATCCCGAAGGTCCCATTATTGCCACGAATTCGCCATTTTCGATTTCAAGGCAGATGTTGTTGACCGCAATGGTCTCGATGTCGCTTGTGCGGAATGTCTTTGTGAGATTTGTTGTTTTGATAATCATATCTGTGGATGTTTTTTTTGTATTATTCAATAATCAGTTTTGTGCAGTCGCCGAAATTGTCGTAGCCGCCAATCACAACACGCTCGCCCGGCTGTAGCCCCTCGGTCACCTCGTAGAAACTCGGATTCTGCCGTCCGATTCTTACAGAACGGCGATGGGCAGTCTTGCCGTCTTTTCCTATCACGAAAATCCAGTTTCCGCCTGTTGCCGTGAAGAAAGATCCGCGAGGAATCATTATCGCCGTCGAAGGTTCGCCGAGGCGCAGGTTGACATAGTTTGTCTGCCCGTTGCGCATATTGGCAGGAACGTTGCCCACAAACTGCATGTCGATGCGGAATTTAGAGTCGCGCACGTCGGGATAAACCTTGCCCACCATCACTTGATAGGTGGATTTGCCACGCTCCATAGTCCCGGTCAGCCCGGTGGCGATGCGGTCGATGTAGTGCTCGTCAATGTCGGCTTCCATCTTATGTCCGTTCACCACGTTGATGCGGCCTATCATCTGTCCGGAAGCGATGGTCTGTCCCAGCTCCAGCGACATCTGTCCCAGCTCGCCGTCGGCAGAAGCGCATACGGTCAGCTTGTCGCGCCGCTGGCGGATAAGGTCGAGGCTCAGACGCATGTTTTGAAGGTCGCTCTCAAGTTGGCTTATCTGGATGCTGCGGTAGATGGAGTCCTGGCGCAGCCGCTCGCAGACAAGCTTGCGCTTCTCCGAGGCAAGCTGAAAGTCCTCCTGTGCCTTCAGATATTCTTCTTTGGAAATCAGGTCTTCGTCGAGCAGACGTTTGTACTGCTCAAACGTGCGTCGTTTTTGTCGCACATCGATGTCGAGCTGCAGTTTTTCTGTGCGGTTGCTTAGCTTGTCCTGCTCCATTGTCACTTGCGTGTTGCGCAGGAAATTCTGTTTCTCGGCGAGGTTTGCCTCGGCATTGAGAATCTCAAGGTCGAGCGAAGAGTTGCGCAGCTGTGCTATTGGTTGTCCTTTCACCACTCTTGCGCCCTCTTCTACGAAAATGCGGTCCACGATGCCTCCCTCCTCGGCGCTCAGCTGTATCGATGTGAGCGGCTGCACCTTGCCGAGAATGCGGACGTAGTCGTCAAACTGACCTCGCGTCACGTCGCCTATGAGCAGCGACTCCCTCTCCACTCTCATTGCCGACGCTCCGCCTTGTAGCACCACAATAGCGGCGGCTATAGCCACTCCGGCGGCAATGGCAATTATTGTAATCGTTTTGCGGCTTATCGGGAAGCGGCGCTTTTTCAGTTGTATGTCCATGTCAGTCAAAGATTTTGTTTGTAATGTAATAGTTGGCGAGGCGACGTTTCACGTCGAAGAGCAAACGGCAGCGCACGAGTTCGGCTTGCGATGCAAACCAATTGTCGGCACTTTTGCGCAGGTCGAGCACGTCCATCAGTCCCTCGTCGTATTTGCGTCGCGCCAGAGCGTATGCCACCGAGTCGGCATCGACCTTGCGCTCCATCTTCACAATCTCTTTGGCATAGTTGTCGCGGTCGATGACGGCTTGCGAGAAGTCGGTGTCAAGTTGCAGTCGCTGCCGTTCCAATGCAATCTGCGCCGCCACATACCTGTTGCGCGCCTTGCGGTAGCCGTTGATGCGGCTCAGACCGTCGAACAGCGGAATGCTTACCGACACACCGACGTATTGTCCGAAGTTCACGTCCATCTGTCTGCCGAACGACTCGTTTGTCTGACCCTGATGGCTGTAATAGTAGTCGGAAATGCCGGCGTTGAGGAAGATTGACGGCATCAGCTGTCCGCGGGCAGAGAGCGCGTTTAGCCGTTGAGTCTCGACGTTTGCCTCGGCTTGACGCAACAGAGGATTGTCGGCAGCCAGCAGCCCGTTGCTGACCGTAGCCGCCCCTGTTGCCGGCATCTCCACCGAAAGACTGTCGGCGAGCGGAAAATTCATCGTCGATTTCAGTTTCAGTTCGGCAGAACGCAATTGTGCGAGCGCGGAGGTGAGGCAATAGTCGTCGTCGGCTTCCTGGGCTTCGCTTTGGCTTAGGTCTACGGCGCTTTTCAGCCCCAGCTCCTTCATGCGGCGAGTCTGCTTCAGAGCGTCGAGGCTTTCGCGGTGTTTGGCGTCCATAATTTTAGACAATTCCTGACAGTATAGCAGATTGATGCAGGCGTCGAGTGCCGCGATAGAGGCATTGTCGCGCTGCGCGTCGACTTCCGACTCCGCCTGGCGTTTGGCTGCACGCGCGCTGCGGAAGTCGTTTACAAGACTTCCACCGGTAAACAGCGGCACGCTTATGCTCAACCCGTAGGAATTGCCGAATGTGCGCAGGTTGTTGTAGGTGTTGGTGGCGGGGTCGATGGAGCGTCCGAAGCTGAATTGTGCGCCTATCTGAGCGCCCACCGACGGCAGTGTGCTTGCCAATGCCGACTGCTGGTCAAGACGGCTGTCGCTGAGCGAAATGCGGGCTGCGCGCACATCGAGATTGTGGTTTGCGGCATAGCGCATGCAGCTGTCGACCGACATCCGTGTCTGAGCCGTGGCTGCCAACGCCGCCAGAAACATTGATATGACAAATTTTATTCTCATGTAAGAAAATAGTGCTATAATAGTGCCAAAAGAGTTAAATTGTTGAGACATAATTGGTAACGATTTTAGGCGGGATGCCTGACTGTCAAAAAATTTGACAATGGCGTCAAGAAAATAGACAATGAGTCAGACGGCACAGGTGTGCTGTAAATGTTTGATTCCGCACTCCGGAAAGCAGTGAAAAGATGGTGTGGAGGGGAATGAAAATCAAAAAAAAGCAAAGGTGTGAATTGATTGTAGGTCAGAATGTTATATTGATAAATTGCGTCAGAGGAACATCGGATTGCGCGAGAGGAACATTTTTGTGGCTTTGATTTTTTGCAGTCGGTTTGAGAATGCCGATTTTTGCGAGCGAAAAAACAAACCAAATCTTATGCGAAAAATCAGAATTAAAATTTGTCTGTTGGCGGCAATGCTTGCCGTTGCGACAGGCATACAGGCGTCCGACTTTGTTGTCGATGAGCTGTGTTACAACATCACCGACGCTGAGGCGAAAACCGTCGAAGTGGCGAAGTATGACTATGCGGTAGACGGCGAAATGGTGCGTCCCACAAAGATGGATGTAGTGGTGCCGCCGACAGTTGTAAACCCCAACGACAATCAGACCTACCGCGTCACGGCGCTCGGCGATGGAGCGTTCACCGTCTATGGCTTGAGGGGTGGCTGGTTCGACTACACGTCGATAGTTCTTCCGGAGGGTTTGCTTGAAATCAAGGCAAACGCATTTTCCGGGCAGAGCAACTTGACGTCGCTCGTAATCCCCGGCACGGTGAAGTCGGTAAAAACGAAATTTGCACAAATGTCGGGCATCAGCGAACTGACATTTCCGGCATCGGTGAAGGAGATGGTCACGATTGAGTCGGGACGAATACAGAAGCTGACAATCGAAGGCTCGCCAACGATAACCGCTGGCAGCCGTGATTATATCACAGGCTCTGTTACGAACAACATCGTTTATTTCATTGACAATGACACGTCTTATAAGAATGTGGAGATTACGCTGACGTCGGCCGTTCCGCCCACGTTGCCGGAAGTCACCCGCATACAATACAAGGCATATTCGGGCCGCACCACAGTGCACGTGCCAGAAGGATGCTCCGATGCCTATAACGCTGCCGGGTGGAATCAGGCGGAGGTGCTTGTAGAAGGCACAGACCATGCGGATGTAGACGGCATACGTTATTATCACGATTCCCACCGTGCAATCGGCTACGACGTGGTGAGCGAGCTCAACGGCCCGCTCAATATTCCGCAGACGGTGCAGATTGGAGGAAAGACCTATCCCGTGGAGGTGCTTGCTGTGAGAATGTTTGAAGGCGAGGGCGAGTCGCTTATAAAGAACATTACGGCGATAACGCTTCCAGAAGGCTTGAAACGACTGGAAAAGAATTCGCTCTACTCTGAAGTTGTTTCGGCGACGGAAGTGACAATTCCTGCGAGTGTGGAGTATGTAGGCACATACTTTCTGCGTGGAGAGACTCTGAAAAAGATTACGTTTAAAGGCTCTCCTATGCTCGCCGATAATTCCGTGGGCTCCAACTATAAGTTGATCCACTTTATGAGCCAGACGCCTCCGTCGGTTGGAAAATATTCGTTTCAGAGTGCACATCTGATGGTCGTGGCTCCCGACATTGCGAGCATCCCGGTTTATCGGACTACTCTGTCGGGGCATTGGGGCGTTGAGAAAGGCTATGAATTGTCGGTTTATGGCGGATTGAAAGAGGCAGACAATGTTTATTATTCCGCAATGGAAGACGGCAATGCCTGCGCCATATATTTTGACGGAACACAGACTTCGGTTGCCTTGTCAAAGACAATACAGATAGACGGAGCAGCCCGTGCGCTCGCAAAGATTCAACGCGGACTCTTCTACTACAAAAATATTACGGAAGTGATTGTTCCAGAAACGGTAAAGACTATCGGCGGCAATGCGTTCTACAAATGCTCCGCGTTGACATCGCTGCAGCTGCCGTCGGAAGTCGAGGAGATAGGCGATTATGCATTTTATGAATGCAGTGCTTGGGCCATTGACGTGACGCTGCCTGTCTTGAAGACATTAGGCAAGGGGGCTTTCCAAAAATCGGGAATCAAATCGCTCAACCTCACCGGCGCCCCATTGGCAACAATTCCGGAGTTTGCGTTCGGCCAATGCTTCAACCTTGCGTCGATAACGCTCAACGAAGGCTTGTCGATGATTGAAAGTTATGCCTTTACTGGAGCCGTTGTTACAGAACTGACCATTCCGTCGACTGTCACAGACATATATACGGTTGGAATTTGGAGTAAAATAAAGAAATTGATTTCAAAGGCAACGACACCGCCAACGTTGAGAAATTCGCGGCAGTTGAATTGTCCGCTTTTCGTGCCCAATGGTTGTGTGACGGCATATCGCCAGGCAGACCGGTGGGTGGAGTCGACAAGTGTGATAGCTGTCGGCGAGATGCAGACCGGCGGACTGTCGTTTTATTTTGGCGACACTGACGCATTGCTATATAATGTCGATACCGATGTCACGGGCTCAGACGTGGTGATTCCAGCCACTGTGGAGCAAGGCGGAAACAGTTATACGGTCAACGAGATGCGCGCGGCGTTGCTGAAAAACTCCGCCGCAGTCAAGTCGGTGACCATTCCCGCCAGCATCACGCAAATCCCCAACGATGCATTCCGCAACTGCACGGGGTTGACGTCGGTGACGATGCCAGCCACGGTCACATCGATAGGTGCTTACGCTTTCAATGGTTGTAAGGCATTGCCGTCGGTAGTGCTGCCCGCTTCGCTGGGAAGCATCGGCGAATATGGATTCCTCGGCTGCAAGGCTCTGACGTCGATAGAACTACCCGCCGCGCTGACTGAAATCGGCGTGTCGGCGTTCAACGGATGCTCTGCGATGGCGTGTGATGTCAACATCCCTGACGGCGTGACCGCAATTCCTGATGGCGCATTCGACCAGAGCGGAATAACAGGCATTACGCTTGGCAAGAACGTGAAGACCGTAGGCCGCAAGGCATTCTACAACTGTCAGAACATATTGTCGATAACGCTCAACGAAGGCTTGACTGAAATCGGCGAGATGGGATTTTTCAATTGTAGCAAAATCAAGGAGCTTGAATTGCCGGCATCGCTTACAACCATGGGCAGCAACGCTTTCTGGAATGTCGGCATAAAGGTGGTTTGCCACAGCGCGGCTCCGCTGACGCTGCCAAAATCGACGACGTATTCTTATCAGTTCAAAAAATGCACGGTAATCGTGCCGGTTGGAAGCGTCGCAGCGTATGTGGCGGCAACCGACAAAGGCTGGGACGAAAGCAACACGTATCTGACGTTTGCCGGATTGGCAGACGGCGTTGAGTATAGGGCAAACGATACGGAAGCGTGGGTGACAGGTGTTGCCGACGACACTGTGGTTGCCGACATCAAGGACTATCTGTCGATTGACGGCTCTCAGATGCCGGTGACTCGCATCGATGCTGCGTTCCGCGGCAAGACACAGTTGCAAAAGGTGACCGTTCCCGCAGCCGTCAAAGCGCTTCCCGAGAATATGTTCAGAGACTGCACGTCGCTCAATGCAGTGACGTTTGCGTCAGGCAGCCAGTTGCAGGCCATCGGCAAGTGGGCATTCATGTCGACAGCCGTTGCAGCGATAGAGATACCGGAGGGCGTCACGGAATTGCCCGACGGAGTGTTCAAAGGTTGCTTGTCGCTGACAGAAATCACGCTCCCGTCAAACCTCGTCTCGGTGGGCGGCGGATGCTTCTACAACTGCAAGGCTTTGACGACGGTAAATGTCTGCGCCGATAATCTGACGATAGCCGACCGTGCATTCTATAGTTGCGAGTCGCTTGAAACGATTAATTCCGCCAATCCGTTGCAGCTGAGCAGCGATATCAGCAAACTTGGAATGGAATTTGAGGGGTGCAAGAGTCTTAAAGCCGTGAGTGTGGCAGGCGGGATGATAGGCTCATTCGCTTTCGACGGCTGCGAGTCGCTCGTGTCGGTGGGTATAGCCGAAGGGGTGAAGACAATCGGTGAATATGCCTTCGATGGCTGTACGTCGTTGAAACGCATACTATTGCCGGCATCGCTCCAGGAAATTAAGCATGAGACGTTCCGGAACGTCGTGTTTGAGGAAATCACGTGTCTGGCTGTTACACCGCCATCGATACGAGACAATACATTCACCGACTATTCGGCGCATCTCTGTGTGCCGGCAGAGTCGATGGCAGCCTATGCCGCAGCCACCGGATGGAAGGAATTCTCGAATATCGGCGACCTGACAACAAGCGGCGTGTCGGCGGTGGCAGGCGACGGTGTGAGTGTGGCTGTGTGCGACGGACGCATCTGCGTTGACGGCGTAGGTGAAACAGAGATGATTAAGGTTTATTCGACGGGCGGAATGCTTGTCGGAATGGGCTTGAACCGGCAGGTTGAAGTGCCGTCGCCGGGAGTCTATATCGTGGAATTCAAGAAAGGCACCGTCAAGGTAGCAATAAGGTAAGTTTTATAAAAAATATTAGTGTAACATCATGCGCTCTCTGGTTTGTGAAAATCGGAGGGCGTTTCTTTTGTTGTAAAAAATCATCATAATCAAAAATTAGAGTAAATTTTTTAGGCATAAATGTTTGGAATTTGGATATATTGCATAACTTTGCGAACAAACCGAAATAAAAACATAAACCAAGCTGACGGATTTTAGGGAGAGTCGGACAACGGGTGTGGATTCTCCGCTTTGTTCAGAAATTTAACGCCAACGCAAAGTGACGCGTTATGACATATAGGCAATAAGCTGTGGAAACCAGACAGATGTCAGTCAATCATAGTGGATGGCAAAGCCGCATTGATTGGTGGAGCAGCGGTTGTGAAGATGAGATAGAAACCTATAAAATAAAAGAGTATGAAAAGCAAATCAAAAGTGACAATGTTGGTGGTGGCAGTGCTGCTGTCGCTGCTGTCGAGTGTAAATGTGCAGGCTTCCCAAACAGGCAAATGCGGAGACAACATCACATGGACTCTTGACGATAAAGGCAACTTGGAGTTGACCGGAAAGGGAAAGATGTATGACTATTCCTTAATGGGCGGGCCATGGAGCACTTCGATAGTGTCGGTGACGATATCGGAAGGAATCGAGAATATCGGAAAATATGCTTTCAGTTTCTGCGGAAAATTGACAAATGTGGTTATTCCAAACTCTGTGAAGGAAATATTAGAAGGCGTCTTTCGTGGCTGTGAAGGCTTGAAAAAAGTGGTTATCGGAGAGTCGGTGGCGAGCATCGGAAAAGATGCCTTCAGTGGATGCCGCGAGCTGTTGAGTGTGATAATCCCGGGCGCGGTGAAGGTTATTGACGCCAAAGCATTTTACAATTGCGGAAAGGTGATGAGCTTCATTGTTGACAAGGAAAATAAAGTGTACGACAGTAGAGGCAATTGCAATGCGATAATAGAAACAGCAACCAACACGCTGATTTATGGTTGCAAGAATACGGTTATCCCCAACACGGTGACGAAAATCGGAGAAGAAGCCTTCGCTTATTGTGTGGCGTTGACGAGCATAGAGATTCCTAATTCGGTGACAGACATCAAAAGCGGTGCTTTCAGTGGCTGCAGCGGCTTGACAAGCGTGGTGATTCCAAGCTCGGTGAGCAACCTCGGGGGATTTGTCTTCTATGGCTGTGAATCGTTGACAAGCATGGTAATTCCGAATTCAGTGAAGAGCATCGGGGCATACACCCTCTATGGATGCCGCGGGTTGAAGAACGTCGTTGTCGGAGAATCGGTGGCGAGTGTCGGAAATGCCGCATTCAAAGAATGCACAGGGTTGACAAGGCTTGAGATGCTGACAAAAGTGCCGCCGAAATGTGGAAAAGATGTGTTTGTCGGAGTGGATAAAACCGCGTGCGAGCTTGTTGTTCCGGAAGGATGTGTTGACGCTTATAAAACAGCTGCCGAGTGGGGTGATTTCTCGAAAATCACTCCGGGTGAAAGCTCTGTCGGCGAGGTCGGCACGCAAGGCGTGACGGTGACTGTCGCCGGCGGCGAGATAGTCGTAGAAGGAGTTGCCGATGCGGCGGTTGAGGTCTACGGCATAGGCGGCTTGCTGCTTTACAGCGGAAAGTCGCACCGCGTCTCTGTGCCCGTGGACGGCATCTACGTGGTGCGCGTCAACGGCAAGCCGCATAAGGTGGTGGTAAAGTAAGGTTGTGAAATATTATAGCATCATGCGCTCTCCGGTTTGTGTAGATCGGAGGGCGTTTCTTTTGTTGTAAAAAATCATCATAATCAAAAATTAGAGTAAATTTTTTAGACATAAATGTTTGGAATTTGAATATATTGCATAACTTTGCGAACAAACCGGAATAAAAAACATAAACCAGGCTGACGGATTTTAGGGAGAGTCGGACAACGGGTGCGGATTCTCCGCTTTGTTCAGGAATTTAACGCCGACGCAAAGGGATGCGTTGTGACATATAGGCAATAAGCTGTGGAAACCAGACAAATGTCAGTCAAACATTGTGGATGGCAAAGCCGCATCGATTGGTGGAGCAGCGGTTGTGAAGATGAGATAGAAACCTATAAAATAAAAGAGTATGAAAAGCAAGTCAAAAGTGACAATGTTGGTGGTGGCAGTGCTGCTGTCGCTGCTGTCGAGTGTAAATGTGCAGGCTTCCAAAACAGGCAAATGCGGAGACAACATCGGACTCTTGACGATATAGTCAAAATATGAAAATCCTTTCAAAGGAACCAATTTCCTAATTAATATTTACAAACCTCTGGGTATGTTTCGGCTGCCCAGGCAAAAACTAAAAAAAATTATGAAACACAACAAACCAACCAGACAAGTAAGCATGCGTATGTTTCTCACGCTTGTACTAATTGTGATGTCGTCAGCATTCGTGATGGCGCAAGAAACGTATGGCATCAAGATTGCCGGAGAGGATATTACGGGCTACAACCGTTATGACCTCACCGAAATCAGCGGAGTGAGCGGTAAGGTGTATTTCGACCCGAACACCAGAACCCTGACGCTCGACAACGCCACTATTGAGGCAAATGACTGTAACGCATCTTGAACGAAACCTGCGACTACCTTTCGATAGAGTTGATCGGCACAAACAATATTGATATTACTGGCGCGGCTGGCATAAACTTGAAAGAGGAGACGACAATTTGGAGCCACAGCGGCGGAAAACTCAGCGTAAAGAGCGACGGATGCGCCTTGCTCTTCGGCGGTTGTCCTCTCGAAATCAGCAACTGCTGGTTGGAGGCAGAGGGCGCATGGGGCATATCCGCAAGAAACAACGTGGCAGAAGAGGTGCTCAAAATCCGCAACTCTCACGTGGAAGCCAAGGGTTCTACGGGCTCCATCTGCGATATCGCTAACCTTGTGCTTGACAACTGCTCTATCACACAGCCCGACGGTGCTAGGTTCAGTACACAGAATAATGCTGTGGTATTGAATGGTGAGATGGTCACCGACAAAGTTGTGATTGTGCCAAGCTATGGCATCAAGATTGCCGGCGAGTATGTGACGTCCCTAAACTGCAAGGACCTCAGCGTCATTGACGGTGTGGATGGAAAGATAAGCTACGATCCCGAGACTAACACCCTTACTATGGAGGATGTTACTATTAATGCAACCGATTTCAATGGAATTGGGAATAGAGGTGTAAAGGACATGAAGATTAAGTTATTTGGCAATAACATTATTACGTCAAAGAAAGCATGCATTTCGATATCCGAAACATCCACCATTAGTGGTTCTGGTACTCTCAGCCTGAAGAGCAGCGGTGATTGTGGATTATATATGCACACTTCGCTTTCTGTTGAAGACGTCAAGCTATATGCGGAAGGAAAATATGGTGTTGCAGGAGATGATGGCACGAGAGGTGAGATACTGACCTTGCGCAACTCATACGTTGAGGCAACTGGCAGCAGTGGCTCAATCTGCGACCTCCAAAACCTCGTGCTTGACGGCAGCTCCATCACCCAGCCCACTGGCGCAGCCTTCGATGCAAATGTGCACGCCGTTGCTCTCAACGGCAAGACGGTCACCGATAAGGTGGTGATTGAGTCTGACAACAACAGCATCGGCACCATTACAGCCGACGTGCCCGCCCGCAAGCAAGGCATCTACAACCTTAACGGCGTAAAGCTGACCCAGCAGTGGGACGACCTGCCTGCCGGTATCTACATCGTAGACGGCGTGAAGCGCGTGAAGAACTGATATAGCAAACGAATAACGAAAAAATAACGGAGGGTGTGCATGGAAAAATAGAATGCACACCCTCTAAATATTCCCCATGTGTGTCAAACTAAGAATAACCTCCACAAATTCTTCTACTGGTTGCACCTCGTATATAATACGGATTATCATCAGCCGATGCGGTGGTTGAGGGCAATGCTGCTTCAATTGGAGCAGGTGTCACGGGGTAGGCGAGCCAACCCCGTGCTGACATATTAAACCGTACTTCGGCAGTTTATCAATGGCAATCCGGTGATGGAGGCAACCGCCGAAGGACGGTTGTATAATCATAGCCCCAGGTTGGCTAGCCTACCTGGGGTCAGGGTGCGGAAGAATAATCTACCGCCGAAGAGCGGTTGTATAAATCACGGAAAATATTTTAGCGAGAAAAGTTGAGTCAGCGGCATCGTAACCATCCGTGGGAAGCCGTCCGGCCACAAGTAGTGACGAACCTCCGGCACGCATCTGTTTCGCTCCGCGTACCGGGTTGCGGAAAAGTTCCGTCGCTCCGCGACGATGTATGTGGCGATGGTTCTCGACGTTTCTACAACCGCACTTCGGCGGTAGTTGCGCGTGCCACCGGTGTCACGGGGTAGGCGAGCCAACCCCGTGCTAACATATTAAACTGCTCTTCGGTAGTTTTTTCTCGGTGAATGTCGCCTTTCAACTACAGAGAATCCCGCGAGTAATCCTGTGGGATTCTTTTTCCATACACAAGTCGGCTTGTTTCGGATGGCTACACTGAAAGCGCGTCCGCGTTGCGGACGTCGGATGCAGGGTTGTTGCTTAACGGACTCTTGCCGGTTTTTGTGGCACAGCAGGCATAGCCGCGGAAAATCAAGAAGCCCCGGACCAATGTCCGAGGCTTCTTCGGCAACACGTTGCCGTTGTGTCGTTTTACGTCCATTCGATATATCACATACTTCTTTTCTGTCAACGACGTAGGGAAATTTAGACTAAATGATTAAGGTTGAAGTGTAATATATTTTCTTGTAAAAAAGTACAATCAATCTTATCAAAATAAGACCTTTAGGCCCTAAATCGTGATACAAATGTAATGTATAAAATTTGTTCTGCAAAATAAAAATTTTAAATTGCCCCCCCCCATTAACTTTTAATGAAGGAAATACACAAACTTTAACGAAGCGATTACATTTTCAGCGACCATTCAAAACCGTCTTTTGTATCTTTAACATCGAAACCGATTGCGGCGAGACGGTCGCGAATAAGGTCGGACGTAGCCCAGTCCTTTTTCACTTTCGACTCCTTTCGGATTTCGAGCAAAAGGTCGACAGCCTTTTCAAACGGTTCGAGAGCCTGAGCGTCGTCGCCAGCCACGATTTCAGTGCGCACACCGAGGATGTCGATGAGAAACGCCTGGAACAAGTCTTTCAGCTCGTCGATGTCGTCCTTTGTCAGTGTCGCCTTTCCGTCGTTCACCTGGTTGATTATCTTGCAGGCATCGAAAAGCTCGGCGATAACGATAGGCGTGTTGAGGTCATCGTTGATGGCATCGTAGCATTTCTTGCGGAATCCCTTCACGTCGACCGAAGACGAGTCGGCAGGCTTCAGCTCCTGGAGTCTGCGGTAGCCGTCAACGATTCGGTCGTAAGCCTTCTCGGCGGCTTTCAGCGCGTCGTTTGAGAAGTCGACCGTTCCACGGTAGTGAGCTTGCAGGATGAAGAAGCGTATTGTCATCGGCGAGTAAGCCTGTTCGAGCAGAGGATGCGACCCGTTGAAAAATTCCTCGAGCGTAATGAAGTTTCCGAGCGATTTGCCCATCTTCTGCCCGTTGATTGTAATCATGTTGTTGTGCATCCAGTAGCGCACCGTCTCATGGCCGTTGTGAGCCACCGACTGCGCGATTTCGCACTCATGGTGAGGGAACATAAGATCCATTCCACCGCCGTGGATGTCGAACGTCTCGCCCAGATATTTCTGCCCCATCGTAGAGCATTCGAGATGCCATCCTGGGAATCCGTCGCTCCATGGCGAAGGCCATCGCATGATGTGTTCTGGCGACGCTTTCTTCCACAGCGCGAAGTCGACCGGGTTGTGCTTCTCCGACTGTCCGTCGAGCGCACGCGTCGTGTTGAGCAACTCGTCGATGTTTCGTCCCGACAGTTTGCCGTAGTGGAAGTCCTTGCTGTACTTCACCACGTCGAAATATACAGAACCGTTGCTTTCGTAGGCATATCCAGCCTTTAGAATCTCCTTGATATACTCGATTTGCTCAAGAATGTGTCCGGAAGCGTGAGGCTCGATGCTTGGCGGCAGCACGTTGAGCGCTTCCATAGCCTTGTGGTAGCGGTTTGTGTAGTATTGTGCCACTTCCATCGGCTCCAGCTGCTCCAAGCGTGCTTTTTTCTCAATTTTGTCCTCTCCCTCGTCGGCGTCGTGCTCCAGATGCCCCACGTCGGTGATGTTTCGCACGTAGCGCACCCGGTATCCCAGGTGGCGCAGGTAGCGGAACAGCACATCGAAAGTGATGGCAGGGCGAGTGTGTCCGAGGTGCGGATCGCCGTAGACAGTAGGACCGCACACATACATACCGACATTAGGCTCGTGCAGCGGCACGAATTGTTCCTTTTTTCGGGAGAGCGTGTTATATATGAATAACGGATTCTCCATCGTATCTGAAAATTAATATGTTATGCTTTGCCAACCGGCATTCCAGCTTCAGGCTGTTTAGGCTTGATGGTGCCGAAGTTGGCCTCGTATTTGCGGATGTTGTCCTGGAGCGCCATCAGCAAAGTCTTGGCGTTTTCAGGAGTCATGATGATTCGGCTCTGCACGCGGGCTTGTGGAGCGTTTGGCACCACGCTGATGAAGTCCATAAAGAACTCATTTACAGAGTGGGTGATGATAGCCAAGTTGGCATATTTACCAGATGCCATTTCCGGAGTCAATTCAATCTTTATTTCTCTTTGGTCGTTTTTCTCATTCATAATTTTAAAATGTTTAGAAGATTATTATGTGCGAAGTTACTAATTTCCCGTAAACTCGCCAAATTTTTTTCGTCGTCGACATTTAGAGCGCGAGCGGGTCGGGAGTACCAACCGTTTAGGCACTGTGTCTTGGGAACCTATTATTTGTGTTATTAAACATATAAAAGTCACGAAAGAAAATAAATGGGTTCTTATGGATGTATTTGTATCTTTTATCATACTTGCAGCCATTGTTGCTGTTTCATTCGCCTTGACTAAGTGCTTACTTGCTCTTGCTCGGTATCTTGACCGGCATTAGTAATTATCACAATTTAGGCGTTTTTGTTGACGCATTTGGTCAGTGAATTGTTTGTAATCTGGAAATCCACTATTGCCTGGATATACGCCGTAATACACAAAGGCAATTGTATCGTTGAATAATATATATGAATTGCTTTGCCGATAGCTATCAGTTATTGCTATATCTTTCGACCTATATATTTCATACACAGATTTAGTATAGCCATATCGCCTAAACAATAGAGAGATTGATCGTCTGTCACAGGAGTTGACACCTTGAACATTCGCTGCATGCATATAAGCATCCAGAACATCCAGTTTGTGACGCGATATCCCTGCCACGGTTTTGCCTTTTTGCCATTGGGCATTAATCTCTTTTTGATGTATCCATTTGCCTCCTGATTTTATGGAAAGAGCCAATATCTTACCGTTGACATTGGTGTAGTCAATTCCCCCATCATTTCCAACATAATCTTCAATTAGTTCAACCAAACATTTCATTTCTTCAGCATGTTTGTAGTAATTGTCAGCCATTGCTTGAGCGGTAGGTGGTTCGCCGGAAGAAGGTAAAAATAAGAACGTAAGTGGTATGACAAAGATGTTGAACAGATGGATTCCAAAGATGAATTTATTATAAACGTTCTTTGTTTTGACTGACTTTATTAGGGAGACAAACAGGGAGACAAGCAGGCAAGCGGCAATTGGTATAGTTATAGGAAATAACCAAAAAAGCCCTACGGCACTTTCGCTGAGACAGTCAGTCAAAGTCGCTTTGTCTTCACAAGTCCATAATACACAAACAATAAGCACAGATATTGAAATTAACAATATCAGTTCAACAATACGTAATATGATGCCGAATAACCGCATATTATTGTTATTTTTTGATTTTATCAAACATGCAATTGCCAAAGCAGAACCCTGACACAAGAACAAATAAACAAGGGATAATTGGCCAAAGAAATATTTCGTATGGTCTGCATATTGTATTATGAGACAATTCATCCATCGTCATTACAACAAACATAGCCATTGTCCAAACATCAACCATAATACATAATATGCGGAATAAGACAATGGTTAGTTTGTGGGGTTTGGAGGCACTGCTACAATCTGTCTTCTTGTAAAAAACTTTCTTAAGAGACCATATACAAAGAAAAATGGCAAACGAGAAAGGAATTTCCAGATAGAATAATTCGAAGACTAACGACCTATCGGGATGACCATTAAGCAAATTAAACATACCAATTACAACGAATATGGTCAACATAAGAATGTCGAAAAATGCGAATGCCGCTTTTAAAAGATATTTCATATTGTTATTCCTTAAAAAGTTATTCACAAATATCTAATCTATCCAGACTATCTGAGGCTTCATATAAAAAGTTGTCAAGCAGTAGATACTTTCTGCCTTCGTTTAAAAATATGGAGAATGATATTCCGTTTTCTGCGAACAATGTGATTTGGCATCTGGTGTCAAAAAGCACATTTTTATTAGAAGGCACATAAGAATTCAATGATTTTAAAAGCGTTTCAATAGATTTGGCATTTAAATATTCAACCTTCTTCAAATCATCGCAAGTGTATTCAAATTCTTCAGGTGAGATGTCGGATGAGAAAAATATATCAGAAGGGATACAGCTGATTCTTGCGTTGCGAAATTTCATATTCTGTAGATCAGACAAATGCTCAACTTTTTTATTCTCAAAATCAGAAAATGAGAATGCATAATCTTGTAATGTCGGGTCGGGACAATATACAAAAGGAGGAATTGTCAGGCCTTTTTCTCCACCGAACACTGTCGCTTCAATCAGATCATTTCTAATCAGCATAATTTTGTAGGAAACTTTTAAATTAGAGAAATCCAGATCGCTGTTCTTTTCAAGTCCCATGATTCGTTCTTTGACAAAATCCACACTGTCTACTGACACACTCTGTTTTATTGCTTTTTTTACGTTGAACTTATTGTCAAACGAAAAGACTGTCACGCTGTCGTTAGGTTTTGGAGCAATGCACGAAATCACAATCCTGTCTATCGGTCGTGAGGAGATAATCACATTGCAACAGATTGTCAATATTATTGTAGTCAATAAAATTTTTCTCATTTCGTTTTCCTTTTATATATAATTTCAGGAGAACTTATTGGTTCAGTGGAATTTGGAGAGCCGACAATTATTGGAGTTCCAAAATGATTGATTCTGGTTGGCTCTCCTGGTTCAACTTCACCAAGTGCTTTGTTTACAGGATTGTTTGCGCAGTGGGCGCAGTAGGCGTAGGGGGAGAGGGAGCGGGTCGGGCGTGGTGAAGCGCACGAGCAGAGGGTCGTAGAATCGGGCTTCGTTGTCATACCAGTCGATGCTCTCGAACTGCTCCAGCTCCTTGCCCACGTGCATGCGCCGCGTGGCTGGGATGTGGTTGGGTGATGTCATAAGCATTTGCATCTTAATCTGAATTTATTATGTATCTAAATTTACGATAGCCCAGATTGTCAATATTGAGATGCCCGTTTTTGTCTAATTTGCAACCTTTTAAAGACAATTTGATTGACAAGGTATTGCCGTAGATGTCCATATCGTCCCAAGTTATCCAATAGAATACATCTTTGTCAGTCTGTTTTAGGTTTGATACAATCTCCTCTTTACAGAGACTGTTGAATAAGAACTTCCCATTAGCCTTGTTCTCAAGGACTTTGCGAGTTAAAGGCTCTATAGAAATATCGTCAATAACGACATTGTTGACTAAGTTATAATAATCATTCAATCCTTTACAAAAGATAATCTCGCTAGGTGCGATATATTTGTAAAATATATTTGAATCAGAGTATATATGGAATGTCTGATCTGAATAAACATCAGATTCTATATCTATAGAGTCTTTTGTTAAACCGATAGGAAAATCATCTTCTTGTGTGCAGAGTGGACAACTGGGTAGTTTGACGATGCCGATGTATTCCCAAATATTTTTATCTTCATTCAGTTTATAAATAATCTGAATTCCGTCTTTTTGTTTATACGGATGTAACAAGTATTTCGCAACCTCGAATGTTATAAATTCTTGACAAGAGTAATATTCTGACGAAATGCAGAATTTTAAACAAATAGTTGTGTCTCCAAGATTTTTCTTAGCTATTAGTTCGTCTTGGCTCATAGAAGAAGCGCGAAGTATTCCAAGGTGCTTTTCTTTACTGTCAAATTTAAAAAACGGAGGCAGCGTATTGTCTGTCAATACAATCCTTCCATATTCTGCATATTCTGGATTCTTGGATATAATATCCTTAGTTACAATTCTGATACTCTCGTTTATTATAGAGTCCATATTCAACCTATATTGGGCATCGATTCTGCAGATACACAACAATGTTGCAGCTACGGTCAATAATATATGCTTTATCATTTGGTTATAATTTTAGGCATTACAAAATCATTCAATGGGACAATGGCTTGTACACCTGCTCTGTCGTAGATATATACTCTTCCGTCTCTCATTCCAAAGCAATAGTTTGCACCATCTCCTGCATACTTAATATCAGCGGAAGATGGCGGTTGTGGGTATTTCGTGTCGTCATTAGGATATATGCCAACACTTGCGCAGTAGGCGTAGGGGGAGAGGGAGCGGGTCGGGCTACCAACCGTTCTGGCACTGTGTCTTGGAAACCTATTCTTCATATAAGCAAAGATTGTTATAAGCATACAGATATGGGACGTCAAAACATTCTGAAATTTTGAACTTGGTATATATTTGCACAACTGATTCTTTTGCAATTGAAATTTTCTTTTTTATAGAAGGCTCTTTTTTGACTTTTTGTACCACGTTATATGAGAAGGACTCTCCTGGCTTCAAAAGCTTCAAGAATGTCTGACCAAGTATTTTTTCCGAATATTCGCCATCAGACCAAAGAAAGAATAGGCGAGGGCGTCCTGCACGAAAGAAATTTTTAATCTGTGTTTCCTCTGCGTAGTCCATAACGTTGTCGTTTTTGTTTATCCATGTAAGATAATTCTCGGCTGAATTATTTGTAATCACAAGATTCCAAACATACGTTTTCTCGGTGCCATAATAATGGTAATACTCATAGTTGTATTCTTTTATGGATATATTGTTATCTTGCGCAAAAGACAATGAAGAACCTATGAATATAAATAATATTAAGATTGTTTTTCTCATTGTTTTTCGTTTATTATAGTTTCTTTTTTAGCTTTTAATATCTTACCGACAAGGTCGGTATTTGAATCTTTTCAATATCAATTCTTTTGAAGGAAATAAGGCTCAATAACTTGTCTTACCATTCATAACTTGTCTTACCATAAAATAATCATCATAATCAATTAATACAATCCGGTCAATGTGGACAGATTTTTTTATGAGTTTATATCGATTGAAAACATCTGGTTCAAACTCAAAATCTTTATCATGAGACAATATCTGCTCTAAGGTACGAAGGTTTTCATTGTATACCCATAAACTCATCAAACCGAATACTATTTCTTCACAGTCATTGACTGTGCTATCAAATGTGACAAAATTTCCATATTTAATGCAATATGCCCTAACCATTTCCGGCAGATGATTCTTAATAAAATTATAAAAGCATAAATCAGAATCTTTATTTATAGGTCGTATGGTCAGAATGCATTCTCTGGTTGAATTGTTAATGAGTATATGTATTCTAACATGTTTCTTTTCATTATAAAATGAATTTGTAATAGAATCTCCATACAATTCTGTCATCACATTTAAAAATCTTGATGTGGTTGTCAAATTGATTCCGTTTGCGAGACATTTAAATGCACGTTCTGAGTCACGATAATTTAATTTGTTTTCAAGGTTTTTTGCCCTATAAACATCAATTTTCAAAGACTCTGACATACCCCATGTTGGAAAGAGTGCATACAAAACTATTATCAACAAAACTTTTTTCATTTTATTATGTTCAGGAATTTATCAATCATTTTTGAAGTACTGGTAACTGGAACGGTATAATTCCCGGCGATTCCTTTCATATTATTGTTTTTTTGCTTTTATAATTATTATGTCTTTATTTAGTACCGCTTTCTTCTGATATTCTATCCTGGTAAAGAAAGAAGTCTTACCTGTGCTGTATTTCACAGGATATTCCGATGACAACGAAGCGTGATAGTCGGCTATATAGACGGGGCTCTTCACAACAGCAGAGGATACGCAGACTATTGACCCATCGGTTAGATAATAAACAATATCTGAAAATTCGTCTGAATAGACCAATATATATTGGTTGTACAGCTCCATATATTCCGATGTCTTAATGAATTTTTTGGAATGTATTTCAGAGAATCCCAATAGATATTCAGAAGCATAATCTGCATAATTATAGAATTTGTTGACAAAGTCGTTACAATCATCATTTTCTGATAGCCTGTTCAGAAAAAAGAAGTCAGAAACAGCTGCCATATAATATGGTCGCTGATTTTTATTCTGAGGAGAGATTCTCAAAATATAGTAATAGTGTTCTCCTTCCTCCAATTTACGGAAATGAGCGCCCTTGAAATTTATATAGCCGCTTGACTGCAGCGTTAAGAACAGGATTGTCATCAAAATCAGTTTTTTCATATTAGGAAGCGTCTTAAATGCTACAAATTTTACTGTTGTTCTTTGCTCTTTTTGTATGGTTTAACCACTTTGTAATATGCATAAGGTGTTGGAAAAAGGATGTTATGCAGATTTGCATCGCTACGATAGTCCGGTACTTTTACATAGTCACAAATGCGGGTGTCGATAAATGACTGGTTGTACATTTTCCCTTGTACAAGATACAATTTATAATAATCTGGATTTTCATTCAATTTGTATTTCCCAAGGAAAGAGTCCGTCCGTCCTTCAATTTTTTTACCAACGGAAATAGGCATGGCGTCTTTGTAGAGTTTCATCGCTTCCTCAAACTCCGATTCAGAAAGGAACATTTCCATCTCGACGTAGTCCTCGGCCAGAACAAAGCACCCGTCTGTTTTGAATAGGTCGTTATAGTTGTGGATATTCGAAGCAATGGAGTCTTCTGCAATGAACAGGTATCCACCATCTACAACGATAAGCGAAGGATTTCCTATCTCTACAACGCCGCAATAATAACACGGTCTGCTCCCATCCGAAAGATATGTCGGACATGGCTCAATACCTTTTACATCTCCTGTCGGAACAACCAGAAATGAGAAAAGGAGCAATAGGATACAACTAATCCCTCCAGTCATGTTCTGTTTCAATACGTTTGCCTGCATCTTTGTTAGTATTTGAATTGTTTATAATGCTTTCGACTTGTTCTGGAGTAACAATTGGCATCACAGCATCTCTGTTTGGATCCATTATTGTCCCATCCAAATCCACGTTGCATACAGGGTTGTTTGCGCAGTAGGCGTAGGGATAGAGCGAGTGGGTCGGGCTCAATCACGCGCACATAGCTCATCGGCGCCTCCGCCGCAACCATAGGCAGGGCAAGCAGAAACAGTGGTATGCCGACAAAATGCTTCATCTCGATGGTAATAGGTTTGTTGATAGCAAAGTAAACGAAAAAAAGCCATAAATGCAATAGCAAATTCTGTAATTATGCAAACTTCTCCGATTTTTTATAGAAGTGTCATTTCTTCAATACCGAATCGCTGAAAAGGATGACAAATAATAGGATTGCTCGTTCCATTGTAACTTCTATTTTGCTTTAGATTTTAGATGAATGAAAATCAAGCTGTCTTCCAACAGGCAAATACGGTTTGGCTTAAATAGAAACATTGAGACGATAGTGACCTTTAAGCCAAGGCGCTTTTATGAAGTTGCTTCGTATAAGGTCTGCTCAGATCAGAATCCTCTCAAATGTCGGTATTTTTTCAGGTACAAATGCTCATTGTCTTTGTATATGGCCCTGATTCTGACTTTCGACGGAGCAATATTAATAAATCTGACAGGACCGTCGTCTCCTCCAACTTCATCCCACGTTACGGTTCTGTATGTTATTTGCCATTCATTGTTGTCATTCAATTCACAAATCCAAGCAGGTTTGATAAACTTGAAGATAACAGGATGACGTACTTCAAAATGAAATAACCAGTAGTTACATCTGTCCGCTATTTTAAAGCGGCCATAGGTTCTCTGTGTGGGAATCAAGAACTCTTTTATGAACTCATTTATGCACACTCTCATTTTTTGTTCGTCATTCGAATTAAATCCAGTGGGAGTGAAAAAGAAATGGGCTCCATTCTGCTCCAGAACAATCAGAGGCTCCATGTCATATCTGGATCGATCCAATTCACCATAGCCGGAGTATTCGCTTATCTGCAACAATAAAACGGAATCGACTCTCATTATCTCAATGGCATAATCCTTAAACATCTTCCGTTCAAAATTCCATCTTTTTATCACCTTATCGACAGAAAAACCGTCTTTGTAAATCCACCATTTTATTATTTCGGGTTCTTGTACGGATACAAACTCCAAAATCTTCTGAAAAGATGGAGAATTCGTTTCATATACAGTATACGATTCCAAACCTCCGGGCAGCGCGTTTCGTCCCAATTGTCCAAACACGGATAGCGAAGATAAAAGCAATACGATTATAAATAGTAATGATTTCATATTATTGTTTTTTAAAAGGTGCGGTTACTGTAATCTCGTTAAGGACTCCAACTCTATCGATAGCTATTGGAACATAATCCATTTTGTCTCCACGCTTTATGAAAATGTTCATAGAGAAAGAAGGAAACAATTGGAGATATTTTTTAAGAACTATATCATCTCCATCGGATATGATTGATGTCGCGTCAGCGCCAGGGTGGCTATGGTTTGCAATGTAGACATTCTGTCCATTGTCCAATAGTTCTTTTGTGCAATAATCGAGAGTAATGTTTTTATCTTCGATATACGAAGTGCCAACAACTCCTCTCTGAATTCCATTTTGCTCGTACAACACATTTGACCATTCCACATTCGTATTTTTTGCGACGAACTCAAAAAAAGTTGTCGCTTCTGTGGCATTGGAGTAAAACAACGAGACATTCTCTCCTTGGACAATCAAATTTGATTGTGTTTTTAAAAAATCTTTGCTCACAACAATACTTGAGCGAGTCCCTTTGCCGTCTATTTGATTTGTACCATATATTCTGTCATATTTATCTGCAGTTGAATTCAAAAATTGCAGTTTCCCATTAGGAAATATTTCAAAATCATTCTTCCCATCCAAGTCCACGTTGCATACCGGGTTGTTTGCGCAGTAGGCGTAGGGGGAGAGGGATGGGTAGGATAGAGCGAGCGGGTCGGGCGTGGTGAAGCGCACGAGCAGAGGGTCGTAGAATCGGGCCTCGTTGTCATACCAGTCGATGCTCTCGAACTGCTCGAATTCCTTGCCCACGTGCATGCGGCGCGTGGCTGGGATGCTGTTGGGCGCCTTGTAGACGGGCAGCCCGGAGGCGTAGTAGCAAACAGCCTGCTCCACCGTGCCGGCGCTGTCGGTTACAGCCACGATGCTGCCAAGCGAGTTTCGCACGTAGCGGTGGCTTTGCCAGCGTCCGTTGTCGTCCTTGGAGAAGAATCCGCCGCTCCACTCCAGGCGGCGAGTCCTACCGCCGACGCGCAGCACGTCGCCGTAGTATTCGCGGAGGGTGGATCGCGCCCGCTTCTGCTCGCGCACCACCGTGTCGCCGTTCTCAACGCGAGTCACGGTCGTGACGTAATAGCTTGTCTCCGTCTCGCGCTCCTTCACGCCGTCGGCGTTGTAGCTCAGGCTCAGTGTGTTGCCGTTGTCCATCGTGAAGCGTATCGGCAGGTGACGGTCGTTGTAGAGAATTGATGCGATGCGGCGTGTGCGGTCGGCTGTTATGCGCCCGCACTGGTCGTAGGCAATCGGACGGTCGTATTCACCCTCTGCAAACCGCGGCGCATATACCGCCATCGCTGGCGACGATGAGTCGACGATGCGGCTCACGCGGTTGCCCTCGTATTCGATTGCAGCCTCCTGCACCGCCGGGTATCCGCGGTTTATCATCGTGACATTGCCGTTGAGGTCGTAGTCGAACGTCTCGGAGAAAAGCTCCGTGAACGGCGACAGGTTGCTCTCCCCGCATATCGCCGCCGTCAGGAAGCGTCGGTCGCCGTAGTCGTACTCCATGCGCTGGACGAATTTCTCTCCGCCGTAGGCAACGCTTGTGGTTTTTTCCGTCACCAAGCCATTGGCGGCGAAGGAGAGCGACTCGCTGTAGCTGTTGTTGGCGATGGCAGTGACGCGCCCCTCCGCATCGAGCGTGTAGCCGGTCGCACCGTCGCTGCCGCCGCTCCGTCTCACAAGTCTGCCGGCGGCGTCATAGTCGTGGTAGACCCGCTCCCATTTTCCGCCGTCCACCCGGATTCCCTCCGCATATAGCTGCCCACCGTCCTGCATGTATGAGAAACAGCGGTCGATGGTCACCTCGTCGGGATTCGTCTGAAACTCGCCTTGCGGCAGCGACAGCACGGTGCGGCAGCGCGTTGGGCGTCCGATGAAATTGCAGTCGGTGAACGTGCTTTCGATGAACTCCGCCGTGTACTGCCTGCGGCACCGGGCGCGCTCGCGTCCGCGGCGGTCGTAGAGCCACACCGTGAACTCCGGGAACCCCATGCCGCCCATCACGGCGCAACCCGTGGGCTTGCCCAGGCGCGACGGCGCGCGCTCAAAGGCGTATTCCGCGTCCGACGGCAGAGTCCAGTCGGAAGTCCAGAAGTCGTATGAGTCGTAGTACCAAGCATTTGTGAAGTTGTAGTCGCGGTCGGGCGCATTCTCTATACGGTAGCACATGTGCATATCCTTGTCGACCGCGGCGTCGAACACCGCCGAGATTTCCGACTGTGCATACTTCCGTTCCAGCTCCTCCCGCGTCCACGGCAGTTGTGAAATTCTAGCCGTCACGCCCGCCACGGCAAGCCTCTTGTCGCTGTCGTAGGCATAGAAACGCCACTGCCCGCGGCTGCGCAGACAGCCGTCCTGCTCGAGCGCCAGCCGACCGAGCCGGTCGTAGACATAATATGTCGGCGCCACGCCGGGCACACGGCTCATTGTCACCCTGTTGCGTCCGTCGTATCGCCACTCCGAGCAGTATTGCTCCACCGTAGTTGAGTTGCACACGCCGTCGGCCGTCAGCCTCCGTGCCCCCTCGGGCGACACCGTGAACCTCAGCCTTCCGCACTCGTCGTAGACCCAGAAAGTCCAAGCGTCGTCTTCAAGTTCCGCAACCTTGCGTCCGTCAAAATCAGTGAAAACCGAGCGCGAATAAGCACTCGTCTCGTCGGTCTCAATCGTGAACCTCAGCGTCCCCTCCTTGTAGTATCCCTGGCGCACCAGCCGCCCTTCGCCGTCAACATCAAAAATCGGAACCGTCTCGTCGAAGCAGAATCCATGCTCCATGATGCGGGGCTTCGATGCCCCCGGGCGCATCATCGACACCGGTCTGCCTTCCTCCGACAACTCGTATTTAAAAGCCGTCAGTGGGCTGTCGCATCCGTAGAACGCCTTGGCCTCTCCGATCAGCGATGCCGGCGCCACAAACGCCCCTCCGCTGTGCGTGCCTACCGGCAGCCACCGCTCCGCTACCTTGTCGCCGTGGCCGTAGACCGTCAGCTCCGCCACGTCCTCGAAATCGCCACCCGCACCCACGCGTACAGTCTCCACCGGGCGTCCAAGTCCGTCAAAATAAGTTGTCGTGACACGCGCCATATCGAAGAATGCCGCCGGCTCGCTGCGCGACGGCGAGTAAGATTCAATCACGCGCACATAGCTCATCGGCGCCTCCGCCGCAACCATAGGCAGGGCAAGCAGAAACAGTGGTATGGCAAAGACAGGTTTCATATAGACGCCAAGCTTGTAATTTCCACAAAGATAGAGTGTTGTTTTTGAAAAAGCAAGGGCGGAGGCTATAAAAAGCGGGGCAGGAAAGGTGGAGGAAGGGCGATTTAAACATTTTTAGGCGAAGAAATTGCACAGGGATGACGCTATTTGCTAATTTTGCATAATTAAAGGAGATGTGAAAAATGAAGAGACTTTTGCTTGTGATAATCGCAATGATGTCGCTGCTTCCGGCATTCGCCGGCGAAAAGGCGAAGATGACGCTCGTGACAAAAGTACATGACTTTGGATATGTCAAGGAGAAAGGCGGCGACGTGACATGCTGGTTTGAGTTTCGCAACACTGGCGACGAGCCGTTGATAATCCGCACGGCGCGCTCTTCGTGCGGCTGCACAAAGCCCGCTTATCCAAAGAAGCCCATTGCCCCCGGCGAGACAGCCAAAATCGGAGTGACGTATAAGCCCGACGGCCGCCGCGGAGCGTTTGACAAGACCGTCACGGTGGTGACCAACGGCGGGACGGCGTATTTGAGGATTAAAGGCAACGTGATACCGTAATGCGCAGACTGACGGTGATATTGACGGCGGCGCTTGTCGCCGCGGCTGCCTCCGCACAGCTGCAATGGGAGGAGACGGCGTGGGACTTCGGCATCATCAATGAAGCCGACGGCAAGGTGGCTCACCGGTTTGCCTATCGCAACGGCGGGGCCGACACGGTGGTAGTGAAGCGCACATCGTCATCGTGCGGCTGCACGACGGCAAGGCTTGCCGACACGGTGATATTGCCCGGCGACAGCGGCAGCCTTCTTGTGGAGTTCAATCCGTCGTATCGCCCGGGTCCGTTCAAGAAGCATGTGGCTGTGCATACCGACAAGGGAACCACACAGCTGCAGATAGCAGGCAAGGTGCGCCCCGAGGGAGAGACCGTAGGGCGGATTTTTCCGGAGAAAGCCGGTGATTTGCGGCTTACGTCGCGCACGGCAGTGGTTGGCGACGTGCGGCAGGGACATCGCCGCCAGACAAGCGTTATAGCCTACAATGCCGGCCGCGACACCCTCAGCCTTTCGTTTGAGAGCGCCGACAAGCGTTTTGTCGTGGTTGCTGATTCCGCAGAGGTGGCTCCCGGCGACCTGACTTCGTTCAGCATCGTCTTTCAGACAGACAGTGCCGACGAGACAGGGCGTGCCGACACGCAGATAGCCGTCAAAGCCAACGGCAGGAGTATGGGCGTGATAACCGCCACGGCGCAAGTGGTGGCAGCGCATCCAGAGAAAGTGGACTATGCCTCCGCACCGCAGTTGAGGCTTCGCGCCGACAGGGTGGACTTCACCCCGATAGGCACGAAGAAGATTATGCGCAGCGTGGAGATAGAGAATATCGGCAAAGCCGACCTTCACATCACCGGCACCGGCACGATGGACGATGCGGTGGCAGTGAAAAAGACGGCGCGATGCCTGAAGCCCGGTCGGAAAGGCAAAATCTGCATAACGCTCGACCCGAGCAAGGTGGCCGACGGCCGACTGCTCAACAGCAGTGTGGTGATATTCACCAACGACCCGCTGCAAGGCACCGTGCAGATACGCACTGTAGGCACAACAGAAACAGATAAAAAACAAAAATAACAAAAGACACAACGATATGGAATTTCTTGATCATGACGAGCATCACAATATGGTGAGCCATCCGGAGAACAGCAAAGAGTTTGCCGGACTTGCTGTCAACAGTGGAGTGGCAGAGCCACCGAAAGTCAACCCTTACTTCCATCCGCGCAAGCGCCGCCGCACGATGACAGCCGGCGAATATGTGGAAGGCATCCTCAAGGGCGACGTGACTGTGCTGAGCCGAGCGGTGACGCTTGTGGAGAGTCTGGTGCCAGAGCATCAGGCATTGGCTCAGGAAGTGATAGAAAAGTGCCTTCCGTCGGCAGGCAACTCGCGCCGCATCGGCATCACCGGAGTGCCGGGTGCCGGCAAGAGTACGTCGATCGACGAGTTCGGACTGCATGTGCTTAAAGACGGCGGCAAACTCGCCGTTCTCGCCATCGACCCGAGCAGCGAGCGCACCAAAGGCAGTATCCTCGGCGACAAGACCCGCATGGAGAAACTGTCGATTCATCCCAAAGCCTTCATCCGCCCCAGCCCGTCGGCAGGCTCTCTCGGTGGCGTGGCACGCAAGACTCGCGAATCCATCGTGCTTTGTGAGGCCGCCGGCTTCAACAACATCTTTGTGGAGACCGTCGGTGTGGGACAAAGCGAGACGGCAGTGCATTCGATGGTCGACTTCTTCCTGCTGATACAGCTGGCAGGCACCGGCGACGAGCTGCAGGGCATTAAACGAGGCATCATGGAGATGGCCGACGGCATAGTCATCAACAAAGCCGACGGCGACAACATTGAGCGCGCCAACCTTGCCAAAGCACAGTTTCAGAGCGCGTTGCATCTGTTTCCGCCCACATTGTCGGGCTGGATACCCGAAGTGCTGACCTATTCGGGCTACTACGGCATCGGCATCAAAGAAGTGTGGGAGATGATTGACCGCTATTTCGAGTTTGTCAAAGGCAACGGCTATTTCGAGCACCGTCGCATGGAGCAGGAGAAATATTGGATGTATGAGACAATCGACGAGCAGCTGAAGGCGCACTTCTACCGTGACCCTGAGGTGGAGGCGTTGCTGAAGGTGAAGCAGGACAATGTGCTTGCCGCCCGCCAGAGCTCGTTTGTAGCAGCAAAAGACGTGCTTGACTATTATTTCCAAAAAATGGGTTTGAAATAATTTGCACTAACTTTGGATAAGTAAGGCTGCGTCTCGGAAAAATCAAAATTTCAAGCAAGCTTGATTTTGCTTTTTTGATAAAACCGGCTGCGCCTCGGAAAAATTGAAGCGAGTTTCATTTTTCACTCAGCTTGCGCGGTTTTTCCCTCGACTTGCACTAACTTTTGATAAGTAAGGCTGCGTCTCGGAAAAGAAAATTGTGCAAGCACTTTTCTTTTTGATAAAACCGGCTGCGCCTCGGAAAAATTGAAGCGAGCTTCATTTTTCACTCGGCTTGCGCGGTTTTTCACTCGACTTGCACTAACTTTTGATAAGTTAGGCTGCATCTCGGAAAAATCAAAATTTCAAGCAAGCTTGATTTTGCTTTTTCCCTCGACTTGCACTAACTTTGTGCGAATTTTAAAATTTGGTCAGAAATTGGAAAAAGAAAAGATAAAGAAATCGTTGGGCACGGTGTGCAAGGTGGTCATACCATTGGTTGTCGGAGTAGGATTGTTTTATTGGCTCTATAACAATGTCGATGTGGAGCAGATGAAAAACATCCTCCGCTACGACGTGGACTACACTTGGATAGGCGTAATGCTCGTAATATCAACGTTCAGCCACGTGTTCCGCGCTATGCGATGGCGTTTGCAACTGCGTGCGCTCGGCATCGATGCGCCGCTCGGAGTGCTTGTAGTTTCGATTTTCGGCACGTATGCTGTCAATCTTGTTTTTCCACGCCTCGGAGAGGTGTGGCGCTGCGGCTACATCTCGCGTCGTCAGAAAGCCCCGTTTACCAAAGTGGTAGGCTCGATGGTCGCCGACCGCCTGTCGGACACCGTCACCGTTCTGACGTTGACCCTTGTGACGATGTGTCTTGCGTGGTCTGCGTTCGACAAGTTTTTTGATGCCTTCCCTCAGGTCAAGGATGGCATATTCAATACCGTGACATCGCCCGTCACATGGATAGGAGTAGCTGTTGTCGCAGGACTCGTTGTAGCGTTGTTCAAACTCGGCAAGCACTTCGCGTTTATCCAGAAAATCGACAATGCCATCGCCGGACTGTGGCAAGGCTTCTACAGCATAACAAAGATGAAAGGCAAGCGCTGGTTCCTGTTTTACACGCTTCTCATCTGGGGCTGCTACTTCACGCAGCTCTACGTTTGCTTCTTTGCCTTTCCGTTTACGAAAGACCTCGGCATTGTTTGCGCACTGGTGTGCTTCGTGCTGAGCAGCATCTCAATGGGCATACCCACCAACGGAGGCCTCGGCGCATGGCACATTGCGATAATCTTCGGCCTGTCGCTCTACGGAGTAGGCACGTTCTCGATCAATCGTCCCGACGCCAACGCCACCGCGTTTGCCATGCTCGTTTGGGGCACACAGACATTGTTGCTGATAGCGTTGGGAATCTATTCCTACGTCTACATATTGATGAATAAAACAAAAGAAGGGAACTAAGAGATGGCACTTAGAATAGACGATTATTTCGATGAGGACGAGCGTCCGGCAGAAGAACGCGACGACGAGGCGCAACCCGCACAGTCCGAGGCGCAAGCCGCGCCGGCAGTGCCGGAGGAAGAGCAATACCGCGAAGACTTTATCGTGACCAACGGTCAGCGCCGCCGTCGGCGGTGGCGCCGGATAATCATTGCCGGCACGCTTCTTGTTGTGGCGGCGATAGTTGTCAACATGCTCTTCGTGTCGAAGAAAGTGGACAAAGGCTGTGTGCGCGGCTATCTCGTGAAGGTGGAACTCAGCAGCGGACTGCTGTTCGACTCCTACGAATGCACTATGGTCACCGACTATCCCGACCGAGTGACCGACGCAAATGACTTGATTTTTCATTTTTCCGTGCGTGACCAGAAACTTGGCGAGAAAATCTACAAAGCCATGCGCGGCGACAGCGTGCTGCTTGTAGACTACGTGCGCTATTCAATGAAAATGCCGTGGCGCGGCAACTCCGACGTGTATGTCGACAGTGCCACGGTGATGAAGTTGCCCGTGCTCCGCAGTCCCGAACAGGTGGCTCTCGACAAGGCGACATACGGCGCCAAGCCCGACACCACAAAACGAGGATAAGACATAAAAACAAAATAATCAAGGATGGTTGCTCCTTTTCGCGCTCACGGCTGCGGAAAGGAGTTTAATTTTGCATAAAAAGTAAAAACGAAATGCTATGGAAAACAATTTTGTTGAAATGGAATGGAGCCGGCTGTGGTGGCTTCTCAGTGTGGTGGTTACGGAGTATGTGCTCGTTCTCGCCGCGGTTGGCGCCGACATGGCAAGCGGCATCAGCAAATCCCGTAAGCGCGGCGAGGCAACACGCAGCCGCTCGCTCCGCCGCACCGTCGACAAGCTGGCGCGCTACTATAACGTGCTTGTGGTGCTTACCGTTGTCGACGCCATGCAGATAGCCGGCGCGTGGTTTATGCGCGCAGTTGAAGGCTATGCCGTGCCCACCGTGCCGCTGTTCACGCTTCTCGGGTCGCTCGGCATGGCAGGGATAGAGGTGAAAAGCATCTTTGAGAAAGGCAGCGACAAGGAGCGCACCGATGTAGGCGCGTTGCTCGACCTGCTCGAATCCGCCGCCGACAATGAGAAATTAACCAAAATTATCAACAACCTTAAAAACTTGAAGAAATGAAACATTTTACCATTGAAGAACTTACACATTCAGACACCGCCATCGGCCACGGCATAGCCAACAATCCCGGCGCCGTGGAAAGGGAAAACCTGCGCCGTCTCGCCGAGCGCGTGCTCGACCCCGCAAGAGAACGCCTCGGCGCGCCAATCTACGTCAACAGCGGCTACCGCAACTGCGCGGTGAACCGACTGGTGGGCGGAGCGCGTCGCTCGTATCATCTGCAGGGGCGCGCCGCCGACCTCGACACCCGCAGCGGCCGCAACGGCGAACTGATGCGCATCCTCCAGTCGCTTCCCCACACCGAACTGCTGTGGGAACAGGGCGGCCGCTGGATACACGTAGCCCTGTGACGGCAGCCGACGGCGCCTTTCCCGCAGTGAAAACGGCGGAAAATGGCGGTTTGCGCGCAGTTTTTTAACAGAAATCGGATGTCGTGGTTTAAAAAATGTGAAAAATAAAGCCAAACCGCTAAATATTAGAGGTTTGGCTTTTATTGTTGAGTTTTTGTTGTAGTGGTTTGTGAGTTTTTGTTGAGTAATAAAATGTACACATTGCGCGCGATGCGCGTAAATTTGCAGCATAAAACCAACATAATTAAAATCGTATGAAAAACTTATTCACCATTATTGCAGCCAGCCTACTGCTCGGCACGGCATCAATGGCGGCAGAGCATACGGGGATTGACAACAATTCGGCATATCTTGATTTGCGTCCAAACGGCACGACGCTCCGCACGACGGCAGCCTCACGCATCGTGGTTTGCAACGTGATGGGTCAGATGGTGGCCAACACAGAGGTACCCGAGGTTTCAACCGCAGGTTGGCAGCCGGGACTCTACATTGCCCGTCAAGGCAATGCGGTAGTGAAATAGGGAAATAAATAAAACAAACATTAAAATTTATACAAATGAAAATGAAAAAGAACTTATTAAAAATGGCGTTGCTCGCTTTCGCAACCTTTGCGGCAAGTGTGGCAAGCGCACAAACCTACTCTGGTAAAATCACATCAAGCGACTGGAGTGGAGACAACGGGTTGGAGAGTGATGTGGATTATTCTTTGACTTATATTGAAAGTACGAAGAAACTTAATTTTGAGTTTACCGTTCCTTGTGACAAAAAAATCATTAATGCATATTTCTTTGCAGAGCATGGCTTTGGTGAAACTAAAATAGAAGTACCGCAATCGGTAGACGGAACATATACTTTGTCGGGAACCACTGGAGGCGTATTTGCTTTTGAAAAAGGACATGAAACGTGGTTCTTTTTAAAATTGACGATTGAGGGTGTCGGGGATATTGTAACGAATAATATTGCTTATAAGGCGGGAGAAGAAAACACAGCAAAGGACACCGAGGCTCCGGCATGGGTGTCGGACCCGACTGCCGTAGCAAGCTCAACATCGGCAACGATTTCGGTCAATGCTAATGACAATGTCTCAACGACGCTGACATACGAAGTGTCAAAGACTGCGGATTTTGCGACATTGGAGGCAACAGTAAACGGAAAAGCAAATGAAACTACAGAAATTGCGTTGAAAGGACTGTCGCCAGAAACAAACTATGCATATTACGTTCGTGTTAAGGATATGGCTGGCAATATTGGAGATGTTAAAACAGTAACGTTTACAACAACAGCACAGGCAGCAGTCGTTGCAACTTACTATGGCGTATTCTATCCCAACGATTGGGCAGAAAAGGTAACAGTTGACGGAAAAGAGGTGGCACCGCAAATCAATTGGAAGGCTGAAACGCTGGAAGGATATAATGATGTGATTGTTACCGCAGAATTGTCAGAAGCACTTCCTGTTGGAGCGGCACTTAAATTCTGCGCTTTTATTGAAGGTGGAGTCGGTCCAGTTGACAACAAGGTAATGGCGGCAACTGGCAATGCAAATGAGTATACAATCAAGTTGAGTGAAGTGCTTCCAGAAGGTAAGACATTGGAGAAAGACCAAATTTTTGGCCAGTTCTTCTTCCGCCTATTTCCTACAGGGGAAGGGGCTTTTTCCATGACAAAGATTCTTCCAGCAGTATATAAGGTGGGAGCGTCAAACGATCCTATTGCCACAGACACTAAGGCTCCGGAATGGGGCGTAGATCCAGTGGTAGAAAAAGTAACGGACAAGACTGCTGAAATTGTGGTTAATGTGACAGATGATTCAGGCAGTGCCGTCATTACTCTGACAGGTGATAATGGATTTGCTGAATTGAAGAAAGAGGTGAAAGCCGACGGCTCAAATCAGACAATCGCGTTGAACGGACTTACGGCAAACACTACCTACAATCTGACACTTGCCATTGCCGACGCAGCAGGCAATGCCGGCGAGAGCAAAACAGTTAATTTTACCACTCTGGAAACGCCGGACCGTGAAGTGCTTTATCATTCTTTCGATTTCACTTCAAAGAACTGGACAAAACATGGAGAGACAAACTCATTTGCCCCTAACGGTAGGCTTCTTTTGACAGTGAATGCCGACAACACAGTGACCGTTAAGGTTACGGTTGATGAGGGTGTGGAAGCAGTGTATTTTGTAGAATTCATACTGCACGGAATAGACACTTTCAGAATTAATGCGCAGGAAGATGGCTCATTTGTTGGCACTTCGACAAAAAGTATTAGCAATAGAGACGCTTCTCAGGCATTCAATATGAATTTCGTGTTGAAAAATGGTGTTGGAAACTCTGTGTTTGAACCCCTGTATTTCACACCGTCAGAAGGTTCGACATCAGCAGTAGCAGAGGTTGAGACAGAGGCAGCTAAGGTTGTTGCAGCCAACGGCGTAATCCGCGTTGAGGGCGACAAGACGTTTGCAGTCTACACCGTAGCCGGACAATTGGCATTCCGCGGCATGGGCGAGGTTCGCCTTGACAAGGGTGTCTATGTGGTTGTTGTCGACGGCAAGGCACAGAAAGTTATGCTGTAAGAAAACAATAATTGATTAAGGCGAAGAGCGGGGCTTCCGGGAAACGGAGGCTCCGCTCTCTGCGTATGGCGCAAGGCGTCACGGGGCGAGGCAAACCGATGGATGACGGTTATACAACCGCTCTTCGGCGGTAGATGTGAATGCATCGATGTCACGGGGTAGGCGAGCCAACCCCGTGCTAACATATGAAACCGCTCTTCGGCGGTTTTTCGCCTATGGCGGTGTATTGCGCCGATGGGGCAATCCGATGGGTGATGGCAGACGATGGTGGAGGCGCAATCCGATGGGTGATGGCGGACGATGTGAGAGGCAACCGCCGAAGAGCGGTTGTATAATCGTAGCCCCAGGTTGGCTTGCCTACCTGGGGTTGGTTGTTGAAAGAAAAAATAAAATATAAGTCAGTATATTTGTGAGTTACGATGAAAAGAAGTAACTTTGCACCGCTTTTCGTAATCTCTGGCAAGACAAGTGGCTTGTGAATATTGCGACAATTATTAACTAATTAATTCACAATAAAATGGATTTGATTAAAGTTGCCGAAGAGGCATTTGCAACCGGCAAACAGCATCCGGAGTTCGGACCGGGCGACACTATCACAGTGGCTTACCGTATTAAAGAGGGTAACAAAGAGCGTATCCAGCAATATCGCGGTGTAGTAATCCGCATTTCTGGAGAAGGCACAAAAAAACGCTTCACAGTGCGTAAGATGAGCGACAACATCGGAGTAGAGCGTATCTTCCCGATTGAGTCACCGTTTATCGACAGCATCACAGTCAACAAGTTTGGTAAAGTGCGTCGTGCAAAATTGTACTATCTGCGCAACCTTACAGGCAAGAAGGCTCGTATCAAAGAGCGTCGTGTTGTCAACAAGTAATCGCACAGCAGAACGTAGCGATACAGAGACCGATGGTTGGAATCCCAACCATCGGTCTTTTTTTTGCTCGCCTCGGTCTTCTACAACCGCTCTTCGGCGGTAGTAGCGCGTGCGTTGGCGTCACGGGGTAGGCAAGCCAACCCCGTGCTAACATATTAAACCGCTCTTCGGCGGTTTTTCCCCGATGGCGGTGTATTGCGCCGTTGGGGCAATCCGATGATGATGGCGGACGATGGGTGAGGCAACCGCCGAAGGTGTGGGAGGTCGGTAAATGTGAAAGTAGGAGGTAAATGCCTTTATGAATAACATTTACCTCCTACCCAATTTTCTACACTTCGCTATGCTTCTTTCAGCGGCGGCGCTCCGCGACGCATATGCGTCGGTGCGTGTACCCCCGACCGCGTCGGGGGTACACTGAAGGCGTGACCGCTTGCGCGGTCGGCGCAGGAGCGCATCTCCGAAGCGCATATAGATGGATGGCGGACGATGTGGATGCGCAATCAGATGATGATGGTGGATGGCAACCGCCGAAGGACGGTTGTATAATCGTAGCCCCAGGTTGGCTTGCCTACCTGGGGCTAGTTGTTGAATGAGGAATCTACCGCCGAAGAGCGGTTGTATAAGTTATTTGCAAGGTGATTGCGTTTGTGTGGGTGTCATTGGATTTGCAAACCGAGGGATGACGTTTCTACAACCGCTCTTCGGCGGTAGATGGGTGATGCGTTGATGTCACGGGGTAGGCAAGCCAACCCCGTGCTAACGTATGAAACCGCTCTTCGGCGGTTTTTCGCCTATGGCGGTGTATTGCGCCGATGGGGCAATCCGATGGGTGGGGCAATCCGATGAATAGCGGGGAAGTGGCGAACCTCCGGCACGCAGAGGTTGGTGTCGAGGAGAATCCCGGCACGCTACGCTGCGCTTTGCGTACCGGGTTATGGAAGAGTGCCGTCGCTCTGCGACGAGAGAGTGCAAACCGACCATGTGTTGACGTA
>ULRV01041051.1_pt1 | contig 42886 bp, 37 predicted proteins | sample 1955791 | NCBI WGS metagenome assembly ULRV01 (sample SAMEA4835692, study PRJEB28245) | human gut metagenome | biome: gut microbiome; material: fecal sample | place: Denmark | collected 2008 | reverse complement strand
ATCAACAGCAAGCTGAAAAGCGAAAACGAAAATTTGCGTTCGGAGGTCAAAGATTACAAGCTTTTGCGTAAGGCTTTCGGGCATAAACAGATTGACGAGTTGCTTGAACAGGCAAGAAATATTAAAGGTCGTAAGCGTGAAAATCCACGCTCGAGATAAATAAATTTTTGGAGGTAAAACAAAATGGCAAACACAATTTTTGAAAAGCAAGGCGGTACTTATACGCAGGTGGGCGACTATATGTTGCCCGATTTATTACCGGCGGAAGAAGAAAAGGAAGCGAATATCGGTATTTGGGCAATGCAGCACAAACGATATTTGAAGCAACACCATAAAGTGCTATATTATAATTTGCTGACAAGCGGTAAGCTCAATTCATATCTTGCAGACATTGAACAGCAGGCGCAAAATCTTTTTTTTCGGCTGGTAAAAGACCTTGCCGAAAAAGAAAATGTAACCGAAAACTTAAAGGCAACCGACCAAATGCTATGGGTTCGAAAAATGAACAATATCCGTAACCGTGCAACGGAAATTGTAAATGCGGATATAATTTACAAGGTATAAACATAACGACGGCAGGGAGTAATCCCTGCCGATTTTTTGTTGCTTAAAAACAGTTGACTTATTTGCGGATTAAGCATATAATTAAACCGTATAAATATAGTTTGCGGTATGTGCAATTTAATATCGAGGGTGCATTATGATTACAGATAAAATTGGTAATAGAATACGAGAGTTAAGAAGTCATACCGGATTGAGTCAAGAAAAATTTGCTCAAAAAATAGGTATGGACAGAACTTATTTTGCAAGCGTTGAACTCGGTAAACGCAATATTTCAATTGTCAATATTGAAAAAATCGCAAACGGCTTAGATATATCACTTTCCGAGTTTTTTAAAGATATTTGAATCCAGTCCGATTTAATGGACTATATTTAATTTATAATTAAGTTAGAATAAATCAGTGGAGGAATTACAATGAGTGCAACTGAAACAACATATAAAACCTCATTGATAAACAATAGACATTACTTAGGTAATAAATACAAGTTACAATATAAAACAAAAATTGTAAAAATTAATAGGTAAATGTATGAAAGACAATTTTAGCAAAACATTATATGTTGTAAAATGGAATAGTGATCATCAAACTATAATTACCAGCGGCTGGCAAATTAACGCTATAAGGCATAGTGAAAAAAAGTGGTATAATGGTGAATCACAGATGAGAGTTTTACGAAAAGCCACTGACGAAGATTTTGAAAAGATGGAAGTGATACTATAAATGGAAAAAACAACATATCTTTCATCAATTATATCAGCACTTAACAAATTAAACGGTATGGGATCGCTAAATGAAATATATGATGTTATTGAGAAGGAAGGACGATTGAGTTATATTTTTTCTAACCCTAATTGGAAAGATAATGTAAGGGCAACAATACAAAGACATTGTATCCAGACGAAATCTTACAGAGGAAGCGAAGATTTATTTCGCTCAGTATATGGATTGGGTGAGGGTTACTGGAAATTAAAAGATTTTGATTCTTCAGAATATGATAATCCTATAATCGATCGACAACTGAAAATGATTGCAAATTTAGATATTTCAAATACAGAAAAAGAAATGATAATAAAATCCAGAATTGGACAAGGAATCTTCAGAGATAGGATAATACAAAAATATGAACATTGTATAATCACCGGAATTAACGATAACCGTTTGTTATTAGCAAGCCATATTAAGCCTTGGCGTTCAGCTTCAAATTACGAACGATTAAGTTCGGAAAACGGACTATTATTATCCCCATTATATGATAAGCTTTTTGATATTGGGTTAATTACTTTTGATGATAATATGAAGATTCTGATATCTAATAAACTAAGTTGTGAAAATGTTTCCAGAATAAATATTGACACAAATAAGATATATGTTAATAACCCTTCAGACGAAATGATGGTTAATATGAGATACCATAGACAAAATATATTTGTAGAATAGTTATATTGAAAATGCATCTCAACATAAATGTTATTTCTGATTTCCGTAGCAGAAAAACAACGCCGTTTTATGATTTACAAGACTATTCAAAGTCTATTGCAAGAATGAAAACAATTCCTTTACAGACATCTGAATTGAAGAAAATAGTTTCTAACAGGAAAACATATAAGGAACTGTATCCTTTATTTGAAACGGCGTTTAATTCAGATTTGCCGCTACACAAGTGGTATAATGCAAGCATTAACAACCTATTTGATAATTGAATGTATATATAATAGCGATTTAGGAGGTGTGTGATATGTTCTATTCTCCATTAAGATATCCTGGCGGAAAAGGAAAACTCGAGCCATTAATGGAATTACTGATCAAACAAACTGGGCATTATGGCGGTACATATATTGAGCCGTTTGCGGGCGGTGCAGGAATTGCATTAGAGTTATTAGAAAAAAATGTGGTTAAAGATATTGTTATTAACGATTTAGACAAGGGGATATATTCGTTTTGGAGAGCGATTCTTACAGAAACAGACAGATTTATAAATGATGTTCAAACAGTAGATTTAACCATACAAGAGTGGCAAAATCAGAGAGCGATCATTGAGAAATGTCGCAAATATAGTTATGAACTTGGATTCGCAACATTTTATTTAAATAGAACAAATAGGTCAGGAATTATAAAAGGTGGCGTAATAGGCGGCGTAGAACAAAGCGGTCCTTGGCGAATGAATGCGAGATTTAATAGAGAGGATTTGGCAAAACGTATCCGTAAAATTGCAAATAAAAAAGATCACATTCATCTATATAATAAAGATATCGATTCTTTTACAAAAAACTACTTACCAAAGTATCAACAAAATGCTTTTGTATATTTTGATCCACCATATTTTGGAAAAGGCAAACAATTATATCTCAATTTCTTTTCTTATGATGACCATATTAGAATAGAAAGAATTATAAACAGTCGGGTTAATTGTGATTGGGTTATAACTTATGACGATGTTAAAGAAATTGCAAACATCTATCAAAACCATACTTTAATGAGATTCGATTTAAATTATAGTGCGGGTGTTAAACGCAAAGCAAGTGAAATTATCATATTTAAAAATCACTGTATGATACCAACAGCAGAGCAATTAGTGCAAAATGGAATTTTGGTAAACTTACGATAAGGGGACTAACAAATGTATAAGATATTGAAATTAAATAATTTTAGACAATTCAATAATATGGACATTTTTTTGGGTCGAAGGTTAACTGTGGTTGCTGGTCGAAATTCTACTGGAAAATCTACAATTTTAGGCATTTTGGCCAATAGTGGGGAATTAAAAAAGAAAGACGGAACAACATACACCGAAAGACAGTTTAGAGCTGAATTTAGTGAGATTTTTCACGGTAGTAAAAAATACGATGCTTCTGGATCTGACAGAATTCAAATCGACATAGTTGATGAAAACGATAATTTATTAGATTACAGGAAGTTTAGAACAGCGTGGCAAAATGATAATGGCAAAGATCGATTTAGAGTAATTCCGTCAAAAACACTTGAAGATGGCAAAAAAACTGAAGCTAAAATGCAGATACCTGTAATTTATTTGGGATTATCTAGACTTTTTCCTATAGGCGAAGCTAATGAAGATAAAATAACAGCGAACAGCATTAATTTTATAGATGATAAACAAAAGAAATGGTTTATTGATAAATACACAAAGATATTGTCACTATATGATGATATCTCCGATGTAAGCAACTTTTCAATTGGAGAAACTGATAAGAAGAAGGGTGTCGGAATTGAGACAGATAAATATGATTATCTGACTAATTCATCAGGACAGGATAATTTAGGCCAAATATTGATGGCAATTCTTTCTTTTCAAAAACTTAGGAAGGTTCGAAAAGAGTGGACGGGTGGTCTTCTGCTGATTGATGAAATTGATGCGACACTTCATCCAGCAGCCCAAAAAAGACTTATTGATTTACTTATAAAAGAAGCAAAAGAAAATAAAATACAGGTTGTTGTGACAACCCATAGTTCTGATTTGCTTAAGCATATTTGTAGCAAGACTATGCATAATAATATTAGTGTGAATAGTGATATTGAATTATATTATTTCACGAATGCTAATAGACATTTAGAAATGAAGCGTAATCCAGACTATTCAACAATAGAAAACGATTTGTTGGTGGAGTCTATGTTACAAAATTCAAATAAAGTAAAAGTATATTCGGAAGATTCGGAAAACAGATGGTTTATAAGAAAACTAATACCAGAATATCTGCCGTATGTTGAACTTTTGGATGTTAAAATAGGATGTGATCAACTATTAAGTTTATATAAAGGTGATATATCCTACTTTGGAAATGTACTTATTGTACTTGACGGCGATGTGCCGGATAAAGATTTAGAAATAATTCCAGAACAATTAAGAAGACGTTTGAAAAATATAATAAAATTGCCTGGAAGTACTAGACCAGAAGAGGTTATATATAAATATATTATTGGCTTGGATTCAGAACATCCTTATTGGGAAAATGCAAGTAAAGTAGATATGAGTTGGACATACTTCAAAGAAAATGGTCCTGATTCATCAGGATATAATCAAGAAAAAGAACGTGAAAGGTATAAAAAATGGTTTGAAGACCATAAGGCAATGTTTGACTCAACAAAATTATTCGAATTTTGGGCTGATGATAATAAAGAAATGGTTGAAGTTTTTAAAAATGATTTTAAGAAAGCTTACAATGCAATAGCAGATAGAATTTTTTCTACAACAATTAAAGATTGATTTGCAAAGATACTAAAAAATTTCTTTTTAGCTTACAGCATTGCTTTTCGTTAAGCAATTATATTATGAATGTTTAGTTGATAGCACCCCGTGATAGCTATTTGATAGCAAAAGCAGAAATACCTCATAGAATTGAGATAATCTGTACCAAATAAAAACATATTAAGTCATAATTCCTAAGCAAAAACAGTTAAAGCCTGTTTTGTACTTAGGAGTGGGAATAAAAAACATTGTTATTGTGCAACACCCATTATCCTGTAATGTGTAAAATTTAAGCAGTTGCAGGAGGCTTTGCTGTACAAATATTTATATTTTGATACCTAAACCGTAGGTGACTCAAAAAAACTCCGCTAATTTCTGCGCCGTTTTTATCATATACTGAACCTCCAATATGTACAGCGTCTTTTGCAAGACCTGCATATTCACGCATAATGACAGATACGCTGTTAAAGAAAAAATCTGTGAATAAATTTTGTCTGTTAATGCTGACAGATTTATGATACAATAGTGCTGTTAGTTTGAATTGAAAAGTGAGTAGAAGTATAAAAAATGAGGAAACTGAATTTGACAAAAGCATTTAAAAACGCATTGCCGTATGTATTAACGCTTATACTTGTCGGTATAATGACTTTTGTTGCGGAAATATTGGATGAGGGGGAGATAATCTTTCCTGAAATAACGGCACTTGCAATTGGTTATATGGTTACACAAAAGCAAGGTTGGAAAGTCAATGACAGCCGAATGATTGCGTTAATTGCGATTTGCGCTGTTGCGGGTGTGCTGACAGTCCGATACATAAAAGTCGGGCTTTATCTTGAAATATTGATTGCATTTGTATTTGCACAAATTCTCTTTATGTTTTCGGGAACAACATTTGCACCGATGATTTCGGCAATTGTGTTGCCTGTTATGATGCAAACCGAGAGCTTTATATACCCGATTGCCGCATTTTTGCTGACAATTGCGGTTGTATTATTCCGCAGATTTCGTTTGAAAGTTAAAATAAGAGATAAAGAGGATTTTCAGTCGGTAAACCTGCATGCAAAGAGCGATGTGATTGACACAGTCGTAAGAACAATCTGTGTTGCCGTTGTGGGATTCTTCGCAATTTGGTCGGGCTTTAAATTTGCAATTGCACCGCCGTTGCTTGTGGCGTTTACGGAATTTTCCCGTCCGAAAAATAAGGCTCGCAACAAGCCGGTAAAGACGGCTTTGCTGATAACAGTCTGTGCATTTGTCTGAGCGGTTTCAAGATATGTGCTGAATATGACTCTCGGATTGCCGTTGACAGTTGCCGCATTGACAGCCACGGCGATAATGCTTGTAATTGTTTACTGCACAAAAATGTATATTCCGCCTGCCGGAGCATTGACAATTTTGAGTATGATTATTCCGAGTGAAAGCGTACTTTTGTACCCGTTGCAGATACTTGTCGGAACTGCGGTAATAATGCTTATTTCACGGCTTTTGTTTATGAAACGGCAAAATTAAAATAATCTTAATTTAGTTATATTATTCTATAGAGGAAATTAAATGGATATATTTATTACAATTTTAGTTACATTTTTTGCAGGAATGGGCGCAGGTCTCGGAACAGGTTTTGCAGGAATGAGTGCGGCGGCTGTAATAAGTCCGATGCTCATAACTTTTCTTAATATGGATCCGTATATGGCAGTCGGAATCGCACTTTCGTCCGATGTTTTGGCGAGTGCAGTTTCGGCTTATACATACCATAAAAATAAAAATCTCGATGTCAGAAACGGTTTGATTATGATGGCGAGTGTGCTTGCGTTTACGATTGTCGGCAGTTATGTTGCAAGCATTGTTCCATCAGCTACAATGGGCGGATTTTCCGTGTTTATGACATTTTTGCTCGGCATAAAATTTATCATCCGTCCCGTTATGACAACTAAAGAAGCTATGCTCGGTGTGTCGGCAAAAAAGAGGGCAATCCAGTCTGTAATCTGCGGAATGTTAATCGGCTTTATCTGCGGATTTATAGGTGCGGGCGGAGGAATGATGATGCTTTTGATTTTGACGACCGTGCTGAATTATGAATTGAAAACCGCTGTCGGCACAAGCGTATTCATTATGACATTCACCGCCCTGACAGGCGCAACTTCGCACTTTATGATTGGTGGCACACCAGATTGGTTTGTGTTCATTCTCTGCATAGCGTTCACCCTTATATGGGCGAGAATTGCCGCCGTCTTTGCAAACAAAGCTAAGCCAAAAACCCTGAACCGTGCAACAGGCATTGTCCTCGTGGTGTTAGGTGTTGTTATTATGGGATTTAAGCTTTTAGCAAAATAAAAATTGACAGTTTAAAATTTAGGTCGGACAATAGATTTGTAAAATGCAAAAATTTCTATTGCCCGATTTTTCAACGGTTATGTTTGGGGTAATCGAGTAGGGTGAAACAAGTGCTTGCTTTGAACAATATTCAGGGGGGAAAGTATGCTTTTTTAACAATTGCATTATTATTTCACAAAAAAACAAAGGAGCTGCGAAGAACGAAGTCTTAAACTTCATTTCTTCACAGCTCCTTAAATTTTCGTGTCAGATGTGCTGTACTCAGCTTATTCCCATAAGCTCCATAACTTCAATAAGTTGTTTTCCAGCATTATCGGAGGTCACAACCTTGCTATCTGTTATGACACGCCCGACCGATTTGCCTTTATGAATAAATCCTGAAACCATTTTGTCCATCCGATGACTGCCGACAAGGAGTCGGAAAGCATATCTTCAAAGAACTTTTCAAAATCCTTCATCGCTCTGCCCTTTCCGACCCATAAGATATCTCCCTGCTCCAAATCCATCACGCAGGTTGCGTAACTCAGTTAGGGGGCAGACTACTTTTAAAACTATAGCTTTTGAGTAAGGGTGCAAAATGAATTTTTAGTTATTATAATTCATTAACAGAATTATATTCTTCCGGCTTATTCTATCATTTGTGGAGTTATAATTTATTATAGTATACAATCGTATGATAACGATAATAATTATAAACTTTTAGGTTTTGCACATGAGTTGCGAACTTTTATTGGACAAGGCAGATAGACACGCATAGGAGAATAATAATCGGTGCTTTTAGGTTTCATCAGATTCAAAATAAATCTAATGCCGTAAATGCCCATTGCATATACAGGTGCGTTTACCGTAGTGAGCGGAGGGTTTGTATATCCCGAAAGCTCCGTGTTATCAAATCCCATAACAGAAATATCCTCAGGAATTTTGTAACCGTTTTCTTGCAGAGCTCTCATTGCACCGATTGCAATATGATCACTCGCCGCAAAAATAGCTGTGGGGAGATTCCCTTTGCTGATCATTTCTGACATCATTTTATAACCGGATGATGTTGAAAATTTGTCCTGTATAATAAACCCATCATATTTAATGTTTAGTTCATCGCAAATGTCTGTGAAAGTGTTGAGTCGTTTATCAGGAAATATCGTTCCGTCCTCAAGCTGTTCAATGCCTCCGATAAAGCCAACTGTTCTATGGCCTAAATCATATAGATATTTAATTGCATCGGACACTGCCTGACGAAAGTCGAGTGATACGGATGTGATTTCAATATTCTCAACGGTCATATCAAGAAAAACAATTTTATTATTCAATGAATGCAGTAATTTTATTTCTTGTTTACTAAACTTTCCGAGGCAGATTATGCCATCAACATCAGAAAGTACATTCTGATAGTCATTGTCTGTTTTAAATGTTCGTACAATACTTATATTATTTTTTGAACAGTAGTCCTCGATACCCTGTCTCATCAAAAAGTAATAATTATCTTCAATTTCCTGTTTGGAAGAGAACCATTGTAGAATTCCAATGCGACATGAAGGTGCTGATGTAACCCTTTTTTTCTTTACATAATTAAGTTCTTTAGCTGCTGCAAATATTTTTTGCTTCGTTTCAAGCGAGGTGCTGAGGGTAGTGTCGTTATTAAGCACTCTTGAAACAGTAGCTACTGATACATTTGCCTTTTTGGCAACATCTCTGATTGTAGCCAATTGAATCACCTCACTACCATTATAGTGAAATATTACTAAAAAATCAAGTCGTGTTTAGTGAAAAACAGAGAAAGCAAAAATGTTTACCAAAAACTATTGACAGTTTACGAAACAAAACATATAATTTACTTAACACAAAAACAAAAGAAACATTATTATTAAATAATAACGAAATCTTTTGTGCAGGTTGTCACGGCGTTTCATTTAAAATTAAAAGGAGGAAAAATTATGAAACAGACATCATCACAACCAAGACTTGATGGCAAAATCCCGGGTAGAATCAAATACACCTTTGCTTTAGGTGCCCTCGGCAAAGATATGATTTATGGTATGATTGCCACATTTTCAATGATTTATTTCACAGACATCATCAAGGTCAACCCGGTATTTATCGGCGTAATGTTCTTTGTTGCAAAGTTATGGGATGCCTTTAATGATTTGTTTATGGGTATGATTGTTGACAACACACGCAGCAGATGGGGTAAATTTATTCCATGGCTTGTAATAGGTACGCTGGTTAATTCAATTATATTTGTTGTTTTATTCACAGACTTCCACCTCGATGGCGTTGGACTTTGCGTATTTGCAACAGCAGCTTACATACTCTGGGGTATGACTTACACAATTATGGATATTCCTTATTGGTCAATTATTCCTAACCTCACTTCAAATCCTGAGGAGAGAGAAAAAGTTTCGGTACTTCCGAGAATCTTTGCAAGTATCGGTCAGTCACTTGTTATTGCAGGCTTTGGTGTTCAAATTATTGAGGCTCTCAGCGGCGGCACAACAAATCAGGCAGGTTATCACAGATTTGCAATCATAATTGCAATTGTATTTATTCTTACAATCGGTATTACAGTAATCAATCTTCCGAAAAAGAGAGATGATTCTGTTCCGGAAAAGAAAGTTAAGTTTAAAGATATTTTCTCAATCATCGGCAAGAATGATCAACTTCGTTGGGCGGTAACTCTTATCTTCCTTTACAACATCGGCATTCAGTGCATTATGGGTGTTGCTACATATTATTTCAAATATGTTTGCGGCAACGCAGGAATGATGTCATCATTTATGATCAGCGCATCAATCGCAGAGGTTGTAGGTCTTATCGTATTTCCTAAGGTTACAAAATTTCTTTCAAGAAAAACTTCGTTCCTTCTTGCGTGTCTTTTACCTGCATTTGGTCTTGTAATGCTTTTGTTCGTAGGTATTTTTGCTCCGCACAATGTTGTGCTCACATCAATCTCAGGTGTTATTGTAAAACTTGGTACAGGTCTTGAACTTGGTTGTGCAACAGTATTCCTTGCAGATGTTGTTGATTACGGTGAATTTAAGCTTGGAACAAGAAATGAAGGCGTTGTATTCTCACTCCAGACGCTTATCGTAAAATTTACAGCGGCTCTTACAGCACTCGGTATTGGTGCGGCACTTGGAAGCACACAGTATATTCCGGGTCAGGAACAGTCATTTGCAACAGTAGCATCAATCAGTACACTTATGTGCATTGTTCCTGCGGTTTGTATGCTTATTGCTTATGTTGTTTACAGAAAGAAATATAAACTCAATGACGGTATGATGAAGAAGGTTATAAACACAATCAGTGCAAGAAGAGAAGGCAAGATTGATATGACACAACAGCTTGATGAAAGCGGTAACACAGAGCCTTCTATGTTCCTTCCTACAGTTGCGGAAAAGGCAGGTAAATAAAATGATTGATACTAAAACAGCAATTGAAAAAATTACAAACGGCGAATTTGATAATCTTTTCACTGATATATATATAGATTCATCAATGATTGATTATCAGAAAAAAAGATATGTTCATGCAATTGAGCAGTATGAAACAATTTTTTGCCCTGATAAAGTAGCAATATTCAGTGCTCCCGGCAGAAGTGAGGTTTGCGGTAATCATACAGATCACCAGCACGGAATGGTGCTTGCAACATCAATTAATCTTGATACTATTGCTGTGTCGGCCAAGAATAACAATGATGTTGTAAGATTTGTTTCTGACGGTTATGATATGATTACTCTCAATATAAATGACCTCGAAGTTAATGATGATGAGGCAGGCACAACAGTCAGCCTCATCAGAGGTGTTCTTCGTGGACTTAAGGATCATGGATACAAAATTGGTGGATTCAATGCTTATGCAACAAGTGATGTACTTGTTGGTGCAGGACTTTCATCGTCAGCAGCTTTTGAGGTAGTTGTCGGAACTATTATTTCCGGTTTATATAATGATATGAAAATAAATTCAGTTGAGATTGCTCAGATTTCTCAGTATGCTGAAAATGTATTTTTCAAAAAGCCGTGCGGACTTATGGATCAAATGGCTTGTTCAGTGGGAGGAATGGTTAACATTGACTTTAAAGATCCGACAAAGCCAATTGTTAAGAAAGTACCTACCGAATTTGAAAAATATGATTACAGTCTTTGTATTGTTGACACAAAGGGCGATCATGTTGATCTTACAGATGATTATGCTATGATTCCCTCGGAAATGAAAAAGGTTGCAAATTTTCTCGGAGAAGATTATCTGAGAGATTGTGATTCAAACGAATTTTATATCCGCCTTGACGAAATTCGTGAGGCTGTTGGCGACAGACCGGTACTTCGTGCAATTCATTTCTTTAATGAGGAGCATAACGTTAAAAATGCCGTTTCGTCACTTGAAAACGGTAAGTTTGTTGAATTCCTTGACGCAATCAGAAAATCCGGTAATTCATCGTTTAAGTATCTTCAGAATGTATATACAACAAGAGATATTCAACATCAGAATATCTCGGTAGCCCTTGCGCTCAGCGAAAGCCTTCTTCGCAATTACGGCGTGTGCCGTGTTCACGGCGGTGGATTTGCAGGTACAATTCAGGCGTTTGTCAAAAATGATTTTGTAAGTAATTACAAAGAATTTATAAATAAAATTTTCGGAGAAAACTCATGCCATGTTCTCAAAGTGAGAAAATACGGCGGAATAAAAGTAATGTAATTATGTAGGTTTTGTTTTTATTAAGGAGGACAAAATGAAAATTCTTGTTTTAGGCGGTGCCGGATATATCGGTTCGCATACAGTTTACAGACTTATTGAAAGCGGTAATGAGGTTGTTGTATTCGATAACCTTGAAACAGGTCATATCGAGGCGGTTCATCCCAAAGCAAAATTTTATAAAGGTGATCTCAGAAACAGAAGTGAAATTGACAGCGTTTTTGATAAAGAAAAAGGTATTGATGCTGTAATTCATTTTGCAGCCAATTCACTTGTCGGTGAAAGTATGACCAACCCTCTCAAATATTATGATAATAACCTTAACGGCACAAAGGTTTTGCTTCAGTCAATGGTTGCTCACGGAATTGATAAGATTGTATTTTCATCAACAGCGGCAACATACGGTGAGCCTGAGAGAACTCCTATTCTTGAAACCGATCCGACAAATCCGACAAACTGCTACGGAGAAACAAAAAAATCCATGGAGAGAATGTTCTATTGGGTTGAAAAAGCACATGGTTTAAGATATGTTTCTCTCAGATATTTCAATGCATGCGGAGCACATATCAGCGGCAAAATCGGTGAGGCACATAATCCTGAAACCCACCTTATTCCGATTATTCTTCAAGCGGCACAGGGTACCCGTGACCACATAAGTATTTTTGGTACTGATTATCCCACATCTGACGGAACTTGTATTCGTGATTATATCCATGTCACTGACCTTGCACAGGCTCATATTCTTGCAGTTGAATATCTTATGAAGGGCGGTAAAAGTGATATATTCAATCTTGGCAACGGTGTAGGTTTTTCTGTTCGTGAGGTAATTGAAAAAGCAAAAGAGGTTACACAGAAAGATATTAAGGTTGTTGAAGAAAGCAGAAGAAGCGGCGATCCTGCTGTATTGATTGCATCAAGCGATAAGGCGAAAACTGTACTTGGCTGGAAACCTGAGTATGATGATCTGGGAACAATTATTAAAACAGCGTGGAAATGGCATTCAACACATCCCAACGGCTATAGTAAGTGAGGCGGTATTTATGAAGAACAGCGTTTACGGCTTAATATTAAGACTTGTTTCATACGGAATCAATACAGGGCTTATTGAAAAAGAGGATATAATCTACACGCAAAATAGGCTTTTGTCGTTGTTCCATATGGATGAACCCGATGACAGTTGTACTTGCCTTACAGCAGATAACGAGGATACTCTTGAAGAAATTTTGTCGGGACTTCTTGATTATGCATACGAAAAAGGAATCATTCCCGAAAATACAGTAACATATCGCGACTTATTTGATGTGAAACTTATGGCTTCACTTGTTAAGCGACCGTCAGAAGTAATAAGAGAATTTTGGCAGAATTATAGCTGTTCTCCTAAACTTGCAACCGATAGTTACTATAAATTCAGCTGCGATACCGATTATATAAGAAGATATCGTATTAAGAAAGATTTAAAGTGGAAAACATCAACCGAATACGGTGATATTGATATCACTGTAAATCTTTCAAAGCCTGAAAAAGATCCGAAAGCTATTGCAGCGGCAAAACTTCAAAAACAGTCGGGCTATCCAAAATGTTTGCTTTGTAAGGAAAATGAAGGATATGCCGGAAGAGTAAATCATCCTGCAAGAGATAATCACAGAATTATTCCGCTCACCATTGACGGAGATAACTGGTTTATGCAATATTCTCCGTATGTTTATTACAATGAACATTGTATTGTATTTAACGGTGAGCATACACCAATGGTAATCAATGATTCCACATTCAGAAAACTGTTTGATTTTATTTCACAGTTTCCGCATTATATAATCGGTTCGAATGCTGATTTACCGATTGTAGGCGGTTCAATACTTACACATGAACATTTTCAGGGTGGCAGATACAGCTTTGCACTTAATAGGGCAGAGGTTGAAAGAAAGTTTATTGTTAACGGCTTTGATGATGTGGAGTGCGGAATTGTAAAGTGGCCTATGTCAGTTGTAAGATTGACAGGTAAAAACAAGGACAGCATTGTTTCATTATCTTCTTATATTCTAAAGAGTTGGAGAGCGTACACGGACGCAAATGTTGGCATTTTTGCCGAAACAGACGGTGAAATTCACAACACTATCACTCCGATTGCTTTTACAAAGGATGGAAAATTTGTTATTGACCTCGTTCTCAGAAATAATATTACAAGTGAAGAGCATCCTCTGGGAGTATTTCATCCTCATGCGAATTTGCATCATATTAAAAAAGAAAATATCGGCCTTATTGAAGTTATGGGACTTGCAGTATTGCCCTCAAGGCTTAAAGATGAAATGTCTATTTTAAAGGATGCAATTCTTAATCACAAGGATGTAAGTGAAATTCCGAAAATCAGCAAACATTCCGAATGGGTAAATGAATTTGTTTCGCAGTATGATGAAATCAATGAAAATAATATTGATTCAATAATTCAAAATGAGATAGGAAAGGTGTTTCTTAATGTTCTTTTGGATGCAGGTGTATTCAAAAGAACTCCTGAAGGACAAAAGGCTTTTGATAAATTTATAAAGACGCTGTAGTAAAGGAAGTGCTAAAATGTCAAAGGTAAGGGTAGTAAATTTTGAACCTACATCCAAAGGTGAAAACACTCATCTTTATACAATAGAAAATAACAGCGGAGCAAGCGTGACATTATGTGATTTAGGCGCAAGTGTCGTTTCGATAAAAGTTCCCGACAAAAACGGTAGTATTAGAGATGTAGTTCTCGGTTATGAGCACATTGACGGTTATGAATTTGACGGAACATACTTCGGTGCTACTGTCGGAAGATGTTGCGGAAGAATTGCATACGGCAAGTTTACTCTTAACGGAGAAGATTATCAGCTCCCTGTAAACAATGGGAGTAACCATCTACACGGCGGATTTAACAGCTTTAGCCGCAAAGTGTGGCTTGCGGTAGTTGATGATAAAGTTCCAAATACAGTTCTATTTATGCTTGATAGTCCCGACGGTGATGAGGGCTATCCCGGAAATATGAAGGTCTTTGTACGCTACACCTTTGATGATGAAAATGTACTTACGATAAAATGGTCGGCAGTTTCCGACAAAGACACAATATGTAATCTGACCAATCATTCATATTTCAATCTTAACGGACATAAAAGCGGTAAAGTTACAGAAAATCACAAGCTGAAAATAAATGCAAATTTCTTCATACCGATAAATTCAAACCTCAATCCCACAGGAGAGATAACTCCCGTTAAGAATACATCGTTTGATTTTACCGAACCCAAGTTAATTGGAAATGGTATTGACAGAAAAAACGAGCAGATTGGTTTTGCAAACGGTATTGATCATATGTTTGTGCTGAATCATTCTGATGAAGAATTTGTGCTTGCAGCCGAAGCTGAGGGTATTGACAGCGGAATCACATTAAAATGCTATACTTCTCAAAAAGGTGTGCATGTATATACAGCAAATTATGTCGATGTTTCGTCCAATATGGGAAAGGATTCAGCAACATACGGAGAAAATCCAGCGTTTTGTCTTGAAACCCAAGGCTTTCCCGATGCTGTAAATCACAAGAATTTTCCTACGACAATATTAAAAGCAAACGAAAACTATACACAAACTACGAAATATATTTTTGGTATAAACAAATAAAATGAGCTGATTTCTAACTCCTTTTAAAAATAAAATCTCTCTAAAATCAAGGACCGCCTATTTTCTTGGGTGGTCCTTGATTTTTAATCTATGAGGATGTTTCATGTTTTACAGTATTACACCGTCTTAAACATATTCTGTTTTAGCGGTTATGTACAATTCTGCCTGAAAATCACCCTGTTCTGTTTGCACCGTAAAACCGGAACATTCCTCTTGCATGGCTGTTTTTACAAACTGCATTTTTCATTGCCCATGCATTTCTTAGCGCTGTTTTTGCTTTTATATTAAAATACGCTTAGGATGGATTTTTTACCCTCCGCATCAAGTTCAAAATTTTCATTACCCCAACTTTTGAAAAAATAATCACTTTTCCCTAGCAAAGATACAGAGATAACGGCGGTAATAACTTGCTGACTTATAAAATTGATAGTAACTTCTTAAATGATCGACTGTTTAAGAGTGTATTGAAAAACATTTTAATATTTGTTAGAATTAAAATGGTGGTGAGGATATGTTAAAGATTGCGGTAGTAGATGATGAAATTGTATTTGTTGAAAGTCTGATTAACAAAATAACAGCGGTATGTGAAAAGCTTAATTTGGAATTTAAAATTGACAAATATTCAAACGGATTTGATATACTTGAAAATTACAGCAAGTATCATCTGATTTTTCTTGATATTGAAATGCCGTCAATTGACGGTATTGCTACAGCCAAGCGGATCAACGAATTGAAATGTTCAGCTGAAATACCTTTTATTGTTTATGTCACAAGTCACGATGAGCTTGTGTTTGATGCTTTAAAAAGTTTTCCTTATTCATTTATAAGAAAAAGTAAAATTGAATCTGATTTGTACGAATGTATTAATCGTATAAATAACTCTTTTGAAGAATTGCATAAAACTATAGTATTGCATACCGAAAGAAAAGATATTCCGATTGTTATTGGTGATATTATTTATCTTGAAAAAATTAAAAATTATGTTGTGTATCATACTAAAAATCAAGAATATAAGGTCAGAAGTGATATGAATACAGAATTTAAAAATATCGCAGAATATGGCTTTATAAGACCGCATATTGGTTATGCTGTAAACAATAAGTATGTTGAATATATTTCTGCGGATTGTATTTTATTGCAAAATGATATTAACATTCCTCTCAATAAAAAATACAGAGATGATTTAAAGAAAAAATATTTCAAATGGTTGGGGGATATAAATGTTTAATTATGGTTTTGAGTTATTTGTTAATTTATTTCAAGGTGTAATGTTTACTGTATTTTGTTATAAATTCTTAACCCCATCACGCAATAAGATTTGTGAGGGAATAGCTTTTTGTGTTGCATCATTATTGATGTTTTTTTCGATTACCTTGATCAATTGGTTGTACCTGTCTTTTGCATACGTAGAAACAGTTGTGTTTTTTGCAATTATGATTCCCTATTGCGTTTTGTTTTTTAAAGACAGAATTTTTGTTAAAATTCTCACACCTGTTATTTTGAATGTAATTTATTCAGTATTATCATTTGGAATTAATTATATCTTTTCTGCGATTATCAGTTGTGACTATAATTATCTTATGATAGAGAGTTCCCAATATCGTTATATGTATGTGTTAATGTCAAATCTTATTTTTGTAATTGTTTTATTTATAATTTATAATCTTTTCAAAAATTCGTTAAGCCATATTCACAAACAAGAAATATTGATTACTCTTGTAATTCCTTTGTTGAGCATTGCTGTAGGTTTGCTGACATTTTTGGTATCTTCAAACGCTGATATGTCTGATTTTGACCGTGTTGTATTAGGAGCGGTTTCAATAATAATCCTTTCATTTACATTTATAAATTTTTATCTTATTAAAAGTCTTTCAAAAAATTATTCTTTGGAAAATGAAAATCTTTTGCTTAATAAAGAAAAAGAGCTGTATAATGTTCAAATGACAAGTTCAGAAAAATATATGAAAAATCTTTCTGATGTTAAGCATAACATTCAAAATCAATTGTTGTGCATCGAAAATTTGATTGATGGGCAAAGGTATGATGAAGCTAAAAAAATGTGCAATAATGTAAATAATAATATTTCTGCTAATGTCCATTTTTGTAAAACAGGTTATGTTTATTTGGATGCTATATTAAATGTTGTATATGAAAAAGCAATTGAAAATGATATTGATTTCAGCGTAGATTGTAAAGATAATTTAAGTTTTGTGGCAGGTGATGATTTGGCTGTTCTAATAGGTAATCTTGCAGATAATGCTGTTGAGGCACTTGCAAAAGAGCAAAATAAAAAATTAAAGATAAGCATATTTCAAAACGGGTCGTACGGAGTTTTAAATGTGCAGAATTATTGCTCTTCTTCAGTTTTGCAGACTAATCCAACTTTGTACACAAGTAAAGAAGATAAGAAAAATCACGGCAAGGGAATTTCAATAGTAAAAAGTATTGCCGAGAAGTATGGGGGAGATGTAGCTATTTCGGAGAAGAATAATGAATTTATAGTTTCGGTAATTTTAGATGACAGTTATGCTTTAACAAGTGTGAAAGAAACTGCAAAAATACAGTAAGAGCAAATAATTATGATTGGTTGGTGAAAGAGTATGCTTGATGTTTTTGTTGAAATAGTGACTGATTTATTTCAGCCGCTGATGTTTTGTGGATTTTTATATCTATTTATGGAGAAACCCGATAACAGAAAAAGAAATGTAATTTGCTTTTTACTGTTCAGTACAGTAATGTTTGGCATTTTGTTGTATTCATCTCTTGTAGAATACTATATGATAATAAATGATTTAATGTTTTTGGCAGTACTGGAAATTTACTCTCTGTTATGTTTGCGTGGCAATATTTTTAGCAGAATATTTATGCCTTTGATTGCCTTTTTGATTAACACAGTGATAAGTTTTGCTTTCAGTTATTTTGTAAGCTTTTTTACAGGATATACACACTATGAATTGGTAACTGAACCTACGATTTACAGATATATTTGTATAGTGGTTATCAATTTGACTGATGTATTAGTTTTTTCAATGCTTGTAAAATTTAGAAATCATAAAGTCAATTTAAGAAAAATAACAGATGTTATAGCTTTTATTATCCTTCCTGTTATAGTTTTGTTAATCGTTTACTGTACTTTTTACATTATGGTAATCACTAAATATGAGGCTAATATAATGGTGTATCTTTCTGTAATATGCCTGTGTATGATTACTGTTACTGCAATAGTATGGTATGCGGTATCAAGAATAAGCAGGGAAAATGAAGCAAGTACAAAACTTTTGCTTATGGAACAGCAAATCAATCTTTATGAACATAACATTTTACAAAGCAATGTGCAAATTGAAAAAATTTCAAGGATAAAACATGATATGAAGAACAATCTCTTGTGTATTGATAATCTTATTTCAAACACTCAATTAGATGAAGCACATAAAATATGCCAAAATTTGACCGATAAATATTCTTCAATCGGTTCTGTGGTAAATACTGAAAATTACTTATTAAATGCCGTTTTGAATGTTGAAATTGAAAAAGCAAGGTGCAATGAAATATCGGTCAAATTAAACATTGCAAATGATATGAAAATGTTTAGTAACGGTTCAGATATGATTTCGGTAATAGGAAATATTTTTGATAACGCTATTTCGTATCTGTCTGAAAATAAAATTGAGAATAAAGAAATTATTTTCAGTACAGAGCATAAAGGCGATTATTCTGTTATTAAATGCAAAAATAAAATTATTGATTCTGTATTGTCTAAAAATCCTTTGTTGCATACTGATAAGGCAGATAAGAAAAATCACGGCAAGGGAATTTCTATAGTAAAAAGTATTGCCGAGAAGTATGGGGGAGATGTAGTTATTTCGGAGAAGAATAATGAATTTATAGTTTCGGTAATTTTAGACAACCGAATTTTTACCTAAAAACTCACTATTTTTACCTGTTTAAAATCAAATATTCTAAAAAATGCTATTCTTCTTTAAGGCGTTATGCCAAGAAAAAGGATAGCATTTTTGTTTTGTATTGAATTCTATGTTTTAGCCGTATTTGCGTTAATTCCGTTATTATACTAAAGCTAATAAGGTTTGAAGCTGCTTCCGTAAATAAGAATTATAGAGTGCAATTTTTGTCGATTTTTTTACAGTGCTGTTTTGAGATATGATTTAACAAAGTAAAAGGGAAAATAAGCAGTAATATTTTTAATATAAATCAAAAATTAAGGAGAGTTGAATTTTGAAAAAGGGTAGAAATTTGCGTAGCGTTAATACTGACGGAGGGGTGAATTTGCAATTCAAACTTTTGTCGGCAATCGGAATTATCATTATAGTTTCCGGACATTGTTATCATGGCGGAATGGAACTTGCTTATAACTGGTTTCCGCCGTATTCGTATAATTTGGCACTGTTTGTATTTATATCGGGATATTTTTACAAAACCGATTATGAAGAAAATGTCGGAAAATACATATGGAAACGAACAAAGCGGCTTCTTATTCCTGCGTATCTGTGGAATATATTTTACGGTGGTATGGTTGCATTTCTCGGTTTGTTTGGATTTACTATAGGTGCAAAGCCTGATTTATACAATCTTTTTGTTATGCCGTTTGTTGACGGTGAGGCTTTTCAATATAACCTCGGTTCATGGTTTGTGTATCCGCTGTTTTTGGTTTGCATAATAAATGTGCTGTTCAGAAAATTTTTGAAACTTATTCATCTTGACAATGAATTTATAGTTTTGATAGTGTATCTCGCAATCGGAATGATAGGAATTAACACTGCAATAGAAAATCCGACTGCAATTAACGGTATAGTGAAACTTCTTGTTAGAACAATGTTTTTCCTGCCGTGTTATGAATTCGGTCGCTTTTATAAAGCTGTGCTTGAAAAGAAAGACACTCTCAATAATGTTGCGTACTTTGCAATTATATTTGCTGTACAGCTGATACTTTTAACTTTTTGCAAAGATTTGGAATACACTCCGTCGTCATTTACTAAATTTAACAACGGTTTTATAATTCCGTATATCTCGTCAATCACAGCAATTGCATTTTGGCTGAGAGTTTCAAGATTGCTTGTACCTGCCATAGGAAACAGCAAGCTTGTAAGGCTTATAGCTGACAACACATACGGAATTATGGTGAATCAGCTTGTAGGTTTTATGTGCCTAAAATTTGTATTCTACGGATTAAGCCGCATTACTTCAGGCGCATTGTTTGGTGACTTTAATGTTGCATCATTTAAATCAAGTATATGGTACTACTATCTTCCAAACGGTTTGCAACAGTGGGCTTTTGTATATCTTATATTTGGCCTGTTTGTACCGATATTAATTAGCATTATTTTAAATAAAATCTGTCATATTGCACACAGTTCTATTTTTAAAAAAGTATAGTTATTTTGAGAATAACGGGGATGCAGATTAATGAGAAAATAATTTCAATATTTTTATTAAATTGTAAATTCATAATGAAATACAGATACAAAAATCTGCCATAGGTAAGCCCACCCATGAGTCACTGAAATTGTACCAAAACAATAGATATTATGTTGTATTTGCTTTTTGTTTGTGATACAATTTAAAGCGAAAATAGCAACAGCCTTAATGATGTAGCAAGAATGATCGACCTTTCGGGTACAGAAGTCGCAAGCTATGTCTATGACGCTTGGGGTAACATAAAAGATACCAAAGGCGAGCCGACAATTCGTGAACTGAACCCAATTCGTTATCGCAGTTATGTTTATGATGAAGAAACAGGCTTGTACTATCTCCAGTCCCGCTACTATGACCCGCTCACAGGCAGATTCTTAAATGCAGATACAAACTTAAATTCAAATATATTAGGGCTTAATGTTTATATATATTGCTATAACGACTCTGTTAATTATTTGGATAGAGATGGTTTTCAGCCTATATGGGCACAGATTATATGTGGTGAAGCAAAAGATACTGAGCTTAATAAATGGTTTGTTGAAATTACACAAAAGGGCGAATTTCCAGAGTTGTTTGATATAGCGGGTTTTGTGCGTGACGAAAAAGGTATTTATCACGCACGACAAGATTGTTTGCAACAATATGCTGGGTATAATGATTTTTACGATTTTATGTTTAATTTAGGTACTCAAATGGAAAAACAAAAATTTCCATTTAGATATGACGGGCAAGATTATATTTTATGGGCGTGGAAAGGAGATTATCTAAACTTAGGTGCTGGAGCAGAAATGGGAATTTACTACGGGGGAGAACCCCATTGGCTTGTTGATACAAATTTGACATTGAATATGGCTTTATTTGTAGAATATAATCATAGAATGATAATATCATTTACACCTAAAGAAAAATATTGGTGGATTACAGGATTTAACCCTTATTATCAAAGTCCAAATATAAAAATGTTAAAGGTTACGGTTAGAGTCAGATTTGATAATCCTACCATGTTTATGGCTTTTTACAATAAACATCATAGAAACCCACACTGGAAATTTGTTCCTCAGTGGTACACAGGAGTGTTGGAGTTTTAATGGGGAGAGATATAAGTGAAGAAATTATTAAAAGTAGTATTGTGTTTGTCTGCTATGCTTTTTTCTTTAACATCTTGTAATGGAATGCATAACAGATTGTATAGCAATGATCAAAGCATTGCTGATGATACTATGAACGATATCATCAAATATGTGAATGATGAAGATATTAATTCTTTATCTCAAATGTTTTCTAAAAAAGCTTTGAGTTCAATAGATAAATATGAAAATAAGCTAAAAGTATTTCTTGCAAAATTACGTTGCGGCATAAAAAAATATGAACTTTCTGCTGGTCCAGCGGGTACTGGAAGTTCCTATTATGGTGATATCATTGAATCAATTGATGTGGGCTACAAAATACAAACAAATGACAATAATATATATTACATAGGATTTAATAAAGTCTTTACGAGTACAAATGACAAAGATTTGTTAGGCTTATCTTCTATACGATTATCTGAAAAAAATGATGATGCATTTTGCTGTACGGAATATAATGAATATCTAATTGTTACTGAATAGTTTGTAAACTATATCTTTCTATCAAACAAGTAAGGAAGTAATCCGTTACTAGGGTTATTCCTTACTTGTTTTTGATATTATAGTTTGTCAATAAGTCCCGAAAATAGTAACAAAATCATAGATTGTATTGCATTTGTGTTTATGCGTGGTTATAATGAAAGTGAAATGCCAGTGTAACAAATCAAGCATAATGATTTCGGCAGAACAACGCAGGTTAGGTGACAAAAACGGTGGACTTCGCAAGCTTCATGCTCAACCAAGCTCCTTAATATCTCCGACCTTCAGATCAGCTATATCACGAATGTCGGCGCAGGATAGGGGCTTCTCAAGGTCGGCAGCTCTCTTGTGCCGTTTGTCAACAAGTTCCCCTGCAATACCGAGCTTTACAAGCTGATGACGACTAAGTTTGGAGAGGGATAAAATGCAGAAATTGCGGTGTTCGTGTCATATCGTGAGAGGTTAAAGAAAATAATCGTGTTAATTAGCGCGGAAAATCAAGGGAATTTCATTGATTTTTACACGAACATCTGCTATACTATGGTCAGTACCTTTAAGGAGGACTATTTATGTATAGAAAGATTATGGGCTTCTTGGAAGCGTGGAAAGAAAGCGAACACCGCAAGCCCCTCATTTTACAGGGTGCGAGACAGGTCGGAAAGACCTATTCCATTCTGGAGTTCGGGCGTACTCACTATGAAAATGTGGCATACTTCAACTTTGAAACCAATCCAAAGCTGAACGAAACCTTTGAGGAAAACATCAGCCCCGATTATCTGATACCGATTTTGTCCCATATCGCAGGTCAGACCATCGTAACGGAAAAAACTCTGATAGTCTTTGACGAGGTGCAGCTCTGCGAAAGGGCGTTGACTTCGCTCAAATATTTTTGCGAGAACGCTCCGGATTATCACATCATCGTCGCAGGCAGCTTGCTCGGTGTTGCGGTCAACAGAGCAAAATTCTCTTTTCCCGTAGGAAAGGTCGATATGAAAACGCTTTATCCTATGGATATGGAGGAATTTATGTTGGCGCTCGGTGAGGACGATTTGGTAGAGCAGATTAAAAAGTGCTTCCAAACCGATACGCTGCTGCCGTCTGCTTTGCACGATGCCGCAATGCAGCTTTACCGTCAGTATCTTGTGGTCGGCGGTATGCCGGAGTGCGTGATGCAGTTTGCCGAAACAAAGGATTATATCCTTGTCCGCCATACGCAGGACACGATACTTGCAAGCTATCTCAATGATATGAGCAAGTATAACAACTTGAATGGAATCAAGAAAACCAGACTTGCCTACGATAACATTACCGTTCAGCTCTCAAAGAAGAATACCCGTTTCCAATATAAGTTGATTAAGAAAGGCGGACGGGCTTCCGAATTTGAAAATGCGATTGAATGGCTCTGCCTGTCCGGTATCGTGTCACAGGTCTACAAGGTGGAGCAAATCAAAAAGCCGCTTGAAAACTCCCGTGATATTGATGCGTTCAAGATTTATGTGTCCGACTTAGGATTGCTTTGTGCCAAGAAAGATTTAGCCGCCAATGATATTCTCTATATGGTAGAGGAAATCAACGATTTCAAGGGCGGTATGGCGGAAAACTATGTCAATGTGCAGCTTACAATTAACGGCTACCACACCTATTATTGGGAGTCCGAGCGTGGAGCTGAAATTGATTTTATCATTCAGCGTGACGGTCAGCTTATTCCTATTGAGGTCAAGTCTGCCGACAACACCAGAGCAAAGAGCTTGAAGGTCTATATGGACACCTACAAGCCTGCTTATGCAATCAAGCTCTCTGCCAAAAACTTCGGCTTTGAGGATAACAAAAAAATCGTCCCTCTCTATGCCGCATTTTGTATCTGAAAACAATATTGCAACCGTAACGCGCACAGAAAATGTGGGCGTTATTTTTTGCCCCTAAAACAGAATAAGAAAGGATAACGCTTATAAATTTTTTAAAGCATGGACTTATCGGAGGATTAAGAAAAATCAATAACAATTACTTAATTAATATTTTTAACGTCTGAGCTATTGGGCTCCTTTTTTATGCCTAAAATTCTTGGGAACTTATTTTTCTCGTGTTGCAAGAATGGTTAACGAAAACGGTGGATTAATCTGGCTGAGAGATGATGAAAGTGTAATGAGAACTTAGGGGTAAATACACCTAAATTTCAAGTGAGTACTTGATATTTTGCAAAATGATAATTTAAAATAAGAGGAAGGTTCATTTTTACATTCCTGACTAATTGTCGAAACCGGTGAAATAAATTGTGTGAGAAAAGATTGATTGCTTTACTCGTCTTTCAATGCTCCATTTATTTTAAAGCTAATAACTCACCCTTTTTGTAATGAGCAATCGCAATAGAATGAATTATCGAAAATGTTTTGCGGTTATAAATTGCAAAACTGTTTGACTGCTGTTAGAATTTGAAGGCATCAAGACGATGCACATGGAAGACTAAGTCCTGAATACTAATTTATAGAATCATGAAATGATCGCTTGGTAACAGCTGAGCATTATTATAGAATTTTTTTGGTATACCATTAAAAATATCAACCAGCAAAGGTGATATGCTAAAAAATATAAAATAATTAAACTCCACTTTTTAGAGTAATGTCAACTCTATTTTAAAATCGCTCCCAGTTTATTGTATAATGTGACTTCATCCGCATTTATCAGCACAATAAAATAGCAGACGAACACTCTTTATTTTATTAATTTGCAATATTGTTCAAAGTTCAATATCAATGCTCTCAAAAATCAGCAGAAAAATTTATTAATAAGTAACGAGAATAGTGACGAAACCATAAATTGTGTTACACTTCGCTTTGTGTTGTACATAATGCCTAAAAATGCAAGTGAAATATTATCACTATTATTTTTTAAATCTTATTTATGTTTAGCTAATAATATGATATAATGAAGATATCGATAAAGTTATTGAGCAGATATTTGAATATTATCACTACTATAATATCTGCTTACAAGAGAATAAATATATCTTTAGTTAAAATAAATTGACAAATTTTTATACGATATACTTATAACAAGAAAGATAGGGTGATGTTATGAAATTAAAAGAAATACATATTAAAAACTTTCGTGGAATTAAGAATCAAAAAATTGAATCAATTGAGGATGCGCTAATTCTTATTGGAAAGAATAATGCGGGTAAAAGTGCGTTTTTAGCAGCTATAAGAACTTTGTTTGGCGACTATATACCTCAGGATAAGGATATATATTATGGTTGTGATGAATTCAAAATTGATGCCATATTAGTTTGTGATGAAGCATATATCTCTGATTACTTTTTGGATAATAAAATTGGTTTTCTCAAGATTCCTTCAACGTCAAATAATTATAAAGAAGTGCAAGATGGTACTGTATTCCAAGACATATCCTTTAATGATTTTAAAAATCAGAGAAGTGGTATTTCTCCGGATATGTTGGATGATGTAACTACAAGAGATATATTTGAACCCATATGGATAAAAGCCATTAAAAAGAAATTTGGTATTGATAATAATGAATTTAATGTATCTTTGATTTTAAAAAAAGGAGGTAAAGTGGAATACGCTCCAAAAGATATGTTGTCGTTTTTACCTGCAGTAGCGTTTATAGACGATTCTCGTAATTTTGCAGAGGAAGAAGCAGGAAAATCAAGAACGATCACTGCAAATATTTTCAACACCATATTAAGATCTGAATTGCTTGAAAACAATGATATTAGTTGTGACAATTGTAATCGAACGGATTGTGAAATTAATTGTATTAACAAAATTTATTCGAAAGCACCTCAAGACTTAAATGTAGAAGAACTCCAAAAATTAATTAACTTTAAAACAAAAAATGCTTCTTCAAGCTTTACCAAAAGTGTATCTGAACGATTTGCTAAAAACTATCAGAGTGGATTTAAGGTTAATATTAAGGCGACAAGTAATATCGATAAATCTTTTTCGATTATGACAAAATTATATGATCCGATGCTTAAAACTGAAATTGAACTTTCAAATGTCGGTGCAGGTGTTCGTAGTATTTACATTTTGTCTTTGTTGCAATCATACCAAGCTGTAAGTGCTAAACATACAATTTTCATTATTGAGGAACCTGAGCTTTATTTGCACCCCCAACTACAAAAGTTGATGGCTAAAACCTTATCTGAAATTTCCTGCGATAATCAAGTTATATTTACATCACACTCGCCTATAATGCTGAGGGAGTTCAGCACCTCGAATATAAGAAAAGTTAAGTTTGATGAATCAAATTGCTATAGCACGGTTGAAAAAACAACTATAGATGATGTTTTGGCAGAAATAGGATATTCCAGCCAAGATATATTGAATACAGATTTTGTTATTTTTGTAGAAGGTCCAGATGATAAGAATATAATAGAACTTGTGTTGAAAAGATTTTATGATGTTGATTTGGAGAGAATATCGGTTATTGATACAAAATCATGCAACAATATTGGATTTTATGCTACACTAAGATTTTTAACAAAAACTACAATGAGTGATGATTTTATAATAATCAGAGATTCTGACACAAAAACCGAAACAGCGTTAAAAAATGATTTAATAAATCAATTGACTAATAATGTTAACAAGACTTTTGCTTTAAAAGCAGTTTCAAAAACACACTTCACCAAATTTAGTTCAATTGAGGGTTATTTATTTTCGCCTGAACTACTTGTGAAACATTGTATCTATGCAGATGAGAAACAGGTGTATGAAAAACTGAAAAATAAGTTAACTCAATACAAAAATAAATCAATTAAATATTTCAAAACACAGAACGCAAAAGATATAACTAGGATTGCGTCATTTGAAAATGATTATGATACAATGATTGCTGATCCGGCAGGAAACCTTGATTGGATAAAAACAAACATAAGAGGGCATGATTATTTTAATTCTGTTCATTCTAAAAGTATCCGTTACGAAGATTATGTCAATGAATTACCGGAATCAGTATTCAAAAATATTATAGATTTTCTTGATAACATTCCTTATTTTTTGAGCAAAAAGTTTTAACTGAAAGAGGTTATAAAATAGATAAACTAGTACTAAAAATAATAAAATTATAGTAATATGGAAATGGATGAGTGACATTTGCTACTCATCCATTTTTCATAAGACATATTATACAATTTGAATTGATTTTTATTGTAGATTGTACCGAAAATAAAATAATTTAAATAAATGCTTTGCTTTTTGAAGAAAAGTGATATATAATCACAATATAACAAATATATTTATCTTATTATTCTAATTGTATTTAAATTGCAAAAAGCGAGGTGATAAAAACAATTTTTAGTAAAAATTAAAATGAGGTGATAGTTGTAATTTAATTGCGGAAGCTGAGAACAAGATTTAGATTTAAGGAGGAAAGCATGAATAAAAAATTAAAAAAACTTGTTTCAGGAACATCGGTAACTTTATGTGCATTGATTGCATTTTCATTGCCAACACAAGTGTTTGCACAAAATCTGCCGATAAATACAGAAGTTAAAACTCAAACTCCGAATGAAGAACAATCTTCTGATGAATACAAAACCGGAAACATTCTTTCAGAACTCAAAGACGAGAGAGATGAATATTCAAAGCAGTTCCGTTTGGATGACGGCACTACAATGGCTGTAAGTTATAAGGAGCCTATCCATTACAAAAATGCGGCAGGAGAATGGGTTGATTATGATAACAGCTTGAAAAATGAAACCGTAAATTCAGCATCCCCTGACGAAGTTACAGAGGAATATACTAATAAAAAGAGCGATTTTAAGGTTAATTATTCTAAAAAATCCAAAGAGAACTCTATGGTTAAAATCAAGGGCGATAACCAAAAAATCAGTTGGGGATATAAGGATACAAACAAAGTAAAGTCAACTATAGTAAACAATGATGAAAAGCTGACAGGTAATGACAAATTTACAACATTAAAAAACCTTACATCTGAAATTACATATGAAAACATTTATGATGATGTAGATGTTCAGTATTTTACAACCACAACAGGTGTAAAAGAAAATATTATATTAAAGAATAAGAATGCAAGGAGCGATTTTTATATTCAGTATAAATTTAATAATCTTACTGCAAAATCTGTAGATGACAAAACAGTAGAATTATTGAATTCTAAAGGTGACGCTGTGTATAAAATTGAAGCACCTTTTATGTTTGATAATGACGGCAAAAAAAGTACGGACTTAACATTATCAATAACAGAACAGAAGAAAAATAAGCTTACGCTCAAAGTTTCTGCAGATAAAAAGTTCCTTTCGGATTGTAGTTATCCTGTAACTATTGATCCGCAATTTACAACAAGTCAAAACTGGCAGAAATCCCAGTGTACATATGTTGATTCATCAAAGCCGTCAACTTGTTTCGGCTATGGCAGTACCAGTGGCTATACAGGTACTGTTAATGTCGGAACATGGGGTAACGGAATGTACCGTACATATTTTAAAATGAATTCTTTGCCGACACTTAACAAAGGTGATATGGTAGTAGAAGCACATCTGAATTTACATTTGATAAATAATGATTTTTATCAGGATATGAATATCGGTGCGTATTCTCCTAACGGTTCTTGGTCACAGGATAAATTAACATGGAAAAATCAGCCGTCATACAATTCAAATGTTGTTGATTATGAAACATTTACTAAAAATGAATCAGAGACTTGGCATAGTTGGAATGTAACTTCTTGTGTTAAGCGTTGGTATAACGGCGAAGCAAATAACGGCATTATGTTAAAATCACTTGATGAAAGTAACGAAATGCAGTGTGCTGAGTTCTATTCATCAAACTATCCATCAACATCAACTCCTCGTCCGTTATTTACTATTGTTTACAGAAACAACAAAGGTCTTGAAGATTATTGGACATATTCAAGTTTTTCTGTTGGTTCAGCCGGAACAGCATATGTAAACGATTATTCAGGTAATTTGACATTTGTAACTTCTGATGCATCAACAGCAAGCGAATATGCTCCTGCGTCGGTACAGCATGTATATAACGGATATATGGCAGGAGATAAGTATTCAAAAACTACACCGTATGTCGGTCGAGGTTGGCGACTTAATATACAACAAACATTGTTACCGTCAAGTGAATATGGTTTAACAGGTACAAGTAAGGATAATTATCCATATGTATATACCGATGAAGACGGCACAGAGCATTACTTCTACAAAAAAACTGAAAATGGAAAAACGAAATATCTTGATGAAGACGGCTTAAAGCTTGAACTTACTACATCAGGTAGTGGAAATAGCAAGTATGCTATTAAAGATGAGAAAGATAATTATATTTACTTTAATACCAAAGGTCTTCTTACAAGTACAAAAGACTCCAATGGTAACAAAACGACAATAAATTATGCTTCAGACGGTACTACAATAAATTCTGTTACAGACGGAAGTAATAAGAAAATATTACTTCAGCAGACAGCAGGAAGTGATACTAAATATATTAGATATACGGTTGATCCGGCAGGAAGGAAAACTGAATTTAGAGATAGTAGCGGTCTTTTATATCAAATCAATAAACCTGACGGTAGTCAAATAAAACTTACATACGACAATGACAAAGCGTTGAAATCAATTACAGATATCGACGGATACAAAGTAGTGTTTGAGTACACAAGTACAGCATCGGGTAAGAAAGTATCTGCAATTCAGGAATACGGTAAAGACGGCACAGCAGGTCAGAAAATTACATTTGACCGTACAAAGTATAATACAACGGTTAAAAAGACATACGGTGCGGATGGAATCGCAAACACGGATGACGATTTAACTTCAACATATCAGTTTGATGAGTTTGGTAGAACAATCTCCATAAAAAACGAGACAAAAACAAGAGATTTAGGTGCGTCTGTTTATACTTACACAGACGGCGTAAAGAATTCTGCTGCAGACAATATCAAAATGTTAAATAAGGTTAACTCAAACTATTCAACAGGTTCAAATTCAGTTAATCTTATTTCAAATTCCAATATGGAAACCGATTCTTCTTGGATTAAATCGGCTTGGGGTGAATCAAATACATTTGAGAAAAAATATGACACATCACAGCATTACTTCGGCAAACAATCCCTTGCAATTTCTGTATCAAAATATGAAGGAACATCAAGAGGAAGAGTGTATCAGGATATCAGCAACACAGTTTTAGAGCCGGGAAAAACTTACACACTTTCAGGATATATAAAAACAGTCGGTGTTGTAAACGGTTCGTCTGATAATGCAGGTGCGTTTATCTGTGCTGAATCTCATAATTCTGACGGCACATTTACACCTTCATATTCTGATTTTGTAGTTGGAAATACCGATTCAGCTGTAGATAACGGTTGGCAAAGAGTTAGTACAACTTTTAAAGTGCCTAAAAATTCCAGCAAAACACGAATAAACCTTGCTTTAAAGCAGTCAACAGGTACAGTGTATTTTGATGGAATTCAGCTTGAATCCTACACAGTAGCAAATAACTACAATATGCTTGAAAATTCAGGATTTGAAAAGTATTCGTCAAACGGATTGCCAACATCATGGTATGACGGATATTCTACTCTGAATAATGCAATTGATTGTAAAAGCGAAGCACACCAACAAGGAAAATATTCTTTCCGTATAAAAGGTGAAGCCGGCAAAGTAAAAAGTATCTGTCAGAATGTAAATATTACAGGAAAAGAAGAAGATACATACATTGTCAGCGGTTGGGCATATGCAAATGCTGTTCCAAAGAATAAGGATGATACGAGGAAGTTTAAAATTTCCGTAAAAATCACTTATTCGGATAACTCAACAAAGTACAAAACACCTGCACCGTTTAATTACTCGATTTCAGGTTGGCAATACACATCTGCAGCTTTTAATTTGAGTGACGGAACAAATAAAGTAAAAACTCCTAAAACCATAACAATATATCTCAGTTATCAAAATCAGGGAAATTATGCGTATTTTGATAATATTTGTCTTGTAAAAGACAACGCAATGAGTTATACTTATGATAAAGACGGAAAAGTTATCAGTGTAGTTGATAATTCTAAAAAGCAGTCAACTATGGAGTATAAAAATTCCGACTTAACAAAGAATATTGATGCTAAAGGCTACGCTTATGAGTACACATATGACGATAATCATAATGTAACTAAAATCGAAAGCCAAACGCATATGAATTATAACTACACTTACAGTACGAAAGGCTTGGCTACATCACTTGAAGTAAAGTGTGGCTCTAAAGTAACAGATGTAGGTATATTAAAAAGTGAAGTTACTTATGATTCAAACGGCTTGCTTTCAAGTGCAACCGATCAGGACGGCAACAAGGTTGAGTATAAATATGACGGTAACAAAGGTACCCTCACGCAGACAACAGATAAGCTTGACAGCAAAAATCCTGTTGTAACAGACTATACTTATGACAGCAATACCGATCAAATTAAGTCGGTTAAGCAGTCTGACAGTAGCGGCAACGAGTATTCAATCGCATACTCTTATTCATCAAAATCAAAGTTACTTGAAAAAATCTCTCGTGACGGAACTGATTATTCAATTAAGTACGATGAATTCGGCAATAAGATTGATTCAAAGGTTGGCTCACAGTCGCTTGCAAGCTATTCTTATGGTGCAAACAACGGACCTATTTTAAGCTCAACCTACGGTACAGGTCAAAATGTAAGTTATGCTTATGATGAATTTGGTAATGTGAAAACCAGAAAGTATAATGGAAAAACTGCGTTTAACTGGTATTCCGACCGTGGCGGTAATATAATTCGTGAAAACGATTATCTTAATAAACGCTTGACTGATTTTACCTATGACGCAACGGGCAGACTTGTTCGTCAGACTGTTGCTGACTCATCTGTAACAGGAAGTTCCAACAAGCTCTTGTTCGGCTTTGAGTACTCATATGACCTTAATAATAACATTACACAGATTGTTACAAAGACAACGGATAAAACTGTAAAGAACAAGTTCACATTTGGAAAAGATAACCTGCCTGCAACTTTCACTTTAAGCACAGGTAAAAAGGTTAATTATACTTATGACGGACTTAACCGTCTTACAAAAACATCACTGACTACTTCCACCAATACACCTATTGATACAACATACACTTACTTTGCGAGTAAGCGTGGTTCGGGTTATACAACTACAAAGTTGAAATCCGAAACTATCAACGGTGAGAAGTATGAATATAAGTATGATGCACATAGTAATATTACAGATGTTACCAAAGACGGAGTTTTACAGTATCATTACGGTTACGATATGATGAATCAGCTTGTTAGCGTAGATGACAAGCTGAACGGCAAAGTTTATAAGTATACTTATGATGCAGGCGGTAACCTTATATCCGAAACTGTTACCGATTCAAACGGTACAACAAGCAATGCGTATGAATACAAGAATTCAAATTGGGGAGATGTTCTCACATCATATAACGGACAGAGCATAACCTATGATGAAATCGGTAATCCGCTTACATACCGTGACGGAATGTCGATGACATGGAAGAACGGCAGACAGCTTGCAACACTCACAAACGGTGATACAAGCATAAGCTATGGCTATGACAGCGGTAGTGTTCGTACAACTAAAACCGTAAATGGTGTAAAATACACATATGCGTACCTTAACGGTCAGCTATTATATGAAACCCGTGGCGACGCAAAGTTCTATTATTCATATGATGCAAACGGTATTTTGTATAATGTCAGATACACTTTGACTGACGGCGATACCGAGTATTCATATTACTACACCCATAATTCCCGTGGTGATATTGTCGGAATTTATAACGGAGTGGGTGAACTCAAAGCGCACTATGAATATGACGCTTGGGGCAATGTGATTTCTATAACCGATAACAACGGAAATGCAATCACAAGCCCGAACCATATCGGTAACCTGAATCCCTTCCGTTACAGAGGTTATTATCAGGACACAGAAACAGGTCTTTATTATCTGATGAGCCGTTACTATGATGCCGTAACTCACCGTTTTATCAATGCCGACGGCTATTTCCAGTCAGGAACATCTATTTTAGATGCTAATACTTTTGCTTATTGTGGTAATAATCCAGTTAATCTTTCTGATCCAAATGGAGAGCATAGTTCAAGTATGAAGTGTGGTGATCCGACCTGCTTCCAATGTCGTTCTGATCGTCGTGATTTTGTTAATAGTCATATAGATTGGTATAACAAAGTAATGGGTACGAATGTAGATTGCATAGGTTATGATGGCACAGTTTATCAAAAACCAACGCTCAACATTGATTTTAATTCAACAGAATCTAAGACTTTTAGGAGTATAGGTCTATTTTTTGAAAGCTTTAAATTTGAAATGGATGCTGGTTGCGGAATTGGTACAACTTATTGTTCTGGTTTCTTTTCTATTGAAGGTTATAGTAAAGCCGCTCATCAGTGGATATGGTCTGGATATGAAGGATACGATGAGGGGTATTATACTGGAAATAGTGTAGGTGCCGGTGTATGGGATATTAACAAATCCTTTGAATTATCTTCTTTCCATTCTGATATAACAGGAAAAGATAAGGCTAATATTGGATTTGATGGTACAGTTGGATTCGGATTGGGTTGGTACACCTTATTTGGAGGTTCTTTTAAATTGAGCTTCAATTACTACAATTATTATAAAGAGTTATGCAATTTATGGGGATAGATAAAATGCTTGAAAATGATAAAATTGAAATTGACAAAATTGATTATAGCCAAGTCAATCCTAAAAAACTGAATGGTAACAAACGAATAGTAAAGTCATATTTAATATATTTTGTTTTTGATGCCATATTGACAGTGATAACATTTTTACTTACATTTTTCAATGTTATTGACTTTAAAGATAACACAATAAGTACTGTGCTATTTATATTTTCAGGAATTGTTTGTATATGTGTTTATGGCAATAACTATTTTAAGTCAATTGATTGGCGATTTTATGAGAGCCTTCGTCCTGATACATTGACAAAACTTTTTGCTATATTTTTGGTGGCGAATGGTATATTACTACTTTTATCGTTTAGTTTGGCTGGTGTTCATATTTCTATTGTAGCCTCATGGGGTGGAGCTTCTTTATCTGCTCTATTTAATAATATAGCTGCATACTTGGATGATTTGAATAAAATGTACACAACATCTAAATATGATACAGCTATAAAATTTTTGAAATTTTGGTCAATATTTATTTTGATTGCTATGTTTGCGTATGGTTATTCAAGTATAGGAAAATACGATTATATGGCTTTCAATTTTAATAATTCAAATGTATAAAACGATTACTATGTAGTACTATTAAATTGAATATTGATTACCGAAATAATAACATTACACAGTTTGCTACAAAAAATAAACCAGAATCAAAAAACATAATTGTTAAAACTATCTTGAATTATATTCCGACAAAATATCAGTCGGAATAGGGTAGAACATTTGCGGTAAGGAGGCTCGAAAGAGTCTCCTTTGACTCCCAAAAAAGTATGACGCTCGCAGTAATATTACTGATGTTACCAAAGACGGAGTTTTACAGTATCATTACGGTTACGATATGATGAATCAGCTTGTTAGCGTAGATGACAAGCTGAATGGCAAAGTTTATAACTACACTTACGATGCCGGTGGTAACCTTATATCCGAAACCGTTACCGATTCAAACGGTACAACAAGCAATGCGTATGAATACAACAATTCAAATTGGGGAGATGTTCTCACATCATATAACGGTCAGAACATAACCTACGATGAAATCGGCAATCCGCTTACATATCGTGACGGAATGTCAATGACATGGAAAAACGGCAGACAGCTTGCAACACTCACAAATGGTGATACAAGCATAAGCTATGGCTATGACAGTGACAGTGTTCGTACAACTAAAACCGTAAACGGAGTAAAATACACATATGCGTACCTCAATGGTCAGCTATTGTATGAAACCCGTGGCGACGCAAAGTTCTATTATTCATACGATGCAAACGGAATTTTGTATAATGTCAGATATACTCTGACTGACGGCGGTACCGAATATTCGTATTATTACACCCATAATTCCCGTGGCGATATTGTTGGAATTTATAACGGAGTGGGTGAACTCAAAGCGCACTATGAATATGACGCTTGGGGTAATGTGATTTCTATAACCGATAACAACGGAAATGCAATCACAAACCCGAACCATATCGGTAATTTGAATCCATTCCGATACAGAGGCTATTATCAGGACACAGAAACAGGTCTTTACTACCTGATGAGCCGTTACTATGACCCCGTAACCCACCGCTTTATAAATGCAGACGGCTATTTTCAGGCTGGTACATCTATTCTTTACGGAAATACTTTTGTATATTGCGCTAATAATCCTATTTATTCTTCTGATCCTACAGGTTCGTCTATAATCTTTGGAGCTCTTATTGGGGGGCTACTGAGTTTTTTGGTCAAATTATATCTGGTAAAAGTATTGATGAAGTTGATTGGGGCTCAGTTTTTGTAAGTGCTGGAACGGGTGCTATGCTTGGTGCAGTAGATGTTTTGTGTTTTAATAAAGGGCGGTATTAGTTTTACTGGATCTTTAATGAAATACTCAAGACAAGGGGAAGATTTTAATTTAGCTGTTCAACACTCTGCGGTAGATGGTCTCAGTACTATGTTCTTTGCTAGTATATCAAATGTCTTTAAAACATCCAGTGGAAATCATTACAATTACAATGTTAATAACTCAAATCAAAGAGTTAATCGTTGGTCAACTTCAATTGAAAATGTGGTGAATAATTCTCGTAGTTTTAAGCCAAAAGTGTATGCTCCTTCAAAACCAAAACCTGCTCCTAAACCACTTCCTAAAAAACAGACACAGTGTAGGTCTTGTGGTCGCCCAATAGGAAATAAGTATTGGCAATGCAGCAGTCCGTCTTATTATTGATCAGGAGTAAAAATATGAAAAATAATAAAAAATATGCGGTAATAACTTTTATAGTTGTTGGTGTTTTTTATGTAATCATGTTTATTGTGACATTGATTGAGAGAAACAGTAATAAAATTATTAGTCCAGCCGAAACAAGAGATTCGTCTATTTACATAATCATACTTGCTTGTTCACCTATTGTTTTGATGATTTGTATGTTATATAAATATATTGATCGGCACAAATACAGATTTAAATATTTTGCTGATATTAGTGACGAAGTTCTATTTTCTAAAAATAATCGAAGAGTGAACGAACATTCGGTGTTATTTCAGTTTATGGTGGGTTGTAGCAATGTATTTGTTGTTTCTTTAGATAAGAAATCAAAAATAATTATACCAGCCGTTTACACAAAGAAAAACAATAAAATTTCTATGATAAACAGAAATGCCGAATATACTGTATTTGAACATATTGATTTTTCTGAGAGTAATTATTCAAACGAATACACTTTTATCAGAGCTTGTAAATTGCGGGATAAAAAGACAGGTGAGCAGGTTCTTTTTGTAGCAGTTCCGAATAGAGAAACGAATATTCTCGCATATTCCGATTCTGCACATAAAGCCAACAAAACCGTAACTTTCGGAAAATTCAGAATATTCTGTTTTATCGAACCTGAAAATAATTCCTATACGGATTTGCTTGTTGATTCGGAAAAAATCCATCTTGAAAAAACAAAAAGAAAAGGTATGTACTTTATAGGTTTGGATGAAGTTACAAAAACAGATCAAAAGTCAAAAAAGTAATATAATTTGTTAAAAACTATATTAAGTTATATTCAGACAAAGTATCAGTCGGAATAGGGTAGAACATTTGCGGTAAGGAGGTTCGAAAGGGTAGTTTCCAATAAGACAGTATGAAAACATTACTGACATAGGGTAGCTGCCGTACAGGAGTGCTATAAGAAAAGATTGGTGATACTTGGTTTTCACAACCAGGTATCGCCTTTTTCTATCTTTAACAGAATGCTTGAATCTTATTGGAGGTACATATGATGCAGGAACTGAACTATATCCGTTGCGGTGACTACTATATTCCCGGTATTCGTTTACCAGAAGGAAACAGACCTATTGGTCGGTTGGGGCGTATTCACAGAGATTATATCAAGGAGCATAACCCTCCTATCCGCTTCAATGATCTGTGCCTTAGTGGTGATCTGTGGACGTATCTGGCTGATTTGAACGAGCAGGCGCAGAGCCGCCTGGAACGTATTATTGAGCAAATGAAATCCACTGAAGGCGTGACAGAACGCATGAAGCAGCACAATCAAATGGCATGGGTTGGCACTATGAACAGCATCCGCAACCGAGCCGAGGAAATCATTCTCCGAGAAATGATCTACGAGGAGGATGCGGTATGAAAATCCTTGCAGAATTTTGGTATGGCAACATCGAGCCAACCGAGTATGATACTTCTTCTTGCAAGTAGTGCAAAAAATTACTGGAGCTGATTTGTAGGAACAAAGAAAAGCTCCGAGCAACCATGACGGATGAACAGAAAGAGCTGTTCGCCAAATATACGAACTGTGTGTGAGAATACCAGACCCTAACAGACTGTTTGATATTCCAAAACAGTTTTAAGTTGGGCGCCAGGATGGTGTTGAAAGTTATGGAAGAATAACCATCGAAGCAGACCTGGATTGCCTTTAAGGAGGTCAAGGTCTATTTGTTGATTCAACATTTGAGCTGCTATAGCTTTATTCGTTGTAAAAAGTGTGATAATTTATCTAAAACTCGTTGTATTTTATGTGATTGTGTGATATACTATACTTGAATTATAATGACGGAGGTGCGTGTATGTACCGAATTGCTATCGAAAAGCTATTGAAATGGAAACAAAGCAAACGCCGCAAGCCTTTAATCATCGAAGGCGCACGTCAGGTCGGCAAGACTTGGCTGATGAAAGAATTTGGTAGACAGGCGTATGCGGATACCGTATATATCAATTTTGATTCCAATTCCAGAATGGCAGAGCTGTTTGCGTCTGATCTGGACACAGAACGCTTGATTATGGGATTGGAACTGTATGTGGGTCGAAAAATTGACCCAAATAATTCTTTACTGATTTTTGATGAAGTGCAGGAAGTTCCCAGAGCACTTTCGTCTCTTAAATATTTCTATGAAAATGCGCCACAGTATCATATTGTATGCGCTGGTTCGTTGCTCGGCATCGCTTTACATCAAGGGACGTCTTTCCCTGTTGGAAAGGTGAATTTCTTAAAACTGTACCCCTTTTCTTTCAAGGAGTTTTTGATGGCAACCGATAAAGGGCGATTCGCCGAACTGCTTGATAGTCGAGACTTCCAGATGATTACAAGCTTTAAGCAGACTTATATTGATGCATTGAAGCATTATTACTTTGTTGGTGGAATGCCTGAGGCTGTACAAAGCTTTGCAGAAAATAAAGATTTCAACGAGGTACGTGAAATTCAAAAGCGAATTCTCGCAGCCTACGAACAGGATTTCTCCAAGCACGCTCCGAATGAAATCGTACCGAGACTCCGTATGCTGTGGAACAGCATCCCCTCACAGTTAGCAAAAGAAAACAAAAAGTTTATCTATGGACTTGTTCGTGAAGGTGCTCGTGCAAAGGATTATGAAACCGCAATTATGTGGCTCAGCGATTGCGGTCTTATTCATAAGGTCAGCCGTGTCAATGCGGCAGGCATTCCGTTGCGAGCATATGAGGACTTGAAAGCATTCAAGCTGTTTGTGGTAGATGTGGGACTACTTGGTTGTATGGCGGGACTCCGCCAGCGCACATTACTCGATGGAAATGACCTTTTTGTTGAGTTTAAGGGTGCTTTGACGGAACAGTATGTTTGTCAGCAACTAAAAACCATCGAGGATTTGGATGTTTATTACTACACCAACGACAGAGGCTCCTGCGAAGTTGACTTTGTCGTTGATACAGGTGAGCAGATTATACCCGTTGAAGTAAAGGCAGAAGTAAATCTTAGAGCCAAGAGCCTAAAGACCTATCAAGAAAAATTCTCGCCAGAAGTTTCTGTTCGCACCTCTATGGCGGACTACAAAAAAGAAGAATGGCTCGTCAATCTGCCGCTATATGCGATAGATCAGATTACCCAAATATAAGCGGAGGCAGTAGTTATGAATATTAAACAATTATCTTCTGACAGCAAGATTGCTTATTTAATTAAGCCGATATTGAAGGTGTTACAAGAAGCTGGCGGTCAGTTAGAGCGTTCTGAAATAAAGGCACGCATCGCTGACTTGGATGATCAAATTGCGGAATTTGCAGAAATAGAAAAAAAGTCCAAGAAAACCGGAAACACATATAAGGAGTTCAACTTTAAATTCAATTTTGCAATTAAAGATTTATTCTTTATCGGATTATTGACATATACGAATACCTCTCCTATTACACTGACCGAAAAAGGATTATATCTAGATGTGGAGAGCCTTGATGTCGAAAAAGATATTATTGAAGCATCTAAAAAGCATTGGGAGCAGTTGAGCCAAAATAACAAGAAAAACAAAGTCGCTGATATTTCCGACAACGAGGAAGAAATGCAGGGAGAAGAAAAAATCAAAGATGATTTCAAAGAGAAACTGCTTGCTGCGATTGCGAAAATGACACCCAAAAAGTTTGAGGCTTTTTCAAGAGCATTGTTAAATCGCATGGGTGTTGAATTTACAGAAAAAGGCGTTCAAATTAGTAATGATGGTGGGATTGATGGCTATGGTTATCATACCGATACCAACGATTTCCGTACAACCAGAGTTGTTATTCAGTGTAAGCGGTATAATCTAGCGCCTGTAAGAGAACCGGAAATTAACCAATTCTTGGGTGCGATGAATAAATATCAGGCCGATTACGGAGTGTTCATTACTAATGGTCGATTTACAAATTCTGCAAGACAGGCCGCAAGAGAAGGCTCTCCTATCACTTTAATTGATGGAAATGATTTGGTTAAATTGGTTATAAAATACGAGTTATACATAACACCTGTTAAAACCTATGTTTTAGAGGAGTTTTACAGTTCAGAAGAATAAATTAGGTTCTCTTGTGTTTATTGGAAACCGTTCAGCAAACGCAACTATAACTCGGTATAAGCATTATGGACAGTTTTTCAGATTGTGGAGAATTATATGGCAAAGAAAAATAACGATTTTTTTGTTGAAAAGAAAGCCTGGTCGGTTGTTAAGGATGAGTTGCTTGGATGCTATTTTATGCCGTATCTTTCCAAAATCCTTCATACATACAGACCACTTGTATATGTAGATTGCTTTGCGGGAAAAGGAAAATTTGACGACGGAAATCCAGGTTCACCTCTAATCGCACTCTAAGTGATCAATAAGTGTCAAGAAAGTACCAGTATGGAATCCACGCAAATAGAAGCGACATTTATTGATTTGAACTATGCAGACGATTTGCGTAACAATTTGAAAAATTATCCTTGGGTAAAAATTATTTAGGGAAAATATGAGGACAACATTACCAATGTTTTGAAGGGCAAGGAACGTTGCAATGTGTTTCTGTATATTGATCCTTATGGAATAAAAGCGTTAAACTGCTCAATATTTGATGAACTATCGAAGAATAATTTTAATTCTATTGAACTTCTTGTCAATATTAACTCTTTCGGATTCATTAGAGAGGCTTGCCATGCATTAGGGACATCATTTAGTGAAAGACAATATTTGATGATCTGGTTGAATACGATCCTACCAAAATGGACAAATCTTTCCAATCAATAGAAGAGCTGAACGCTATTGCCGGTGGTGGCTATTGGCAAGACATTATTAACCAATATAAAGCCGGAACTATTGATGGATATGAGGCGGAGGCAAGATTCTCGGAACAGTATTGTCAGCGACTGAGACAAAGCTACAAGTATGTACTAAACATGCCTCTGCGTATTAAAAAGGGCCAGCGTCCGAAGTATAAGATTGATTCATGCAACAAATCACCGAGATGGCTGCTTACTAATTTTCACGGAAGCTGGGAAAAGAAATCTAAATTTCAGATGGGAGGTCTCCGGGAAACTGGGGGCCTCCTTCTTTTTTCTCCCGAAGGGCGCACTTACTCACCACCCCGAAGGGGCGGTGGTACTTGCCGTTGGCAAGCCGTGCGCTCTCCGAGGGGGATTGCGACTGTTGCGACAGCCTCCAAACAATGCCACAGCACCTAGGGGCGCTGCTGTCATCGTCTGCGCAGGTCTCAGCTGCTTCCGTTTTGGAAACAGCTTGCGACCTGCCCGCACAAACCTGCCACTGGCAGCTTTGTTTGCGGCTATGACCCGATGCTCGACTTCGGGTCATTTTCTCTTTTACGAAAGAGAAACAGAAAAAGAAAGAACGAGGTGAACAAGATATGGCGATTTATCATCTGGAGGCGAAGGTGGTCAGTCGGAGCGCAGGGCGCTCCGCCGTGGCCGCTTCCGCCTATCTGAGCTGTTCCAGTCTCTACAACGATTACGACGGGATACAGCATGACTACACGAAAAAACAGGGGCTTGCCTGGCAGGAGGTTTTTCTGCCGGAATACGCCCCACAGGAATGGAAAGACCGGGAACAGCTATGGAACGCCGTGGAGAAAGTCGAGACAGCCAAGGACAGCCGATTGGCGCGGGAGTTTGTGGTTGCCCTGCCCATAGAGCTGAGCCGTGAGGAACAGATCGAGCTGCTGCAAGAATTTATCCAAGAGCAGTTTTTGTCAGACGGGATGTGTGCCGACGCTGCCATCCATGACACCGATGGTCACAATCCCCACGCTCACATTCTGCTGACGGTGCGCCCACTGGACAAGCAGGGCAAGTGGCAGTACAAGACCGAGAAAGAATACCTCTGCATGAAAAACGACGAGGAACGCGGCTTCACCGCCGCCGAGTTTAAGGCGGCACAAACCGATGGTTGGGAGAAACAGTATCAGTACAAGGTCGGCAAAAAGAAGGTGTATATGACACCATCTGCTGCCGAGGTACAGGGGCTTGTCCGGGCTGACAAGCATCCCAAAAGCACTCGGTACGGCAGACAGAATCCTATCTCCGAGCGCTGGAACAGTGAGGAACAGCTTGTGTTATGGCGGGCAGCATGGGCAGATGTGTCCAACCGCTGCATGGAACGCGCCGGGCGGGAGGAACGCATTGACCACCGCAGCAACGCTGCACGGGGCTGGATGAGATTCCTACCATCCATGAAGGTGTGACAGCGCAGGCGTTGGAGCGCAAGGGAATCATCTCTGACCGCTGTGAGATCAACCGCCAGATCAAGGCGGATAACGCACTGCTGCGGGAGTTGAAAGCTGAAATTAAGAAGCTGGCCGCCCTGGTTGCCCGTACTGTCCCCGCCATTGCGGAGGGACTGGAGAAGCTGCGCAGCCGTGTGCTGATCTTCTGCTACCAGCTCTCTCATATCCGTGGTGGCAAGACGCATATTCAAAAATCCCTTGCCGTATGGAAGCCGGAGCTGGAGCGTTACACCGGTCTGGT
>ULRV01016663.1_pt1 | contig 56136 bp, 58 predicted proteins | sample 1955791 | NCBI WGS metagenome assembly ULRV01 (sample SAMEA4835692, study PRJEB28245) | human gut metagenome | biome: gut microbiome; material: fecal sample | place: Denmark | collected 2008 | reverse complement strand
CTTTTCTTCATAATGATTCCTCCCATCAGCTTTTCTTTTTTTGTCAATTATAATATAACATGTTTCACTTTCGATAGATAGTCCTCTTTAGTCCACCTATTCGATTGTACCGGATTCCGGTACGTCCAGTTCCTGGTCAGCTTCTTTTTCTTTCTCTAAAGAAGCTACTTTTTCTTCCAGTTCTCCTACTTTCTTTTCCAGTTTAATGATATAGTCCATCATTTGTGGAATATAGGGAGATGGGGTTCTCTCCTTTCTTTCCCATTGCTGATACGTTTGGCACGGTATTCCAAAGTATGCAGCAAACCGGTTCTGGCTTAAGCCTGTCTCTTCTCTAATCTTTCTTACTTCAATTGGTATCTCCGTTAAACTCATATGGCTCTCTCCTTCCAAATGATTTCTCTTCTCATCTTCATTATATCTCATTGAGAGGTATTGTCAATAAGTTTTCAGATAATTGTCCGGATATCTGGACATTTTTAGCATTTTCACCAATGAAGCCTCCGGATGAGCTGGTGATCCGGAACTGGAAGTTGTGCAGATTAACTATTTTATACTTTTTTCAAATCGGCGGCATCAGTTTATGGGCAAAGTCCTGTAATTTTTTGTTTCTATATACTGTTTTGGCATTTATAAACTTAATAAATCCTAACTCCGGTATCGTGATTCGCTGCTCAACAAGAGTCTGCCAATCGTGTACCTCCTTTTTTTTGCTTATATCTTTGCTTATTTCTATGTTAATGGATTCATTTAACAGACCACTTTCCTCTTCTTTAAACTGATGATGCCAGAGCATCATAGTAAGTGATATATAGTGACTGCCACTTCTCGTTAAGCTATTATAATACTTCTTTGATTTACCACTGATACTTTCCAGTTTTAAATCTTTCACTTCTAAGATTGCTTTTTCCAATTCGCTGCCTTTCCTTATCAATAAGCCATATGGGTTAATCGCAGGCTGCAAATAGAAAAGCATAAATGGAATGTTATTTACAGTGCTGTGGGGATATAACCAGCCTTGTGATTCATAGTAAGTTTCAAGACATTTCTTTGCTTCATCATCCGAAATAAAATAACCCAGATGCTTTTTTGCATAGGATACCGCTAAATCAAAGTTATCCCTAAGTGTATTGTAAACTGCAATGTCCTTCTTACTGCTTACTTTTTTTCTCTCTTCTTTTTTTACATGTTTACCCTTTACAGCTCTTGGGCAATAAATATAATTTTCATAATTAAATGGATTAAAACCAATTATATTTTTCCCAGTATGTGCTCCATATTTTCTTTCACTAGTATACAGTCCTCTAATTTGTATTGGGTTTTCACACTCCGGACAGGTCGCATAATAACAAATTTTCCCGCCATTATTCTGTTTAAACGGAAATTGACTCTTTGTGTATTTTTCAAATTCTTCCTTTGAAATTTTATGCGGTACTTCTAAAGAACTGTATAGTACGAAATTTTTCATCTACTCTTCTCCTATCAACTCTGACAATGGTATATCATATCTGCTACAGACTTCAGTATACCATGTAAGCGGAAGAGTTGGTAGCTGTTTTTCCTTTACTCCAAAAAGAATACATTCCAGTATTGTTTTTATTCCCACCTGAAATACATGCTCATTATCTTTCATTTCAAAATACAACTGTTCCATATATGGAGCAATTTTTGTTGGAGAATTCTTATAGGTCACCCGACCAGTCGTATTTGCAACATTATTAATTTCTTTCATTTACTTCTCCTCTCTGTATGATGCTGCCAGACAAACCCTATATATACTAGGGTTCATACTGCTGTACCGGAATCCGGTACAGGTCATACTAAAAAAAGAACCTATTCATCAAGAGGCTCTCACATCTAATTGCTACATTATTTTCTTTCTTCAATTACTGATTCTATCATTGTAATTTTTTTCTTTAATTCCCTAATGTCCTTCATTGTTTTTAGAACATACGCCAAAACAACAACTGTAATAGATGCTGCAATGATAAATGAAATTTCAATACTAATCTTTACTACATCATAATAATTGCCAGATAATGTTTCCGTATATTCAAATACCATTTTTATAAATGTAAAAAATTTGTTCCAAACATTCATTATAGTTGCTAATGCGATTACAAATAAGGAAAGTGTTAACATATCCTTCTTTTTTTCATATTTCGTTTGTATTGTAATATACACATACTTTAGTTCGTCATCACCCAGATTATATAATCTTTGCATTTTTACTTTAAAATCAGTTAATGCTTTCTGGTGTTTGTATTCAAAGGTAAATTTTTTCAAAAAATTCTTCATCTGATTCTAATCCTCTTATGCCGAATGTTTAATACCAAGCTATCTCCTTTCTCTTCCCGGCACCATGCCGGGAAGTAATAGCATGACTTTCATTGTGACAGTCGTGATATGCCAAACGGATATAATCCGCATGAACCTAATTTAACTTTTTTCTTTGCAGTGCTTTTTCACCATTGTTACCTAAATGTCTAATTTTCTTTCTTTATATCGGTTACAAATATTCCATCTATACCCCAAGTATCTTCATATGCTCCGTCTTTCAGCAGCTTTCCAAACCTTAAATTTTGTGTTTTTGTAACTTCAATCACAGTACAATGTTTTTCAATGCTTGATAGATTACCAACTGGATCCGTAATAGTGCAAGTAATAATATCACCAGCTTCTAATTCCATAACACATACTGATTTATCCTTATTTACGCACCAAGGTTCAATATCACATTTTTTACAATTTCTTACAGCCAAAATCAATACACCTCTTTTTTCTAATCTGATGTACCGGAATCCGGTACATTTTATGGCACAAAAAAAGAACCCTGTCTGCAATGCTGCAGATTGGATTCCTTTTATAATTTTGGACTTCTCGGTTTCTTCTGATGTATTTTATTTTTCATGGTTTCTTTCTTTTCTTCTGAAAACATATCATTAAAACTCACCGGCTTTATATCATCCGAAACAAATTCCGGATACATCATTTTCTGATGTTCTTCAACTTCACAGATTCTTGTATAAACCTTATCTCCATACATTTCTTTAATTTCAGCTGTTGCTTCTTTCATATTAAACTGTTCTACTTTAAACTGCGTTCCATACAGCTTACGGCAGCATTCTACCTGTTTATCAAAATCATGGGAAAAAGGTTTTGCCTTTACTCCAGATATCAAACCATAGGTATTTTTTTCTAATGGATAATCATTTCTGGTATCTGAAAGAAACGCTGCTCCATTATCAAATACAGGACAATACGAAAAACTCTTATCCTCATTTTGAATTACAGCAATATTATGAAAATGCCGGTCCTCATTCAGTATATATGCATCAAATTCCAGAAGAATCGTTATATATTTTCCAAAATTTTCCAGTCCGGTAATATTCTTTACATCTTCAACAAACTTTGGGATTCTATCCTGTAATGAACTCTTTTCCAATACCTCTTTTACCGACTTATTATAGTACGCCTGATATAGCCGCTCTGCAGTAATAAGTCTCTGTCCTGGCTGCAGGAAGTTATTTGAAACGCATCCATTAAAAGAATGTCCATTATATGCGATCATTTCCAACTGATACGGCACATATTCCATAATATTTGAATGTTCCAGTATTTTAGAAGCTGCATATTCCGCTGCACCCTCATATCCCAGGAAATCTGCTTTATACCACTTGCCAGAAATACCAACTTTTAACTGATTTCCTTTTGATGAATAACCAGAACCTGTGGAACCATCTGTATTATTAAAAACATGCATAATTATTCCTCCACAAATTTAATCCACATATCATCCTCTGCCATCCTGCCGGCAGTCTTTTTCACAATCGTTAACGGGTCATAGCTGTCCAATCCCAAATCACGCAGTATCCATTTTACATGGTCTCTGGTTCTTGGGAAGCAGCGGCTTTCAAGAAATTTTTCATAATCAGAGAATGTAGGAGTCTCATTGTTTCCAAATGCTTTTGCTATTAAATCATCTGTGAAATTCTCTATTCTTACGCTCTCATCGCTATAGTCCACATAAATTCTAGTTGAAAGTTTGTCCTTGTCCATATAATCTAAAACCATTCTATCCACCTCACAACTAATTTGAATTAAATAAAATATAGCATATTTTCATATAGAAAGATAGCTTTTGCATCATATATTACAACTATGCTGCAGCTTTCTTATTATAATTTATAGCTTTGGACCTTTGTGTTCCGGCTTTCTGGGGCGGTGAGCCTTTTCCATCTGTGCCGGCGGCACCGGTGATTTTTCTTCCGGAGTCAGGATTTCTGACACCTTCTTTATATAAGTATCACGGTCAATAAGTCCAATCTGAAATTTACCATAATTAATTTTTTCTCTCACATAAGTTTTTGAGCCTGATGTCATTACGGCATTAAATGTCTTTTCCAACGAAAAATCCTTGAACGGATACTCTCCATCTTTATTTTTCCACTCATGAAATCCTTGCTGCAGCTCTTCCAGCTCCGCAAACATATCATCATCAAGTTGAAACTTAACTGTCAATTCTTTCATTTGCCTCGTCTCCTTCGATATTATTTTTCTCCATAAGGAGCTGCCGGCGGCAGTTCCTTATAAAGTTGGACAATAAAAAAAGAAACTCCATCTGCAGTTTTTTCGCTGCACCAGAATTTCCTTTTATTCTGATTATATAATACCATAATCAGTATTATCACTGCTAGTCCTCTTTAATCCACCTATTCGTTTGTACCGGATTCCGGTACATGCTCCTGGCACAAAAAAAGAACCCTTTCTGCTATGCTGCAGATTGGATCCTTCTATAATTTGGGACTTCTCGGTTTCTTCTGATGTATTTTATTTTTCATGGTTTCTTTCTCTTCCTTCTGTGCTGCCTGTGGCATTTCATCCACTGCTAATTTTACACACTCTCTAAATTCATTAATATCCCATACAGTGACAACAAATGATGATAAGTCCTCGGTCTTATATAAATCAGCACTCCATTTGAATGTGATATTTTTTTCTCTCAAATATATCCTATCTCCAACTTCAAAACCCCAATAAGGTTTAATAACTGTACCACTATACATAAATTTTACCTCCATTTTTCTAATGAATTCTTGAATAGGTAGTTTCCATCTTCATCTTTATACTGACCAAACGCTTCCTGCAGTTCTTCAAGTTCCTTAAGTTCATCATCGTCAAGTATAAAAGTTGCTTTCAATTTTTTCACCTTTTTAACCTCCATCATTATTTTTTGCTCCAGACGTTTTCTGGCACAAAAAAAGGAAAGACCAACGGTTCATTGGAATTTCCTTTTCTTCTGATTCTACTATAACACACTGAAAAAAAAGTATCTACTCCACTTTATTATGCCTGAATTATTGCTTTTCAGGGAATCCAGGTACTTCTTGCCATATTACTGTGTTGATGTAATATACTTCCTTTTTCCGCTTTTATAACTTCATATTTTCCGTGATGGGGAGTTCTCGGTAGAGAACTGTCCTTATCTGTTGGTATTGGTTCATTGAATCCCATAATACATAAGCAGCTTGCTGCAATCAATTGTTCCAGGCAAAGCCTGGTCGTTAGTTTCAAGGCAATCCGGAACGGATTCCGGTAGAAATAATATGTATGTATACACATCGTGTGGAATAAATATATAGGAAAGAATATGCTTGGCGGCAAAACAACCTCTTTTTCCGCATAAAATAAGGCTTTCCGGATTTATCCACCATCCACATTTTTAGACTATATATACTGGCATATGTCGTTGTTTTTAGACCGGTTTTTCTGCTTTTAAAAATACGGTCTACTTTTTAGACCACTTTATTATAGATGTCCACCTTTTTAGACTACTATAACCACAAAAATCAGGGCATACACTCTTCTTTTTCAGTGTATGCCCTGCTCTACTCATTTATTCCTATTATTTTGTTTCTAAATGCCGCTGTGACCTCGTAGATTGCCCCAGAATTGACTTTTTTATTGCACCACAACATTTCCCTGTCCGCATGATTTTACATGCTTTCAGGGATTCCTAATGCTTTTTTCAATAATTTATGTACGAACTTATTTTCCAAAGTTCTTTCCGAATATTTTATGCCGGAAATGCTCTGCTGGATGCAGCTCTTTACCTTTTCCATCAATGACTTTTTCTCTTCATAATACTGATACTGTACTGGGAGATATGCCACATCCTTTATGCTAGTTTCATCATAGGATATATGCTGCCGGTGACACTCTTTTTTTATCAGACCTTCGAGGTACCAGCTTCGTTCTGATTTCCATGCAACATCTCCCGCTGCAAGCTGCTTAAATGCTGAATGCAGATATGTTATATAGTACTTTCCATCCTTTAATCCAATGGAGAAAAATTTCTTTAATGAATGTAAGTATGAACGCAACACCTTTTCGCTTATGTGGAGCAGCTTCGTGAATTTCTCATAAAACCGTTGAAAACCTATTTTCATGCTTCCTCTGCCCTCATGCGTGCATTTTAAGAAATACATGAGAAGGTACTTTTCATATGGCTTAAGTGCCTGGAAAGACTTGCTATGAAAAGCTTTCCTGTTCAGACTCACATATCCTCTGGTCAATGACTGCTCATTTGGAAATGCATTTTCTGGAATAACAATATCATAATCCACTTCACTATTCTTTTCACAGGTTATAACATTCTTTTCCTGCAGTCCACGAAGCGCATTATAAAAAGACTGTTTACACATGCCTGTATGTCTCATCACATCCAGGTAGAAAACACCCTCTACTTTTCCGGTTGCCTGGTCTTCAGCCTTTACAATGTAAAGGAATAAATCCCATTCCACTCTATTCAGTTTATGAAGTTTATCAATGATTTCATAACTGACTTTCATTTACACTGCTCCTTGTTGCTATTTTAATTACAATATGTACGATTTTGAAAAAAATAATGTTATTTTTTCATTACCAGATGCTTTCATCTGGAACTGGTATTTTGCAGTCTTCCCATTCTGCTCCACAGGAAGCACATACCATAAATTTCTTTTCTTCATATGGACTCTGCTTTGCAAGTCTTCCATCACAATATTTGCATTCCCAGTGATAACCAGGTAATAATTCTTTTTTCTTTTCTTTTGCCATATTTCTGCTCCTTTCCATAAGCGCTAATATATCTTTATAATTTGGTGTAAAGCAATGCTTAAGGCGAAACTTTTTCTTTTTCTTCTTGCTTCTGGGTGAACAATATTCATTTAGCTTTATGATTTTAATTTCATAGCCATTTATAGTTTTTGATTTGATAGGAATATGATGCATTTTCTTCCAATTATTAGATTTATACATTTTTATCCTTCCCCATTTCTTTTACCTGGCTGTTCAACTTTGCCAGGGTGATTGCGCATTGGTTAAACTCTCTATCTGATGTATTCATATTGTTTGTATTCAAATATAAATTCTCACTTCCAGAAATTATGGTCAGATTTTCCAAATCGCAATTCAATTGGTCTCCATCCAAATGCTTAATTTTACTTCCAGGTAAAACTTCAACTCCTGCGGTTTTTAAAATATATCTGTCTTTTTTTACAAAATTTCCATTTATATTAATATAAACATATCCAGCTCTCATTACCTCATCACCATGCTGATATGTTCTTTGGCGATAACCTGTCCTCAAATGCCGCTTTTGTAAAAAAGTTTTTATCTGTTTTACAGTATATTTTGTGTCGAATTTTTCATTAACCATTGCTGTTATTGTTTCCATGCTCTTACCTTTGTATATTTTTAAAATATACTGGATTACCTCCCCACCAAATAGTGGATCGTAAGCTTTTAATCCGTTTTCAAATTTAAAATGTGTAATTTGATGTTTTTTAAAACGGATTCCATACTCTGATTCAAGCAAATCTATTAAATGTTCTACAGAAACGCCTTTATAGTGTTTTTTTATAAACTTCTTTTGTTCTTCCGTAAACGGACTTTTATTACATCCCATGCTACTTGCTCCGCATATTATGATTTTTGCTGTATACCAAATATTGATGGAATATCATCTTTTGGAATGAGTCCCTTGTTTTGACTGCCAATGTCCGTAAAATCACTTGCAAACTTCATTACATCCAATTGCAACCTTGCATTTTTTAAAATGCATTCTGCAGTATCTACAATAGCTTTATTTTCTGCAATGGTCTTTTCCCGTTCTTCCGCAGATTTACCAGCATTTCTAAGTGTATTTAATTGTTCAAACAATATATCATTTAGTTCATTTAAATTACCCATTTTTTCACCACTTATTTTCTACTATCTAAAACAACATCCTAGCCAAACCTCATACTCTTTCCGGTTTCTTACATCTCTCAAATTCTATAATCCATACCCAAGGATTTATTTCATTCCCTAGCACTCGCTCCACTCTCACAGTTATAAGCTTAAGCCAAATACGTGCAGCTTCTTTCGGCATGGATGCCGGTGATTTCCACGTTTCACGTGCATCTTCTGAATTTACAATGCTCGCATCTTAACCCTCTTTTTTTAAGTCAATACGCTGCTTCTTTCTCAATAACCTTTCAGCACAATTTTCCGGACACCATCTTGGGGTTGTTTTATTTTTGGGAATATCAGAGAATTTTTCTCCAAATCCAATAAAACCTTCCATCTTTCGTATATTATGTTTTTTAAAATACTTTCTAATATATTCGTAGTCCGGATGATTACATATAAAGGACTTTCTTGTTTTATGCAGATATCCCTCACAATACTCGCAACTATCACACCAGCATTCCTTAATACCTTTCTTCCTCTCTTCTTGAATTTTCGCCTTTTCTTTTTCAATAATGTCCTTTATCCGTCTTTCCTCTTCTTCCGTAAATTCGTCACCTTCCATTATCTTGTCATAAATATCCGCCGGAATCTTGTTACATTCTAATTGTCCATATAAAAATCCATAATCATCTGGTGATAAAATTTCATCTTTTGAAATACAATCACTCATATATAAGTACCTCCTTTTAAGGCAATGGTGGCAGGTCATCCGGTAATTCCGGCTCTTCTGGCTCTAAAGTTGATGGGTCAGGCATGAATGCTCCGGCATGGTCTTCCGATACGTCAAGCTGTCTTGCTTTTCCATCCTGGCTCTGCTTCTTTCGTGCAATATAATTTTTTTCTACCTGAATACCAACGAAAAATTTCTTCTCATTTTCATTTCCATACTTTTCTGATACCATTCGCCCTTCAACAACTACCAAATCGCCTTTTGCAAAATTTTCATGTGCAAAACGTGCTGCAGCACCAAATACCTTGCAGGCAAGGAAGTCTACCGGACGATTTCCTTTTTCTCCATATTCACGTTCAACACCAATCCGGTATTTTGCATAGGATATTTCTTTCTCTGGATCCTTATGACTTGTTTTGTACTCTGGGTTTTCTACTATATACCCCATTGCAATTACCTTGTTTAACATACTTGCATCCTCCTTATTCATTGCTTGATTTATTTATTTATAAAATTTATAATTAGGTCATAAAGTATCCAAGGAGATAACATTATGAACGTAATTATTAATTTTACTAAAGCTCTATTTAAAGCACCTATTTCCCAAGATAATATTGACCCTTTAAATTTTATTGGAATAGTAATAACAATTATTGTTTCTCTATACATTTTTAAAAATGAAACATCTATTACTTTCATTAAAGAAAGACATGATAAATTATTTTTTCCTCTTTTTAATCTGCTTGAACCTATTCTTTATCAAAAAGTGAATTACGGTACTTTAGGTAATGCCCTCTCTATTATCGCTTCTAATAAAAATTTAGCTGATGGAAAATTGCTTGAACTTTATTACAATTGTTGTCAATCTTCTTCTCAAAAAAATTTCAACGCACTATGCAGCTATGTTGATTCTGAATATGATAAATCCTGTAAAAAACTTGGTTTAAAGAAAAGAAGTCTTATGTATCGTTGTGCACGGCATCAATACCAAAATATGTTCTTTCTTATATCAGATTTTATTGGACACATTCTTGTTTTAATTTTCCTTGTTAGTATTGCATATATTCTTTTAATTTTTTATGTTACAGCAATAGTTACTACTTTCACATCTGCAGATAATGTTGAAAGATTAGCCCTATTTTTTATCTCCATATTTTTCCTATCCAAAATCATTAGTTATTTTTCCAAACGAATTTAATTATTTATCTTTTAAAGTTAGAAAACATATCAAAAACGCAGCCACACCAACCCATATTCCAAATTTCATTGCCATAAAATAGGAAAAAATACCAACTGCAATTCCTTTTATTACATAGCTTTCATCCATTATTAATACTTCCTTTACTCAATACCTACTTCTTAGCTTTGTCAGCTTCAACATAAGCTCCTTTTCAGTGTCATCCTGAAGAGCAGATATTTGAAGAACTCCGTCTCGTCTGGTCAATCCAGCAAATACAACGTTCCCTGCTATTGGATTTCCATGCAAATCGGTTCGATAAAGATAGCTTCCTACTATATTTATATCAATGCCCTTGGATAATCCTTCTTCATCCACCAACATGCATACACTTTTATTCGGTTCTATATCCGGGTTATTACTCATTCCAAGTTCGGTATAAAGCCTTACCGGATAAACAATTTCATAGTCGCTGCAATCATTACCAATAAGTTTATTTACTATCTTTAATTGCTCCTGATAATTCATTTCCAGAAAATCACATTCCTCTATTTTCAAATCTGTAGATACTTTTATTATCTTCATTTTCGTTTCTCCTTTTTGGCGTAAATTTTTTCATTGGTCAGAAAATCAATCATAACAATCATCGTGAATCAGTCACAAATTAGACATACACCATCATATTTAGTTCACAAGCTTTGAAAGAACAGTCAATAGCCACATATCGAATAACAGCCTCTTTTTATATTTTTTATCACTAAAATATTCTTCCTTCCCAGTTTCTTCAGATTTGTTTTCAATTCTATCAGGAACACCTGGCAACTCTTCCCATGCAATTACTGGATAAAGGTCTTGTGTTACCGCATCGAAAAATTCTCCATCTCCGGTATAATATAAGGTGGTTGCCTTCTCAGCTCCATCAATTACTACCAGATATTCAACAAGTTCTTCTGCCTCAATAGCTTCCATAATCTTGTCCAGAGTATCTACCTGATTAACTGGTTCTGGCGGCAACTTTTCATTTACTGATATCCATTTCATTATCATTTCTCCTCGCTATTTGTTTTTCCATACCATCTTCTTCATAAAAACGTGAAGCTGACCATCTTTATCATACTTATACGTATACAGCTTTCCATCAGATACATTACTCTAAGTCAACAATATTATACTTTACCGTCCCATCATCATATTTCTTAGTTTCTAATGTTCCATTAACAGATTTTCCAATAGAATCTGAATATTTGTAATATGTATCTCTACCCCGAATATCGTATTCTGTGCCATCATATTCAACAGTAATTTTGTAAATTGCTGCATGTGTTTGTGGCAGCATTGTTTTGGTTGCAGGGCTATAATACATCGTTGTATAAGAAGCTTTATGATATGCATTCGTTACTTTTACCTGTACAGTTGACGTTTCTGTACTAACACATTTTGCGCAGCACGCCAACATAACTGCAAGCATAAACATTAATGTTAAACCGCATAAATATATCTTGATGATCTTTTTATTCATCCTGCTTCTCTTTCCCCCTTCCGGTAATCACCTTGTCTGTGACATCCTCTTCATAAATAACATGAAGCTGACCATCTTTATCGTACTTATATCTATACAGCTTTCCATCAGATATAAATGTTTTATCATCGAAAAAAGCACAATCTCCGTACTCTCTTCGTATAAGTTCTTCTGCAGTCATATTTGTTTCACTCGGTTCTTCTGCAGTAATATTTGTTTCACTCGGTTCTTCCATAATATCTCTCATAAGAGCAAGATATAAAGTGCCTGCAAAAAAAATAACTACTGGTGTTAATATCCTTACAACATCTGGCATTGTTAGAACACCCCCTTTTATCATTTTGATAAGTTTCAATATCTCCTCTATTTTTCTGCAACATCATTTATATAAAAAATATGCACCTGACCATCTGCATCATACTTGTACATATACATTTTTCCTTCAGATACAAACAAATCATTACCATATAACGTACATTCATCATATCCAGCTTTAGTAATATCTTCCAATCGTTCAGAAGCTCTATCATTCCTATTGGCAATCTCAATGCTATACATTACTTTAACTATAAGGACTCCAAATATAATGCTAATCATGATTATAATTATCAAAAATTTAATTTCTTTATCCACTTTATGAGCTTTATTCATCCTATTGGTTATCTCCTTTCATTAAATCTTCCAGACTTATTTGTTGAAAGCTATTCTGCATTTTTTTCTTTTTGCTACTCTTTTTTTACTTCGATATTTGTACATGAGGTTTGATATGCTTTCTCCACTCTCATAGTATTCAATAATAAGCTGCAAGCCTTCCATCCTTTTTTTATCAAAATAACTGTGTGTCAATCCGCTTTCATGCTCTACCGTTTGGTATAATTCTCCGACAACATATAAGCGCCGAATTATATCATAGTAAGGTTCCTCCAGCACATGGAAGCAAGCCCACACCCGGTTTATTGATTGCTCTTCCTGTGAAAGTGCCCACATCATTTCCCGAATCTCGGCATTTCTCCGGTAAAGTTCGTTTTGATAATTGATTAGCACATTCCCAAGGTCTTTGTGTTCTCCCCTTGCTCCTGGCATTCCGCTTATGTTTTGAGCCGGCAGTGCCACTGTCTCCAGCACTGAATCAGTATCATTTGCATCCTCATAGAGGGATATCATTTTTTGATGTATATTTTTTAATTTAGAATTCCGGAATCGAAGGATGTTTTTTACTCTGTCCTCTGTCATCTTTGTCATTTTCATTTCCATAAAACCGCTACTCCTTTTGAGCCTTATGTATCCCGACCGCAGTATACCGCAGCCGGGATGGGGGCATATGTTGTACCGGATTCCGGTACAAAAAGATTCTTTTCCTTTGCGGATACGCCATGCATCCGGGATACTGCTTCCCGGATGCATACGAAGGATCCTGGTTACTTCTGTATTGCTTTCAAAAACTCTAACAGTTCTGTAGTACTGTCAGAATGTCTGCAATACCGTTCATGATATGGATATCTGGGTACTCCATAGCTGTTCTTTTCCCTTTTCTTTGGTCCACCGACCAAGTGAAAAAAAGCATTACCATATTTTGAATAATCTGATTTATACTCTTCTACAATTAATACTGTTCCGTCCGGGAATTCATATTTATAATAAGTTACTCCAATTCTATTATCTGTGTACCAGACACCCCAGTCTTTATAGTTTTCAAGCCAAGTTCTGCGTTCCTCTGTATTATGGAATTTGGGAAGCTCTGGCTGCATCAGTTTTACCGTTTTTTCTTTAATATTGGCAGTTTCTGTATTTGCCGAAAAAGCTGTAAGTGCTTTTACAATCATCCTTTGTCTTTCCAATGTTTTTATAGTCGATTGAATTGTTGGAGCAAATGCTACAGCCTTTTCCATTTTTTCCAATTTTTCAATTTGTTCGTTAAGAAAATACTTCGGTGTGTATTCCTCCTTGTCTTCTACCGGTATATCTTCTTCTACATTCATATCAACATCCGTTACGCAAAGTTGTCCTGGAATGATATTTTCTGTTTCATTGCGTCTACCGGAATCCGGTACGTTAATACACTTTGCATCTGTTATCTTTTCTTTTACTCTTACAGTTTCTTCTTTTTCATGTACTGGGTAGTATTCATTAATCTTATTAATAAATTTAGTCCAACTAATTTCCTTACTTTTTCCTAATTTAATTCCTTTTGGTGAGCAATCAAAATCAATTACTCCACCCGTTCCACACGAATGTCTTTTTCCATATGAACGGATAAGATATTCTTTTAATTCGGCTCTGTTTTTATCATGATTCTGAATATAGTGCTCGTAAAAAAGCCGTATATCTTCCTCTGATGGTTCTAAGCATTCTTCCTTATATGCTTTTATATCTTTCAGTGCTGTTACTCCTGCACTTAATAATGCATCCTGTTCTTTTTCCGGAAGTGCCGCCATTTCAACTGCAGCACTTTTCTTTATTGTTCCATCCTCAAATGCAGTCCTTGCATTTTCTCCAAGGTTTTTGGAAATGGTAAGATATTCGCCTACAGTGGTTTTATTCATTTTCATCTGTTCAGCAAGTTTTTCCACCATTCTTCCTGTTTGTATTTGTGGAAATTCCTCTGGATATGTCTCGATCAGATATTTCATACGTTCCAATTCATGAAGTTTTTCATAATCTGTTTTTATATGGTGGCTGTTAGATGAATACAATTGGAATTCTGCCTTTACATCACTTATATTTTCGACATAGCATGGTACGAATGCATATTGTTTCTTGCCTTCTTCTTCAACCAGATATTTACATGCTCTTCGTCTTTTATGTCCTGCAATGATTTCATATTGGTCATTTTTTATTTTGCGGACCAATATTTGCTGCAAGACACCATTATCTGCATCAATCAGTCCGGCAAGTGCAATTATCTCGTCCTTATCTCTTTCATTACAATACTGTGCTGCATTGTCCTTCAGCTTTGTATAATGAATCCACTTTGTTACTCTCTGTGGCGGTGTCTCTGCTTTTTTTACGCCTGTGTTGGCGAACATAGCTCCAAGAGTTGCCATTACGCCTCACTCCTTTCAATCGCAATGTTTTTGATTTCATCAGTCAGGTTTATGTAATCTACACAAACAGGGCATCCACTTCTATGCTTCTGTATCGGTTTGTATAACTGTAGAGCTGTATTTACAGTTTCAGAGTTTCTGATACATGATTCCATTATGGGATAATCATGTTTTGAATAAAGGTCTTCAAAAATGACCCTCTGAACTTTACGATTTGGAATCACTTTATTAGTAAATACCTTCCATACTGGGCGCACACTTTCTGGTATGGAATCAAGGTAAGTGTCCACTAATGTCAGATTATCTCGGCAGAAGTTGTCCAGGCAGACCGGCGTAAGAAGTATATTTGCGGCAAATATGGAAGCTTCTGTCAATCCACCAAAGGATGGGCGGGTATCTATTATCATATAGTCATATTCATCACGCTTTTCTTTTTGGATATTGAGAAATGCTTTGTATAATGCTGCTTCCTCTTCTTCTCCCGCTTCTAATACTTCTGGGCACCCTTTGATGATATCCACGTTCTTCATTCGACTTCTACAGATACAACTTCTGAAGTTCTCCGGCTTTTCCAGTAAATCTGCAATAGTATGACTCTTTGAATTATCCCGCTGGAAAAAAGGAGTAAGATTGCATTGTGGATCTGCATCCACCACTAATACATGCTTTCCTTCGTAAGCAAGTGACCAGGCAATGTTTACAGCTGATGTAGTTTTGCCAACACCACCTTTTAAGTTACTGATTGTTATTGTTACCATATGACCCTCCTTGCGTACCGGATTTCGGTACGGCTTTTTTATTACTAAGCACAATTGCTTAATGCTCCCGGCTGGATTCGAACCAGCGACATCATAGGCACCGACTGACAATGGAGCTTCCATTCTATTTCACAGTGCCCGTCCCTCTACCTGCTGGGGTACAGGAGCTTCTACTTTGTCCTACATTTTTAATTCAAAACCTATTCGATTCCAGCTGAGTACTTCTCCTGTTTCATCATCAGTGTTATCCGGTTCATATACTGGCTTTAAAGAAAAGCATTTACATCCCTTTTCTTTTTCATATCCGAATGCATCACATTTCCAACATTTTCCATACACTTCACCATTCCATTTTGATAATGAAACCAAACCCAAATCTTCTAATTCAATAATCTCAACATCTGAATGTCCCTTCATGCTGCCATGTTCTTTTATAATATGTAACATCCCAATGCCTCCTCTATTTGTCCTACATTTTGTATGAGCAATAATTGACTGTTTCTTTTATTGATGTTTTTTAATATGACTAATTCCGAAGGAGTTGCTTCTGGGCTTCATCAGCACTATACAATTTCTTGTTATCAGATTTTCCATTCCGTCTAAGCTCTGCATAAATAGCATGTCTTGTCATGCCAATTTCCTCTGCAATTTTGACAACCGGAATATCCTCTTTAAGCATTTTTTCAATGTTTACCCGGTCTGCGTAAGTTAAGATATGATATTTTCTTGCCATTTCAAAACCTCCTTAAAATAAAAAAAACATGTAGACATTTCTATCTACATGTTGCATTCTTAACTAAAAAATCGAATCTAACATGAGATTAAAACCTCTTGTTAAATTCGATTTTACTCCTTACCTAAATTAAGGCATACAATTTGGTCTATAACATTTTATTGATTTTGTCCAAAACTGCTTTTCCAAGGACTTCATATTTCTGCTCTGCTTCTTCCATAGATGAACCCTTCACACCAATATAGAATTTTACTTTCGGCTCGGTACCGGATGGTCTTACACAGAACCACGCAGCATCGTTTAATTCATAGTAAAGTACATTAGAGCTTGGAAGTCCTGTTGCTGTTACTGCTCCGGTTGCAAGGTCTGTAATGGTATCCTTCTTGTAATCACGTACTTTTTCAACTTTATAGCCACCAATTTCAGTTAAAGTTTCGCTGCGCAGTGTATCCATGATTTCCTGAATCTTAGCCAGACCCTCGATTCCCTTTAATGTAATAGACTCAACATGGTCTTTATAGTATCCATATTTTTCATACATGGCAAGCATTGCATCCCAAAGAGTCATATTCTTGGTCTTGTAATATGCAGCAGCCTCACATAACGCCATAGATGCTACCACTGCATCCTTATCTCTTGCATAGGTTCCGGTCAGGCAGCCGTAGCTTTCTTCCATACCAAAGAGGTAGGTTCCTTTTCCGGTCTTTTCGAACTCTAAGATTTTGCCACCGATAAACTTGAATCCGGTTAATACTTCGATTAACTGAATGCCATAGTATTCTGCAATGGCATCTGCCATATTGGTAGATACGATGGATTTGATAAATGCACCATCTGCCGGCAGGGAGCCGTTGATTGCTTTCTTTTGTCCGATGATATAATCACCAATCAGGCAGCCGGACATATTTCCGGTTAAGGAATGATATTCTCCCGTCTTAGAATCCTTTACATATACACCGAGGCGGTCTGCATCCGGGTCAGTTGCAAGGATTAAGTCTGCATCTACTTTCCTGCCCAGTGCAAGTCCCAATGCAAATGCTTCCTCTGCCTCCGGGTTCGGATAACTTACGGTTGGGAAATCTCCATCCGGAAGCTCCTGTTCCGGAACAACATATACATTTTCAAAGCCAAGCTCTTTTAACACACGGCGGACCGGGATATTTCCTGTTCCATGTAATGGTGTGTATACAATCTTAAGGTCTTTGCCTACTGCATCAATGGCATCCTGATGTACCACAAGCTTCTTAAGCTCTGCAATATAAGCATCATCGATTGCTGCACCGATGGTCTCATAAAGACCTGCTGCCCTGGCATCCTCTAAGGACATGGTCTTAACAGTGCTGTAATCTGTTACTTTCTTTACTTCATCCATAATTCCGGTATCATGAGGTGGTGTAATCTGTGCACCGTCCTCCCAGTATACCTTGTATCCATTGTATTCTGGCGGGTTGTGGCTTGCTGTAATATTAATTCCGGCAGTGCATCCTAATTTACGGACTGCATAAGATAATTCCGGTGTTGGTCTTAATGACTCAAATACATATGCTTTGATTCCGTTTGCTGCAAGGCAAAGTGCGGATTCATCTGCAAATTCCGGCGACATATGTCTGGAATCGAAGGCAATTGCCACACCCTTATCCTGTGCATTTACTTTTAAAATATAATTTGCAAGACCCTGTGTTGCTTTGCGGACAGTATAGATGTTCATACGGTTGGTACCGGCACCAATCACCCCACGTAATCCTGCTGTACCAAACTCAAGATCTTTATAGAAACGATCCTCAATTTCCTTGTCATTGTCTTTGATTGCCTGAAGTTCAGCCTTGGTTGCCTCATCAAAATACGCTCCCTCAAGCCATGCTTCGTAAGTTTCCTTGTAACCCATTCCTGATTTCCTCCTGCTTTTCATTTATGTTGTTTACCAAAAGAACCTGCCAGTGGCAGCCTCCTTCGGATGTCTCGCCCTTTCATTTCTCTCACTAATTCGTAAGACTGTTAACTACCTGATTTAATGTACTTGTCGAAGAATTATTGTTACTGGTTAATGTATCAATAATTTCACTCAATGCCTTCCTATATGCATCAGAGTCACTGGATGAACTTCCACTGGAGCTGTTAGTTCCACTGGAATTCGATGTACTGTCGGAATGCTTATGCTCCACGGTTGTGTTCTCTTCATTTCCGGCAGTTTCCGTCGATTCTGTCTCTGTACTGCCCGTATCATCACCTGACAACGCAATCTCTATCTGCGCTTCCGGCGAATTTACATATAGCCGCTTCGACCAGGTGTCATATCCATCTGCAGTAATCTGTATGGAATGGATGCCATACTGCAGCTGTAATGGCTGTGTATAATCAACCTGACTACCATCAATATACATCAAAGCGCCTGCAACATCAACCGCAAAGGTTAAAGTACAATATTTCGGATCCTCACCCTTTATGGAATCTACATCCACGGAAATCTGCTCATTTCTTGTTACAGCTACCTCTGTGGAACCGCCGTAGCCATTGCCGGCAACGGTTAATTCATAGGTTCCTTCCGGCACCTCTAACTGCATATTCTCCGTGATCTTATAATAATTCTTATGATTCAGGCTTAACCAGCCGCCCTCTAATGCCTGTGTATTTACAAGCTGGATGACTCCATGTCCTGTTGTAACGGACACTGACAGCACTTTCCGGTCAATTCCCTGTATTCTTAAGGTGTCCTGTCCGGTAACTGCGGACAATTCTATGGCTGCATCTCCGGAAAACACTTGTAATTCTTCATCATAAGAATACTTTGTGTCTCCTATGGTAAATATCTTATCTTCTTCATTATAGGAAAATTTTCCGATATCGTCCATCTCCCATGCATCTGCCGACTGCTCCACCTTTTCTAATATCAGGTCTTTGTCCCGTAGTGTTAAAGTAACCACTTTTCCCGGTACCATGGATGCTGCCGAAATCAGACTGCCATGTCTGTCTTTAAAAATTGTCCCGTCTGTATAAGAATACTGTTCATAACGTCCCGTGTCAATATTCAGAAATGTCATTGTTGAAAGTGTTGTATCAACACCACTTACCGTATACAGGCTGCTTTCCTCTGCCTGTGTCTCTTCCTCCGTTGCTGCCTCAACACCTGATGCATAGCCTTTCATGCTGACAGGCCCATCGTCTTTCTTTCCACAGCCGCTCAAGGCCACAAATACTGTGAAAATAACCAAAGCCAACAGCCAGTGCTTCCCTGATTGCTTCATTTCGCACCTCTTTTTCTCCTGTATGCTCTTTTCCTCCGGCAATTGCCTGTACATGATTATACATGATTATTCCACAAAATAAAATAACATTCTTAAAAACTGCTGGCGGATTTCTTCCTGTTCGATAACCCGGTTCAACTTCTCAATGTCTCTGCCGGACACCCACGCCTTATTGGCATTAAAGTAGTGATTTGCCACTTTCCAGAACTTCTGTGGGTATGCCATCCTTACATAAAGCTGCTCCCATTCCTCTGGTAATAATTTTCGTCTTTTTTCGTAAGCTGCCAGCATATCCGTTGCCAGCCCGATATTAAAATTATGTTTTTCCATCAGTTTCCGTAAGAAATGCGCCAGATCCCCTACCAGCACATCATAATGTGCCTGTTCAAAATTTGTAATTATAATTTTACCATGGGTAAATAATACATTATGCTGGTTAAAGTCTCCATGGCAGATTCCATACATTGCTGCTTCCCGGCTCTGCTTTCCGCTCTGCCCCTGCGTTTCACCCGGATTTGGTTTCATCAGCCGATGTTCCACGTCCAGTGCCTGTTTTAAGAAAATCTCATAATTGCGCATAAATATCATTTCAAATTCATTCTTTTTATGCTTTCCATGAATATAATTGCGTACCTTTTTAAGCTCCCGGTTGTGCCGGAATACCTCCATGGCATAATCCTGTCCGCCAATTTTTAAATTTTCATCCTCCACCTTCTGCAGGACAAGATGCAGCTTTGCCAGTTCTTCTACCGCAGCAAGTACATCATCACGGCTCCTGGTCTCACACTCTCTGCCCTCCATATATTTTCTGGCATAGTACCATGTTTCATCCACCTCCTGGGCTAAAATTTCTCCTTCCCTGGTATGTATGATTTCATCTGCTTCTATTCCATTTTCTTTCAGACGGAGCAAAACATGTTCTAAAGCTTCCGCTCTGCCTTTTGACCCGCGAAAAGATCCTATTATTATTTTTCCGCCCTCCGATGTCGTGCAGATATAGGTTCCCCTTCCTTTCTGGATGGCGGTTACCTCAAACGGATACTGTTCTAACAACTGGCTCGATAAATTATACACAAAAACCCCTCCATACGACGAATTCGCACAAATCTTTATGCGTCTTTCTATCATATGAAGAGGTTCTTTAAAGTATAACCTGTCAGATATTCTTTTGTATTCTTTTCCGGTTCTTCAATTACCACGTCTAAAAGCTTTGCCAAAATGTTCCCTATCTGCGGACCGGGCTTCACACCAAGTTCTATTAAGTCCCGTCCGTTAAGTGCAAGGTCTTTTAGTGTCAGACAGTCTGCATCTTCGATTATTTTATCATAAATCTTATGATATCCGTCCAATGCTTCAAGCTTTTCTTTCCTCTGATAATCACTCTGGGCTAAAATATCTGCTTTCTTCAGTTCAAATATAACCGGATAGCACTCTAATCCTGCCTTCTGTATTGCCTTTCGTACGGACTCCGGTGTCAGTGCCGGGTTAATATCGTGAATTGCCACCAGCCGGCAGACCATATCAATGGTTGCATTGTCGAATTTTAATCTGCGTAAAATTGTCTTCGTCTTCTTTGCTCCCACCTGCGGATGCTCGTAGAAATGGTCAATTCCATCTTCATCTGTACTGCGGCAGTCGGGCTTTGCCACATCATGAAATAATGCTGCAAGCCGTAGCACCTTGTCTGCTTCCACACCTTTTAACACTTCAATGGTATGCTCTCCTACTGTATAACAGTGATGGGGATTATTCTGTGGTGTACGCATCATCACCGAAAATTCCGGCAGTACCACATCCGCAATTCCTGTGGCATATACGGTATGCATCTCCTCCGGATGAACTGAGGTAAGAAGCTTAACCAGTTCTACCTGAATACGCTCTGCACTGACCTTTTTTAACATCGGTGCAAGCTCCTGAATCGCTTCTGCTGTCTCTTCTTCTATATCAAAGCCCAGCTGTGCCGCAAAACGCACTGCCCGAAGCATCCTTAAAGCATCTTCCCCAAATCTCTCCTTTGGTTCTCCTACACAGCGGATGATGCCACGCTTTAAATCTCCTGCTCCGTCAAAAGCATCCACCAGTCCCCGCTGTTCATTATATGCCATGGCATTAATGGTAAAATCCCTGCGTTTTAAATCCTCTAAAAGATTATCTGTATAGGTTACTTTCTTCGGATGTCTGGCATCCTCATATTCGCCATCAATCCGGTAAGTTGTCACCTCATACCCTTTTTTATCCAGCATTACCGTTACCGTTCCATGCTCAATTCCGGTATCGATGGTGCGCCCAAAAATTTCTTTTACGTCTTCCGGATAAGCAGAAGTGGTGATATCCCAGTCCTGAGGCACACGTTGAAGGAGGGTGTCTCTGACACACCCTCCTACTGCATATCCTTCAAAGCCTGCTTCCTGCAGCTTCTCAATTATAAACTTAACATGCTCTGGAAGCTTCATTACCATACGTTTTCCCGTTTCCTTTGCCTTACTTCTGTTCCTGTTCTTCAAAGAACTTATACGTTCCTTTGGATTCTGCTTTTACTGCATACAGAAGATCATCTGCCACTTTAATCATTTCATCAATGTCTTCTGCCTTCTTTACCTGATTGGAAGAAATAATACCAATAGAGCAGGAAAGTAATTTCTTATCATCAATCTCAACCGGCTGTCCGATTTCTTTTGCAATCAGTTCCCGGAACCCATCCTGTTTCTTAATCTCTTTATAGATAGCCTTTGCGGTATCCTCTAAGGTCTTTTTTTCTCCGGTGTAGAGGAAAATAATAAATTCATCACCACCGAAACGTGTCACAAAGCCCTTGTCCCTGCAGACTCTGCTGAAGATATTTGCCATGGACTTAAGCAGCAAATCTCCCACATCATGTCCAAAGGTATCATTATATCCTTTGAAATTATCCAGATCGATAAACATAATACCAAACTCATGCTTCATGCGGCCCTTTTTAATCTTCCGGATAATTTCCTCGATGTTCTGATAGAATCCCTTCCTGTTGAGAATTCCTGTCAGCTGATCGGTTACTGCAGATTTATACAATGCAGCATTCATTTCATAGAGCTTCTCATATGCATAGAGACGATTCAGTGCATACTGTACCTCCCGGAACAAAAGCTCATAAATCCGCATATCACTCTCATCTAACATATACCGACTGACAGAGGAATGCCAGTTATCCTTCATCAGAATATATGCTATCATAATGCTTGTTACTTTTCCATTGTCAAAGAACGGAATGGCAACAAGGGAGCATACATTATCTTCATCAAACAGTTTGACCACATTCAGATGTTCCGAATAGTTACTGCTGATTTTCGATACAACAAACCCTCTCTGTGTCTTTTCGAACACTTCCTTTAAATACTTCTGCTCCTTCATAGAAAGGCTGGCTTCTGTATTATCATAAAGTACCTTTGGTTTTCTTCCATGATACTGTATATATAATGCCCGGTCCAAATTAAAGTGATACAGGAATGTCCGCATCACATTCTCTACCATTACTTCTGCCGAAACATCCGTCACATCAATGGTCTTCTGCCATGTCGACAGAAAATCCATCTGACGTCGTTCCTGCTTGTAAGCACGGTTAATGCTTTCCTGCTTCAGCTGCATTTCCATCTCCAGGGTAGATATCACATGAAGAGGTTCTTCTAATAAATACTGTTCCAATGGCTCTAATACCTTAATTTCTTCATCTGTAAGAGAATGGGTATTATCCTCAAGATATTGTTTTAAGATTGCCTCTTCATTGCTCTTAAGTTCCATTCTTCCTGTCTGCCCATAAAAGCGGATCCTGTCCTTACGGAACAGCTGATAACAGAAGAACTGGTTCCCCTCAGTCCGCACCAGATGTGTCTCTGCACAATTAAAATCTTCAAATGCAGACGAATCATTACCGGAATCCACTTCAAGTAATGCCCGTGTGAAATGATAAAGGAACATATCATCATCACAACGTGCATAATCGTGGATGATTCCCAGATCATTCTGAAGCTTTTCTTTTTCAATTATGTAATTTAAGAACTGTTTGCAGTTATTGAGGTACTGTTCACAGTTGAAACGGTTGCCAATCTTCTGATTGCACAATGCTAAGAGTCCATACAATTTGCTTAAATTGCAGACCCTCAGACTATTCAAATGCAGACGTTCAATGATCTTCATGCAGCGCATCAGATATTCGTTGGCTTCCTTGAATTCTTCTGCTGCAATACAGTTAATTGCCATATTGTAATATACTTCCGCAATATCCTCCGGCAATTCCAGATTATATAAAATTTCTACTGCTTTCTGAAAATAACGCTTTGCAAGATCATTCTGTCTTAATGCCGTTAAGGTATAACCGATTCCCGAGAAAATACGTCCACTTTCCACAGAACGTTTGTTGTCCAGTGCTTCGAAAGTTCTTACCGAATACAGCAATGAAATCGGATACATACCGTTGGTAGACGCCAGCATAATATTCTTCTGGTATGCATTGTAAATAAGCTGTGTATTGCCAATTTCTGTTGCCAGTCTGATTCCCTTACTGAAATAAATAAGCTGGGATTCGGAATAATATGCCTTTGCTACAATCTCCGGCTTATTGTCATAGGCATATACATAAATGTACGCCAGATGATTCCGGTAGTTATATTTCATTAATTTTTCAATCATGGCATCGCTGACTTCCACGTTCTGTGCACAGAAGAAAATATTATTCCAGCCTGCCATCTTCGCCTGTATTTCTACCAGCTCTGCTTCAAACTGACCGCGCTCCATGCCACCTTCTATTGCAATACTTTTTGCAACACCTGCACATTCAGTGGCTTCCTGCAATTTTGACTGATACATGTAAATTACAGAGCGGATATAATATGCATGAAAGCGCATCCTGCGGTTCTTTTTCTTCTCTGCAAGCTGTAAGATACCCTCACTTATTTCCAGCGCTTTTGGCAAATCCCTCATATATACCGATACATATGCATAGAACTGCCAGAGTTCGTATTTCACTTCATCCGATACGGTAAAATTTTCAAATCTGATTCTGCGGTCTACTTTCTCCAGATAAAACAATGCCTGTTCAAAATCCATGAAAAAAACAAGATTCTGTAATGTTCTGATATCTTCTTCAATACTTTCTGCTGTAATAATCTCATCTCTTTGTTCCCGGGATTCTCCGGCATTTCCAATGCGGAATATTGCAACATTATTGTCCAATTCCTCCGTTACGCTTTCCCAGCCCGGCAGCATATATTCCGGCAGCCGCTGCTGCTCATTCATGCCGAGAACGATTCCGATATTCTCTGTATGCTCTGCCTTTAACAGTTCATAGACTATTTCTATGGTTCCCATTCCGGCAAACTGCACACGGTTAATCCAAAGCATAAACGGCTGTATCTTAGAAACTTCAACAAGCATTGCCACAATAGCATCATGCATCCGCTCCCGCTCATAGTCAACTTCTGTATACAATAAACTCTCTTTCCGGATACATTTTCCGGTCTCCCGGTATGCTGCAATAATCGGACGCTGCAGGGAATAGACATTACACTTGTCCAGAAATTCATCAAATGTCATCTCCTTCTGCTGGTCGAAAAGTTCAAAAATCAAATCCAGAAACGGCTCATATGCTCCCGATAATTTCTCTGCCCGGAATTCGTGGGCTGCAAAATGAACCTTTTTATTATTTGTTATCTGCTCTGATATTTCCAGCTGCTTTAATGAAAAATCATTACTGTATTTTGCCAGAACAATGTTGTGTTCTTTCTTTCCAATCTGTGCAAAAACCTGTTCCAGAATACTGTTATAATATTTTTGAATCATCTGTTTCCCCCTCAGAAATATTCAAAAAGGCTCTGAAAATATATGATAATTTCCTGTTATCATATACCTCCCTTTCTCTTTCTGTAATAACCTGTCTGGTATTTATAATTTATATATTAGTATAGTCCTCAAACCCACGGATTGTCAATGTTTGTTGCGACTTTTTGAAGGGAGTTTGAATGAAGTCCTGAAGCAGGTTTTAATAGAAATCCAGTCCTTTTCCGGTATCATTTATTTTCATAAAAATACAGCTGCTTTATAATGTATGTATTGGTAATTGCAGAAATTTTAATGCAGCTCTTGCTGCAATCTCCGTCGGGTCAACTATATTTTCTCTGATTCCTGCCAAGGAAAAAGCAATTGGTAATTCAGTACATCCCAGAATCACACTTTGCGCACCCTGTTTAATCAAGGATTTTAAAATATCGTCAAGTCCGTACTTTTCTACATCCTTTTTTCCAGCTTTAATACACTGATAGATTACTGCCATAATTTTCTGTTGCTGCTCTGCATCCGGATAAATCGTTTTGATTCCCTGTGCCCGAAGCTCTTTCTCATAAACCCCACTCTTTATCACGCCATCCGTAGCCAATACGGCTGCACATGATATATTCTGCTCTTTTAAAGCTTTTACTGTCTCGCGGGGCATATGCAATATCGGGATATCAGTAAATATTTTTAACCGGTCATAAAAAAAATGTGCTGTGTTACAAGGTATCATCAATAAATCTGCTCCCATATTTTGCAGACTTACTGCACTTTTTACCATCTCTGGTATAGGATCCTCTCCATTTTCAAGAATAGCTTTCGTTCTATCCGGAATATTCGTGTTACAATCAACACAAACATGCACATAGTTCTGATCGCAGTCTGCATCTGACACTTCAAAAATCTTTTTCATTAAATCGCAGGTAGCCATCGGTCCCATGCCACCAATAATACCTATTGTTTTTTTCAATTCCGTTCCTTCTTCCTCAGGTCATGTGTCAAAGCTCAGAAAGCCCGGAAATCATTATCATTTCCAGGCTTTCCTTGTAATGTACTTCAAATTTTCCATCAAAATCTGACATGCTGTATGTTTACATCATTTTTTAAGTTTTTTAATACTCTACCTTCCACATATAGCGTCGTGTTGTCAGTGGATGCTGTCTCTCCTCAGCCAAAGCCTTATTATAAACCGGATATACATTTGTGAATAAGGAATGGTTAAAATAGTCTACGACTGATGCATCAATTGTAGACAGCCCTAAATCCTTTGCATCAATTACTTCAATCCGTTTTGCATAAGTCTTCAAAAACTTCAATGCACGTTCATCCAACGGTCGATTGGTTCCCTCAGAAACCTGAAGCACAAATGGTACTTCTTTATCTGTAATTTCGAAAGGTCCATGGAAAAATTCCCCACTGTGAATACTGGAAGAATGAATCCACTGCATTTCCATAAAAATACATATACTTTGCATATATGCTGCACCATAACCCGCTCCGCTTGCCATAGTATAAATAATTTTATCATCTTTATATTCCTTGGCAAACAGTTCAGCCCGTTTTTCCACATGCTTACATGCATGTTTCACAATACCATCAATACGTCCAACACCATCCATAAATTCTTCATAATGCTCATACCCTTCTGTCTGATTCAACAGTTCCACTGCCACCAGAAGTGCACAGATAATTTTTTCACCAGCAATATCCTTATTATCCCCAAAAGTATAATTGATAATATAATCACCAAATGGGGTAATCTCTGATTCCTCTTTCCATGTCAGAATAATTACAGCTGCACCTTTTTCCTTTGCCAGCTTCGCTGCATTAATTGTTTCCGGTGTATTTCCCTTATGGCACGATAAACACACGATTACATTTTTTCCCAAATCCTTCGGAGTACTATATACAAATTCATTACTATTAATTAGTGCTGACTTAATATTTGCACATTCTCTTTCCATAAATGTTTTCGCTGGATAAAGTGCTCCATTAGAGCCACCACATCCCACAAAATATAATGCTTTAATACCGCCTTCTTCTTTTCTGCTTTCTAAAATTTCTGTAATTACATTCTTGATTTCTGTTGGCTTCATTGATAATCCTCCCATAAATATTTTTAATACATTGTTGTTATATTATTCTGCAAGCATCGGTCTCGCTAATTTCTGAATATATGAAATTTCTTCCTGGCTCAGTTTACAATACTCACTATTATCCATACTACATCCGGCATCCTGCACATACATCATTTTGGTATCCTTTTCTACAATAGTAAAAAACCAACGCTCTTTCGGTACATTGTATAAAGTTCCTTTCTCCACCGGAGTTAATTCAATATTAAACTTTCCATCTATTCTGTCCGCTGTAATAATAATACATTTTCCAGAAATCAAAATGAATTGTTCATCTGTCGTATGATGTATCTCTAAATGCTCTAACCCATCAATGTCATTATTCGGTTTCCAATTTTTAATACAAACAACCCATTTTTCATTCCGATATGCACATTCTATTCCTTCTCCATCATATCTGTAACTTGTCGGCTTTATATCCATATACTGTTCCTCCTTAAACCCTTTTAATTATTTCTATTATCAATTATTCTTCCTGCAATTGGCGTTCCATACCCAAACGCTCCTTCGACACCGCAAATCTTTGAAGCGAATTCTGCTCCAGCCTGCATGGCTTTCTTTAAAAGTTCTTTAACATTCCCATCATCTTTACTTTCTTCTTTAAAAAATTCCGGTTCTTTATGCCGTAAAATATATGTCAAAAATGTCGCGAAATAAGAGTCTCCTGCACCCATAGTATCCATAATGCTTTCTGCCTTTACAGCTTTTTCATACATCATTTCACCATGGTATAAAATGTATGAGCCAGCTTCTCCTATTGTTCCCAGAACAAATGGGACTCCAAGCTCTTTTACTTTATTCATTTCCCTTTCGCGTTCTTTATCACTTAAATGTGCACAGGAAAGCATCGCCACTTTAATATGCGGACAAATTTTTTTCAGATATTCGTCTGTCCATCGATTTGAAAAATCAAATGCAACCGGAAGACCCAAAGAAGCAATTTCTTCTATGTCATCATCTATATAGGCATTCAGATTTGTATAAATCAGATCAAACTTTCTTATATATGAAAAATCTTCCTGCGTAAAATCATAAGGATACTCTTTTGCCACACCTCCATGATTGGATCCGATAAATACGCGATCTCCCTGATTCAGTGTCACACATGCAAATCCATTTTCACCTTCATAATTCCTGCTATGTGAAAAGTCTACATTCATATTTTTCAGTGCTGCCTGAATGCATTCTGCTACTTCATCATTTCCAAATTTACCTAAAAATGCACTTTCTGCATTATTCATATGCGCATATGCACATGTGTTAACACACTGACCTCCTGGATACATTTTCCCCCTGGAAAGATATTTGTCACAAACTGCATCTCCAATTGCAATTATTCTAGGCTGTCTCATTTTTATTTCTTTCTCCTTTCTTTCAATTTTTCTTTCACCCAGACTCCCTCACCTCTTCTTTTTGCAACAAGCAATTATTTTTCCAGATTCGCTCTTTCATTTTTTCAGATAGCCATTATTAATATTTATGTATATCTGGCAATCCATCATGAGGTGGCAGTTCCCACAGCCTGTCAGAATAACACAGGCTGTGTGCTGTTACTGTTTTCTTTATTTTGCCACCACCGGTTTTTATCAGAAAACAAAATATCCGATTCCTGTTGCTACTAATACCGATACAATTGTACATACAAGTCCCGGCCGCATATAGCTGTGATTAAATATGAATTTTCCAATCTTCGTAGTACCTGCCGTGTCAAAAGCAAGACCTGCTATACACTGGCTGGAATCCGGGATAAAGTAGTTGGATGAGCATGCCATCCATCCACCTACGATAATATAAGCCGGCAGTTTCAATGCAATTGCAATCGGAATCATAATCATTGTCGTAGACGCTTGTGAACTCGTCAGTGCACCTACCAGAAATACTGCAATAATATAAATCCAAGGATATTTATTTGTTAATGCTGACAAATTTTCTGTAATGAAGTCTGTCTGTGCTCCAACAAAGGTATTTACCAGCCAGCAAAGTCCCGATGCAAGAATAACAGCAAAGAATCCAGTCTTTAACAACGGTACTTCTAAAATATCGTTACTATCAATTTTACTTACAATAACAATAATTGCGGCAGCTACATACATAATAATCTGGATTAAAGATGTCATTGCTAACTGTGTACCATCGCTAAATGTTGGACGGAGTGCCGGGAAAATACCGCATATTGCAATTACTACCATAGAAACCAGGAAGATAGCAACAGAAATCTTTGCTTTTTTGGTTACCTGTTTTTCTCCTTCTACTTTCTTTTTAAAATCTTTTACCAGTCCATCTGCAACTCTCTGCTGATATTCAGGATCATCCTCTAACTCCAGGCCTTTCTTGTATACAGACAATGCTGCAACCAATACTCCTATCAGTGCTGCCGGAATTGCTACCAGCATAATTGTTGCCAGATTTACTTTTTCAAAAATAGTCATATAACCCACAATAGCTACTGTTGCAGCTGTTATTGGTGATCCGGTATTTGCCTGCTGGGATGAAATAATACTAACAGAAATCGGGCGCTCAGGCCGAATTCCATTTTCCAATGCTATTTCATTAATAACCGGAAGTAACGAATATACAATATGTCCGGTTCCACAACAGAATGTAAATAAATACGCTACAAAAGGTGCTACCAAAGTAATGTTTTTCGGATTTTTCCGTAATATTTTTTCTGCAAGCTGTACCATAAAATCCAATCCGCCAGTCGCCTGCATCGTACAGGCTGCGGTAATTACTGCCAACATAATCAGTATAACAGTAATCGGTGGATCTGATGGAGTCACTCTAAAGATATATACGAAAATCAACATTCCGATGCCGCCAGCCATTGCCAGGAAACTTCCACCTTTTCTGGTTCCCCACACAATAATCAGCATTAAAACAATAAATTCAATCCAAAACATGGACATCTACCTCCTCTTTTTTATTTATTCCAAAGCATGTGCACTACTTTAAAACCCAAATGTGTTAATTTGTTTTTATTTGTATTGTTTTATTTTGTATCTATTTGTATTATATATATTCCATACATTTGTGTCAATAAAGAAATACATTTTCGACATTATGCACAATTTTTTGTTTCACTTTTTGTACATCAATATCAATTTAATTGTGCATAGTAAAACCCGCCAGGAGCACTGGCGGGCATACAATTAAATACTTTTTATTCTTCTGTTTTCTCTTTCTTTCACTCAAGCAGTTAAATGTATGAAGAAATAACATAATCCGCCTGACTTACATCCTGATTCTCACCAGCTCCTGTATACGCAACTACCTCTATATTTGCAGCCTTTGCTGCCTGTATACCAATAAACGAGTCTTCTATTGCAATACATTCTTCCGGCTTTGCTTCTAAATATTGCATTGCCTTTCTATAACATTCCGGATCCGGTTTTCTATTCCGGCACATGTCTCCGCATACCACCACATCGAACAAACCCAGCATTTTCATCCGGTTCAATGCTACTACAATCAGCCGTGTAGAGGTCGAAGAAACCACTGCCAGCTTTTTCCCCTGTTTTTTCAAGTCAGCAATAAACTCCAGTAATCCCTCCATCGGCTTAATGCAGCCATTTTCATATGTATTTCCTATTTCTTTTCTTTTTTGCAAAAGCTGTTCCATTGTTATTTTCTCCGGCGAGCGTTCCAGTAGTCCCAGCAGAATATGGGAATCATGTGAGCCAATTAGTCTATCCCTGTCTTTTTGTGTCAGTTCCACTCCAAACTCTTTTAATGCCAGGCCCAGATAATTACCATTACTCTCTTCTGTATCTGCTATAACTCCATCAAAGTCAAACAATACATATTTTTTTTCACAGAATTTTTTCATTAATATTCTACCTTCCACATATAGCGGCGGGTTGTTAACGGATGTTCACGCTTTACTGCCAGTGCGTGGTTGTAAATCGGATATACATTATTAAACAGTGCATGGTTAAAGTAATCTACTACTGATGCATCAATTGTGGATAAGCCAAGCTCTTTCGCATCAAGAACCTCAATACGTTTTGCATATGTTTTCAGAAATGTAAGTGCTCTCTCATCCAATTCACGGGTTGAGCCTTCTGATATCTGAATCATAAACGGACGGTTTGCATCTGTAACTTCAAATGGACCATGGAAAAATTCACCGGTATGAATACTGCTTGAATCAAGCCACTGCATCTCCATAAATATACAGATGCTCTCCATATAGGCAGCTCCATATGCTGCACCACTTCCCATTGTATAAATCACTGAATCGTTCTGATACTCTTCTGCAAATGCCTCTGCTCTGGCAGCTACATGTGTACGTGCATTTCTGATGATATTGCTAATCATGCCTAAAGCTTCATAGAATTTATCATAATTAGCATATCCATCCGTCTGTGCAACTAATTCCACTGCCACAAGCAATGCACACTGTGTCTTTTCTCCTGCATAATCAATATCCCCTGCAAGATGGTCAGGACTTGCATCAAATGTATAATGGATAATGTAATCTCCAAATTCTATAATTTCTGATTCCTCCAGCCATGTCAGAATAATAACCGCCGCTCCTTTTTCTTTTCCTAATCTGGCAGCCTTAATCGTTTCCGGTGTATTTCCCTTGTGACAGGCAAGACAAATAATAGAATTTTCTCCAAAGTCCTTTGGCGTACTATGTACAAACTCATTACTGTTTATCCAGGCTGATCTCAAAACCTGTGATTCTCTTTCCACAAATGTTTTTGCCGGATAAAGTGCACCAAGTGATCCTCCACATCCCACAAAATAAATATTTTTAATTCCACCGATGTCTTTTTTTTCTTCTAAAATTTCTTTCACAATGTTTTTAATGTCTTTACTTCCGTATCCCATTTTTTCTCTCCTTTTTTATAATGTATTTATTTGTTCTATGTATTTACTATAATACAATACAATACATTCTGTCAATATATATAATACAATATATACATTTTTGCAAATTTGTTTTATAATATTTGTGAAAGTTATATTAGGAGAGAGGTATTTATATGAAACTGAACAACACCATTGCCACACCACTGTACAAACAATTGGAGGAAAAAATACGAAAAGAAATTGACGCTGGAGAACGGGCGGCCGGCAGTCGTCTGCCTACAGAAAATGAATTAAGTGAATCATACCATGTGAGCAGAGTTACTGTCCGAAAAGCATTAGCCGTTTTATCTGAATCCGGATATTTAGAAAGGAAATCAGGAAAAGGGACTTTTGTAGCTGAGAAAAAATTGCAGCGTAACATTACGGAAGTCATAAGTTTTTCTGATATGTGCCGGATGAAAAACGCAACACCTGGAGCTAAGACCATAAAAATTGCATTGGAAGATCCTTCTGAACGGGATTTAACTGAAATGTCACTACACAAAGGGGATAAAATACTTGTAGTGGAAAGAATCCGTTATATGGATAATGTCCCTGTCATCTTAGAGTTCAATAAATTTCCTGAATCCTTTTCTTTTTTATTTGGAGAAGATTTAAACGACTCATCTTTGTATGAAATACTAAGAAAACACAATATCATTCTGGATCATTCACGCAAAACACTTGATATTGTTTTCGCTAATGCCCAAGAGGCTAAGTCTTTAAACATCAGTAAGGGATATCCTCTGCTCCGGATATCAAGCACCATCCACGATGTTGACAACACTATCACGAATCTTTGCAAACAGCTATGTATTGGTGATAAGTTCCAGTTTATTATTTAGTTACAATTTACACCATTTCCAATGCGGCTCATCTAATAGCAAATGCGATAAAGTTCCCTATTACAATTAACTTTATCGCATTTATTATATCCTTAAAGAGGTCATTTCTTAGCAGAAAGAAGTATCTCCAGTTCATCTGCTCCAACCGGTTTGGAATAATAGTATCCCTGAAACCAGGTGGCTCCCACAGTCCGGAGATAATCTTCTAACGCCTTATTTTCCACGCCCTCCAGACAACTCTTAATATTGGCTGCATTGGCAAAATCCACCATGCTCTGGACAATCGCCTTATTCTTTTTATTTACAAGAATCTTCCGGATAAAGCTCATATCGATCTTAATCTCATCAATCAGCATCTCAAGTGCCATGGCAGAAGATGCACTTCCTGTTCCAAAATCATCCATGGCAAATTTGATTCCATAGCCTCTTAATACCGCCATCCGCTCATTGATTACCGATACCGGAAGACTTCTGCACCGCTCCGTAATCTCAAGGCAGAGATGTCTTACCGGAAATTCCGTCTTATCCAGAAGCTCTAATACCACCCGGCAGAAATCCGGCCGCTCCAACTGCTTTGCAGATACATTTACATTAATAAAAAAGTCCGGGTTCTGCTGCAGGAAGAGTTTGCTGTCCCACAATGCCTGTTCCAGTACAAAATTTCCCAAATCATACATGGAAGGATCATTTTCCAGCCAGTCGATAAAAAGTCCCGGTGGAATTGCTCCATAAGGTTCCTTCTTCCAGCGCACCAGTGCCTCTGCCCCCATTATCTTTCCATCCTCAGAGGTCACAATCGGCTGATATTCCACATAGAATCCATCACAATGATTCAAAACAGATTGATGAATGATTTTCATCAAATCCAAATCCATGCCGCCATAGGACAGCACTAAATCATTAAAGAATAAAATGCCGGTGCTGCGGCGTTCCCTTGCTTTCTCCAAGGTGTATTCCAGCTTACTTTGAACCGTGGAAATATCTCCCTTATAATCATCTAAAATCAGCCCGCTGGCATAGATTTTAAATTCAAAAAAATGCCCGTCAATATATGCATTTTCCTTTAAGGTGTCCTTTATCTTTTCCATATATGCTTCCGCTTCTTCCCGGTCTGCATCCCTTAAGATAAAGGCAAAATTGGAACTGTTCATGCGATATACTGCTGTATCAGCATCCATCATATAGATGAAACGCAGTCCGATTTCCCGCTGCATCTGCTCGCTGTAATTCGTTCCATATAAAATATTCATGTCATTCATATGGTCAAATTCGATTTCAAGGACTGCCACTTTCCGTCTGGTCGCAAGATAATCTTTGATATGTTCTTCAAACTTGACCTGACTATATAAATCCGTCTGCGCATCAATCTCCTGAAGCGCATTTTCATTCTTCAGTACAACAATCAGATATTCCCGGTTCTCTTTTCTTAATACATCCACAGAAAAGCCCATCATATAATCCGGTTTCTCTTTTCCCATACGAATATAAAGAGGTTCTGAAAGTGCCTCCTTCTTAAGACGTTTTCCCATTGCTTCTTCATATTCCGGTACATCATATGGATGGATATGCTCTTTCAGCTTCTGATAAAAATCAATGCTGTATCCGGCTTCCATTCCAAGAAATTCTGCTGTTTTCTCCGGTACAAATGTCTGATTTTTCTGCAAATCCGTTACCAGAAGATAGAGATTCTTTGACAAATCTGTTACCTTACTCATCATGCCTGCAAAAAAGTCTGCATCCCCCATCCAGAAGTCTTCCTGCTTCATCTGCAATCATCCTTTTTTCAATCATTACAGGCGATTATTTACGCCCCACAAAATACCCTTACCTTCGCCTTTTATCTTACCATGTTATGCTTCGTTTGGCTATCGGATATTGTGCTGATTCCATAGATAAATTTTGTTTTATCATATAATTCAAAGTATCGGTAGCCGGCATCTTTTTCTTCCTGTGTTATATCGGATTTTACCTTCATTCCGGACACATCAAGCCCGGTATAGGAAAGCTGTTCTGCCAGCTCTTTCTCCACTGTTTTTTCTTTCTCTTCGCCATCATCTTTACCAGATGAGGAAGTTTCCTCTGTTGCTGCCGTCTCCGATAAAATATCTTCTCCTTCTGCCTCAGCCAGTAAAACGGTGCCATCCTCTAAGAGAAATACCATATGCTTCTCTGTGCCGTCATATTTTGTAAAAACAAGCTTCCAGTAGTAAGCACTGTAGGTGTGAAATGTGGTATCCACTGCTTTCTCCGGAAATGCTTCCCAGGTATACCAGTTGGCATAAGAAGAAGCTAAATCGGAAGGATACTGCCCTTTCTGATAAATGTCTTCCATACTGTCTCTTGCCAGTGCCGCTGCCTCGTAATCCTTTAAAGTCATCTCATAGGAATAGGCTTCCTGTGTCTCACTCTCCCACTGCCCGGTAATCAGCTGGATGCGGTCATTAAGCTTAAGGCTTTCCGATGCCTCCTTTGCCAGCAGGGAATCGGAAGCAATATACTGTGCCGGAACCGCCTGCACTTCTCCCACTGCTTTACGTTCCTGCCCTTCAATCAGAATTCCCGGCAGAAAAATTCCTGTCAGCACCACCAGAAGTGTTCCTGCTATCATTCCACAGACACTTCCTTTTATCTTTAATTTTGTTCTTTTCTGAAACATATCCGCATCTTCGTCCCCTTCTTTGGCGCACTTTCTACGATAAGTTCCGCCTGATGATGTTCTAAAATCAATGCCACTAATGACATTCCGATTCCGGCTCCGCCTTCCTGTCTTGCCCGGGATTTATCTGCCATATAGAATTCATCGCAAATCCGCTCTGTCTCTTCCTTGGTCATGCCGATTCCATAATCTTTTACGGAAAGTTCATAATAAAATGGATTTTCCTCTTCCTGTATTCTCTTTCCGCTAAATTCAATAACACCATGCTCTTTGGATGCTTTTCTTGCATTATCCAGTAAATTCACCAGTGCAGTCACCAGAAGTTCTTTATTTCCGTACAGTACTGCCGGCTCGATATTTTTCTTTAACACAAGCCCCTTTGCCGCAAAGGACGGTGTCACCACCTTAAGTACTTCACTGCTTACATTTTCAACCTGAACTGCTTCCTTTTCCATTTCATGTTCCCTTAAATAAATCAAATCAAAGAGCTTTCCCGACATCCGCTCTAACCGTTTGCCTTCGGAAAAGATATAACTTAATGCCAGAAGCTGTTCTTCTCTTGGAAGCTCCATGGAACGCATGGTATCTGCATAACCGATAATGGAAGTCATCGGTGTCTTAATCTCATGGGTAAAGTCTGCTACAAACTGATCCCTTTTCCGTATCATTCCCTGAAGCTCTCCTATCTTTTCTGATACTGCTTCTGCCATCCGGTTAAAGTTTTCTGCCAGAAGTCCTACTTCATCCTGACTCTTTACTGTAATCCTCGTCTCATAAGAGCCATCGGTAATCTCCTCTGCCACCCGGTTCAACTGCTCCAATGGCCTGGTCAGATACCGGCTGATAACATAAATAAGCAGAGAGTCTATCATAAGGCAAATGAAAAGAATCAGCCGGAAATAACGGATTTCCCGGTCTCTTAATGCGTAGGCATCGGACACATCACTTCTGCTGATCATGCAGAGGTTCTCATCCCCTACCTTACTGGCTGCCGTCACATAAATATAATAATGACCGTCCTCTTCAAAGATGGCATAGTTCTTATTTCCATCCTCCTGCTGTGCTTCCCAGACTTTCTTTAAATTGGCATTTTCTTCTGTTTCGTTATAAACCAGCTTATCCCCATAATAAATAAAAAATGTCACATTTTCTGCCCGCATACCGCTGCTGACCTGTGCTCCAATGTCTGGAAGTGCGCCCTTTACCGACTCTTCCCGGTTCAACGCCTGAAGTACTTCATATTCCACCGAGGACTGCACCAGATTATTCTGAATGACTGCATTAGAAATCTGTGTTTCCTTCGCCAGTTCAAAATTCTTATGTATCATCAGATAGCCCACCAGTCCCAGACTGACTGAAAGCAGGATTAAATTTGTAATTAATACTTTATATCGAAATTTCATGCTTTATCCTCTAACCGGTATCCTGCCTTAAATACTGTTTTAAGCTCCGCTCCAAGATTCAGTTTTTTCCGTAATCTCTGGATATGAAGGTCTAAGGTTCTTGACTCTACGGAATATTCCGTTCCCCAGATTTCTTCATAGATTCTTTCCCGGAACAGTGTAATATTCCGGTTGCACATCAGAATTTCTAAGAGTTCAAATTCCTTTGGCGTAAGCTCCACTTCTTTTCCTGCCTTTGTCACCACCTGATTTTCACTGTCTAATTCAATATCCATAAAAGTAATCTTCTGCTCCATCTTATGATAGCGGCGCAGCACAATATTAACCCGTGCCAAAAGTTCTACCACTTCAAAAGGCTTTACCATATAATCCTCTGCCCCGGAGGTCAGCCCCTGCATCCGGTCTTTTAGGGAATCCTTTGCAGTCAGAAAAATCACCGGAATTCCCATTGGACGGATGTATTCCATCAATTCAAATCCATTTAATTCCGGCAGCATAACATCCAATATAATCAAATCAAAATTTTCTGTTTCCAACAGGTCTGCAGCTTTCATTCCATTGTATACACAGACACACTGATAGCCTGCCTTCATCAGATTCAGCCGGATTAAATCCGATATTGCCTTTTCATCCTCTACAACCAATATCCGTATCATGCTGCCCGCTCCTTTTACTACTCTTTGATGTTTATTTTAACATATATTTGTATCTAAAATGTATCTGAACATTAAAAAAGAATGTGCCTTGCACATTCCCGCGCCTGCGGCGGTCGCTTGCGACATCTACCTTATACGCCGCAGTGCGCATCCTCGCAGAGCGTTTTTTACTTTACAGGAAAGCAATTTCCTGCAAAGCAAAAAAAGTTTCTTCTACTCCTTCTGATTGCTCATCGGAATAAAAGAAACTTTTTTATTCTCATCTTCTCTGGTCTAGAAGAAACAATTATTTTTTTCATGCTACGCCTGCACCAGTGTCATTTTTCCACTGCAATGCATCTTCCGGATGCCCTCCGGTATCGTAAGTCTGTCTCCGGTATCTACCCAGATGCTGCCAATTAAACCGCTGCCGGATGCCACATAAATGACATCTGTGCTGTCAGAAAGCAACAGATCCATTTCCCTCTCTACCTTAAATCCTGCACCTGTTACTTCTGCAGCACCACGCTCTATCCGGATTTTTCTATCCGGCTGGTTGCAGGATAACGCTGCTCCATTGCTTTCCATGACTTTCTTATACCAGAATGCTGAATCCTTTACATAACGCTGCTGGGTTGCAAAGTCCACATAAATAATTCCGAACCGTTCGGAATAGCCCTCATGCCATTCGAAATTGTCCAAAAAAGTCCATAAGAAATAACCGGCAATCTCTGCTCCTTCATCCGCCGCCTTCTGCAGATTGCCAAGGTACTCATCTAAGAACTGGATACGGTTGGCATCATGTACACTGCCATCTGCTTCCACATTGTCATGACAGGACATTCCATTTTCCGTAATATAAATCGGAAGCTGATAACGTTCGTAGAGGAATTTTCCTGCCCAGTATAGGCATTCCGGTGTCACCGGCCATTCTGCGGCAGTCTTTGGGAATCCTGCCGGACGGTCTACAAATTCCGGCTCTCCATCTGCTCCTGCACGAACCAGATATCCGTTATAAATATTCTGACCGTAAAAATCAATGGGCTGGTGAATCAGTTCCATATCTTCTTTCGTGATTTCCGGCAGATACTCCTTGTATTTCTCAAGACCTTCCTTTGGATAATGTCCTAAAATAACCGGGTCGGAATACCAGGATACATTCCAGGTCCAGTTGTCGACATCATTATAAAAGCCAAAATATACCTTCTTTGCAGCTTCAATATCTTCCGGGGAATTACTTGCCGGATATGCCACCCCACTGGTTGGTGCATAGCCAATCTGTATCGGCTGCTTTGCATATTTCCGGAGAGTAATAACTGCTTTTCCATGTGCCCGCAATGCATTATGCGCAATCCGGAAGCTTTCCTCTGGTGTGACTTTCTTTCCCGGTGCATGAATACCACGGTAATATCCCAGTCCGATAAAGCACTGTGGCTCATTCAAAGTAAAAATCTTGTCGCAGATATCAGTAAAATTCTCTGCTACTACTTTTGCATATTCTGCAAACCAATCTATGATTTCTTCATTGAGCCAGCCGCCTTTATCCTCCAATGCCTGCGGAAGTTCCCAGTGATAAAGTGTCATATATGGCTCAATGCCGTTTTTCTTCATTTCAAGAATCATATCACGATAGAGTGCCACCGCTTTTTCATTGACTCTTCCGGTTCCCTCCGGCATCAGTCTCGCCCAGCTTACGGAAAAACGGTATGCCTTCACACCGAGTTCTCTCATCAGCGCATAGTCCTCTTTATAACGGTGCATGTCATCGGCACTGACATAGGCATTATGATGTTCGAAGGTTCTTCCCTCTTCGGTAAAGGTGTCCCAGATGCAGGTTCCTGCGCCATCGTTTTTGTCTCTTCCCTCTACCTGATAGGCACTGCTGGCAACGCCCCATACAAAGTCTTTTCGAAACATTTATTTTCCTCCTGATTCTATTTCTTGTGTTATTCTTCTACAATTGTGAAAAATACTATAATTTTTTCAGTTCGAATATCTGTGCAGTTCCTCGAGTGCGAATGCCACATAAGAACTGCAAGGGGCACTAAGAATTTTGCGAACCCTTTTCTTTTTCCCGGCAACCGGCACAAATTCACATCCATGTTCATATGTGCCTCGCTGGCACTTCCCTGTGCCAGCGTTGCCAGATGCCGGACAAAATTCCAAGTGCCCCTAGCAGCACTTAAAATGCATCCGTACTTCGACGAACCACCCAGATATATTCCAATCATAAAAATATATCATTTTTCACAATTGCAGAAGCATTCTCTTAATCGTTTTCGTTACAAAAACACTCTACCACGAAACAACTGTTCCGGGATAGAGTGTTTTACCTTAAAAATGGTAGAAATCTATTTTATTAAGAAAAATCAGAATGTACGGATTCCATATGACATAACAGTTTGTTTTAAGTCATTTGACTTTTTGTTACTTTTGAATAGAATCGTAGTATTTTTTCACGATTTTCTCCGCTGGTTTTGCATATATTTCATAATCTTTTCTCTTTAGGGCAGCATTCTTCGTGTAGAGATGACTGTTCCAGGACCAGAATACCATGCCCCTCACCCATTCTCTCTTTAAGCAGGCTTCAAACATTGCTTCATACCAGTCTGCCTGTCCCTTTGCATCTGCTTCTCCCTGCACCGTCCAGTCATTTGGCACTTTATTGGAATCCACGATAGACATACATCCTGCCTCTGCAAAGAAAAATGGTTTTTGAAATTTCTTTACCACCGCTTCAATCCGGTCAAGCTGGTTCTCCCAGTCCTCCAACGGATAATAGCCACTGGAAGAAATCACATCTACTGCATCCCACCATTTCACATTATGCTCCTGATATTTATCGGTATTATAGGAAACAAGTCCGTCAAATTCACTCCGGATATCAGCGATCAGCTTCCGCCACTCTGCTTCCCTGCGCTCTGCCATAACCATTTCGCAGCCTGCAATATGCATTTCCACACCCATTTCTTTTGCCAGTCTCGCATAATGAAGCTGAAATTCGGTATAAGATTCAAACCAGTTGCACCACTTCGGTTCACAGACTACGTCTTCGTCAAAGAAATTTACATGGGCACGCCAGGTTCCGTTCTTGCAGTTTACCGTAGGCTTTAATGCCACACGCATACCAAGCTCTTTCGCATAATCAATCATGCCCTTTAATTCATCATCTGACACCGTTGCTTCAGAAGTATAACAAATCTCTTCCGACTGTGCCGTGTCCTGCAATCCGTTGGGTGCTAAGATAACAAAATTGCTGTTGGTATTTTCTTTCATTTTCTTTAAGCTGTCAAAAGCACTCTTCTCCTGATAGCTCCCTTTTCTTGCAAATGGTGCATATGTCATGCCGCAGATATATTCCATGGTAAGTGTTTCCTTTCTCCTCTTTCAATGACTTTTTATGATGGGAACTATAGCATTCGCCCTGTAATCTTGCTATAATGATTTATTATAAAAATAGTAAAAATCTCTTATGGCAGGAATTCATTTATTTTAAATATATTGGGGGATGACTTTATGAATTCACTTTTTGAATACAGCGACCGGCTGAATGCTCCTTTTGAATGCTTCTTATTTGACACGAGAATCCATTCTTTTCCCATCCGGTCCCACTGGCATTATTTTGTTGAAATTCTGTATATGTTAGAAGGCACCGCCATCATCAACTGTGATGATGATACTTATGTACTAGAAGAAGGTGATATGACGTTATTTCTTCCGCAGGCAATCCATTCTATCTATACTGCCACAGAGCAGCCATTGGTTTATTATGTCATGAAATTCGACTTAAACCAGCTTGCACCATCCGGCAATGCATTAAGCACCACTTTTTCCGGGATTAATTTTGTATCACTTTTTAATCTGGCGAAGGGTGATTCCCATGCTCCGAAATATTTTTCCAAAGCGATGTTAACAGACTATCCCATTGCCGGAATCTTTTCCTCCTGTGAACACGAAATGCAGCAGCAGGAATACGGTTACCGGATTCTGGTACAGTCCCAGATTAATTCCCTTTTAACCTTTATCCTGCGTATCTGGCGGGCACAGGGTTTTAATACGGATAAAGCTCTGGCTATTCCGCAAAACACAGAAGAAGCGTCCATACACTCCATTACGGAATATATCGACGCTCATGCCCAGGAGCCATTAAAGGTGGAAGACCTTGCCAGAATGTGTAATATGAGTTATTCCTATTTTGCCAAAAGCTTCCGGGAACTCTATGGCCAGTCCTGTAAAAAATATATTGAATTTATCCGCCTTTGTAAGGCTGAGGATCTGCTGCTCTTTACCAATCTTGACTTGAATTATATCAGTCAGGAAACCGGCTTTTCCGATTGCAGCCATTTTATTAAGGCTTTCCGAAGCAAGCACAAAATGACACCCAAACAATACCGGATGGAGCATTCCTCTTAAAAGAACATTCTTAAAGGTGCATATAAATATCTGCCTGCTGGATTACCACATCTGCTCCTGCCATCAGCATGGCAAAGAAGGTTAATATGATGGTAAGGAATACCGCCTTACCATCATAGACAAATTCCACATTCTTCTTCCGGTTGGCAAGAAGGATTTCTATTCCAAGCAGGAGAAAGATACATGGCCAGATATGGAAAATGATTTCATAGGTCAATACTGGCACAAACAGATGCACCAGAAACAGGATTCCAAATAAAACCAGTGTACTTCCTAAGGTAATGCTGCCCACTCTGTGGGTGCGTACTTCTTTCACATTCTCATCCATTTTCCTTATGCCTCCTTTGTTTCTTCTTCCTCAAGGGATTTTTTCTTACCATGAACCAGATAAATTCCTGCTGCTATAATTGCAATTCCTGCCAGCAGTCTTGGAAGCCGGTAACTGATTTCCTGAAGTACCCAGACCGTTTCATCCGGAATTAAATTTGCAATCATCCAATAGAAGCTGTTCCAGATTAACATAATACCAAGCAGAATCAGCACGACTGCAATAATGGTACGATAACGCTTTACAAAGGATTTATCTTTCCCACCTTCTCCACTTAAATGGAATAAATACTCATCCTCCACGGCATAGAATTCTTCATCGGATAAGCCTGCTAAATTGTGTACATGGAAGAAGCTGTAAAACCATGCAATTACTGCAAGCACTGCCAGCGGTCCAAGTTCAAAAATGGATGCTGCTACAATAATGCCAAAGAACATCGACATCAGGCTTAAGCCCATTTTCATAAATCCCATATACATTTCCCCTGCTCCCGGTAAAAGGGAACAGCAAAATCTTAAAAATCCATTTCTCTTTTTCGTCATGTTATCTTTCCTCCTTTAAAAACCATCCATTTGTCGTCTCAGTAATAAAATCGCAAAATGCACTGGACGCATCATTTACACTCTGTAAGAAATTCTGCTCTTCACTGCGCTTTTTCGCTTTCTCTTTCTGTTCCTGTAAGTCCTTATTGACCTGCTCTTTTGCTTCTGCCACATAAGTTTCCATGTTTGGTCTGCTCTGCTGTTCCACCGTAGGAACTACAATCAGAAATGCGATTGCCGCTGCCGCCGCAACCATTACTTTCATGCTATAAGTCAGGAGTTTCCGCTTCGCTGACACTTTTTCTTTGTATACAATAACCTTCTGCTGCTGCTCAATTTTATGTAGAATATTTTCTTCTAAATATTCCGGTGCTTTTATCATCGGTCCTTCTTCTGTTTCCCGAATCAGTGCTTCTAACGCTTCGTCACTTAAATACTCCTGTGTATCTTCTTTTCTCATATCAGCTCCGCTCCTTTCCATATAGTTTTCTAAGCATTGCCCGCGCCCGGTATATCTGTGTCTGCACGGTTTTCAAATTCTTCTGCTTTAACTCTGCTATCTCGCCGGCAGGATGTTCTTCACAGAAGTACAGCTTTGCGATTTCATCATAAGGTGGTTTCAACTGTCCGCATTTTTCCTGCAGTTCTTCCCGGACCACCTCTTCGATGCATTGCTCTTCCGGTCCTCCCGCTCTCGCAGGATGGCTTCCTAAGACTTCGTCTTCGGTGGGAACCATCCTCCTTGCCGCCTGTCTGCTGTAATCAATACATTTATTGGAAGCAATCCTGCAAAGCCAGGCTTTCTCATTCTTACCGTCGAACTCTTCCTTGTGCCGGTAGGCAGATAAAAATGTTTCCTGTGTCAAATCTTCTGCTGCAAAGTAATCTCCGGTCATCTTAACGCAAATAGAAAATACCAGATTCTGGTATTTATGAACCATCTGCGTAAATGGTTCCTGACACATTTTTATCCACCTCCTTGTCTCTTAAGAACGTTCTCATAATATATAACGAGTATCTTTTTCTATTGTCTTCAATTTTTTCAAAAAATCAATATTTTTTTAATTTATTCTATCCGGAATCCATTCTATTGACTTTTCTTTTCCGTGAAACTATAATCATTGTGGTTATCATAAATGATAGAGCAATTGCCAATACATCTAATATACGAGGGATTTAAATGATGGAAAAGAAGAAAAACTCCATTGATATGACACATGGAGCTTTATGGAATAAAATTTTGATTTTTGCGCTGCCGCTGGCTGCCAGCAGTATCTTACAGCAGCTTTTTAACTCTGTCGATACCGCTGTCGTCGGCAACTTTGCCAGCAGCCAGGCTTTAGCTGCCGTGGGAAGCAACAGTTCCCTGATTGCTTTGATGATTAACCTTTTTATCGGTATTTCACTGGGTTCGAATGTTATTATTTCCCGATATATCGGTCAGGGTGTCCATAAGAATATCAAAGCAGCAATTCACACTGCCATTGTGGTGGCTCTGGCTGGCGGCATTTTCCTGCTGGTTTTGGGACAGTTTATTGCAAGACCGGTTCTGGTGCTGATGGGAACACCGGATGATGTCATTGACCTTGCAGTCTTATACCTTCGGATTTACTTCCTTGGTATGCCATTCATTCTGTTATATGACTTCTGTTCCTCGATTCTCCGGAGTACCGGAGACAGCAGACGGCCGCTTTACGCACTGATTGCAGCCGGTGTTATCAATACCGGGCTGAATCTTATTCTGGTCATTGCCTTCCACCTTGGCGTATCCGGTGTTGCTATCGCTACCGTGGTTTCGAATATTGTAAGCTCCGGAATCCTGATTTACATCCTGCTGCATGAGGATGATCCGATTCGTTTAGAGCCAAAGGCACTTGCCATCTCCTGGCATGAATTAAAGAAGATTCTTGTCATCGGCGTTCCTGCCGGATTGCAGGGTATGGTCTTTTCCATTGCCAATGTCTGCATCCAGAGCACCATTAACAGCTTCGGCTCTGATGCTGTCGCCGGTTCTGCCGCATCGTTAAACTTTGAATATTTTTCCTATTTTGTGGTAAATGCTTTTGCCCAGACAACCGTTACTTTCACCAGCCAGAATTACGGTGCCGGTAAATATGACCGCTGCAAAAAGGTATTCCGTTTAAATATGATATTTTCCCTTATCTTCTGCGGACTCCTTTCCAGTGTCTTCATCTTAGGACGGGGCTTCTTCCTGCACCTCTACAGCAACGACCCGAAGGTACTTACCTTTGCCGTCCAGCGCCTGTTAATTGCAACAGCCTTAGAGCTTTTGACTTCTACCTATGAAATCAGCGGAGGCGCCATGCGTGGACTGGGACATTCCCTGTCGCCTGCACTGATTACCGTTTTCGGTTCCTGTGTCCTACGGCTCATCTGGGTATCTACCGTCTGTCGGTATTTCCATGAGTTCTGGGTAGTTATGATTATCTATCCGATTTCCTGGGTGCTGACCGGAAGCATGATGCTCCTTGCCTATTACCTGCTGCGCAGGAAGTTATTCCGAAAAAGTGCAGTATAGAAAATCTGTCGCATGATTGAAATGTTTGCTAAAATGAAACCCCGGAAGCAGATGGTTCCTTCTTCCAAAGAATGAATCTTTCTGTTTCCGGGGTATTTTTATGGAGCCAACTTTAAAGTACTCCTTTTTCTAAATTTTCTTTATAAATGTAATACACGGTCTTTGATTTCCTGAGTTCTTCCCTGATTCCAGAACTGGGTTCCGATATAACCACAGGTACGTCTTGCCACATTCATCTTATCCTGGTCACGGTTACCACAGCTTGGGCATTCCCACACCAACTTGCCGTATTTGTCTGTCACAATTTTAATCTCGCCATTGTAACCACATTCCATACAATAATCACTCTTGGTATTCAGTTCTGCATACATAATATGGTCATAAATATAACGGATGACAGACAGTACCGCCTCAATATTATCCTGCATATCCGGCACTTCCACATAGCTGATTGCGCCGCCCGGGGAAAGCTCCTGGAACTTTGCTTCAAAACCAAGCTTCTTGAATGCGTCAATATGTTCTGTCACATGAACATGATAGCTGTTGGTAATATAACTCTTATCCGTAACGCCCGGAATAATTCCGAAACGCTTCTGTAAACATTTTGCAAATTTATAGGTCGTAGACTCAAGCGGTGTCCCATATACACTGAAAGCAATATTTGTCTCTGTCTTCCACTTATCGCAGGCATCATTTAAATGCTGCATCACTGCCAGTGCAAATGGTGTTGCTTCCGGATTAGTATGGGATTTACCGGTCATATAACGGGTACATTCACACAATCCTGCATAGCCTAAAGAGATAGTGGAATAGCCGCCATATAAAAGCTTGTCTATGGTCTCGCCCTTCTTAAGACGGGCCAGTGCACCATACTGCCAGAGAATCGGTGCCACATCTGAAGGTGTTCCCTTCAGGCGGTTATGTCTTGCCATCAATGCCCGATAGCATAATTCCAGACGCTCATCGAAGATTTCCCAGAAACGGGTCATATCTCCGCCAGAGGAACATGCAATATCCACCAGATTCAGTGTTACGACACCCTGATTGAACCGTCCGTAATATTTCGGCTTTCCTTCTTCATCCTTGTATACGCTTAAGAAAGAACGACAGCCCATACATGGATAGCAGTTGCCCTCTTTCAGCTGTTTCATGATTTTTTCTGAAATATAATCCGGTACCAGACGCTTTGCGGTACATTTTGCAGCCAGCTCTGTCAGATAATAATACTTGGAATCCGGCTCAACATTATCCTCTTCCAGCACATAAATCAGCTTTGGAAATGCCGGTGTAATGTAGATGCCCTGCTCATTTTTCACACCAAGAATTCTCTGCTTTAAGACTTCTTCAATAATCGCTGCAAGGTCGTCTCTTACCTGTCCTTCCGGTACTTCATCAATATACATAAAGACTGTTACAAACGGAGCCTGTCCATTGGTGGTCATCAGTGTGATAACCTGATACTGAATCATCTGGACACCGCGCTTGATTTCGTCTTTTACACGAATCTCTGCTACTTTATTAATCTGTTCTTCTATTAATTCCAGTCCTGCCGCTTCAAATTCTGCTGCTACCTGACGCCGGAATTTCTGACGGCTCACATTGACAAACGGAGCTAAATGTGCCAGCGAAATACTCTGTCCCCCATACTGGGAACTTGCAATCTGGGCAATACTCTGGGTTGCAATATTGCAGGCAGTCTCAAAGCTCTTTGGCTTATCAATCATGGTCTCACTGATTACGGTTCCATTCTGCAGCATATCCTCCAAATTAACCAGACAGCAGTTATGCATATGCTGTGCAAAATAATCGGAATCGTGGAAATGTATAATTCCCTGCTCATGAGCCTCTACAATATCCTGTGGCAGGAGGAAGCGCTTGGTAATATCCTTGCTGACTTCTCCTGCCATATAATCACGCTGCACACTGCTTACCGTTGGATTCTTGTTGCTGTTTTCCTGCTTTACTTCCTCATTCTTGCAGGCAAGCAGCGTCAGAATCTGGTCGTCGGTAGAATTGGTCTTTCTTACCAGAGCACGTTTATAGCGGTAAGTAATATAATTTCTGGCTACCGTATACGCACGCTGATTCATAATCAGGTTCTCCACCAGATCCTGAATCTCTTCTACGGTTAATGCACGGTTCATGGTATTACATGCCTTCTCCACATTTTCACCAATGGCATTAATCTGTGCCTCTGTCATACGCTCGCTGTCTACCACACTTTCATTGGCTTTACACACAGCCGATAAAATCTTCTCTTTATCAAATATAACTTCCGTCCCACTTCTCTTTATGATTTTCATATTCGCACCCCTATTCAAAATAATTCATTTTCAACGCGTATACTATATATTGTATCAGATTAAATTATCTTTTCAAGGTATTGTGCCAAATTGTTTATTCTTTTTCTAATACAAGAGCGGAAAGCGGCTCTACATCGGTCTTTTCGGAAATATTTTTTTTGCCGCCTGCACCTGCCGTTTTGTCATCCACCAGAATTTTCCATTTTCCTTCCGGCAAATTATACAAAATCTCTTCATCATTTCCGTTGAATATTACCAAAATGTTTTCTGGTGTATCATCTGCACCTTTTCCCTTTAAAAGATATGCCACAACATTTTCCGGTGTATCTGATAAGAAGCAGAGATTCTGTGTCATTTCCGCTTCACTCTTCATACGGAATACCGGATGGGCTTTCCGCAGTGCCATCAAGCCCTTATAGTATGCTATCATATCCGGATATTCATGTATATTATCCCACTTGATGCTGTTTACCGCATCCGGCATATTATAGCTGTTTTCTGCAAAACCTTTTTTCTCCGGCAGCGGTTTGCTGCGGAGGAATTCTTCACCTGCCTGGATAAAAGGCACACCCTGGGAAGTAAATACAATGGCTGCGCACAACCGGTTCATGGCTTTCTTCTTTTCTTCCGATGCCTCCGGGCAGGAGACGGATAATTTATCCCACAGGGTATAGTTATCATGACAGGAGACATAATTAATACTCTGTCCCGGCTCTTTCGCCCACGGCTTACTGCCATAAGCATCATAATCTACCTGTGGATGTGCGACTGCTCCTGTAATGCCATAGCGCAATGCATTTTCCAAATGGGTGCCACCATTAACGAAGCCCAGATGATCATCATAGAATACGCTTCCTTTTATGGTATCACGGATATCATCATTGAACATGCCGATTCCCGGCATCTTTTTCGCACTGGCTTTAAATGCACGTTTCTCCTCTGCCAGGGAAGATGGGCCACCGTTCCAGCCTTCTCCGTAAAGGTAGATATCCGGACGTATTTCTTTTAACCGCTCTGCAATAACATTCATCGTATCAATATCCAGAACACCCATCAAATCAAAGCGAAATCCATCGATATGATATTCCTTTGCCCAGTAAATGAGGGAATCTACGATTAATTTCTGCACCATCGGACGGTCACTGGCCACTTCATTGCCACAGCCGGAGCCGTTGGTATATCCGGTCTCATCACTTCTATAATAATAACCCGGCACTATCTTCTGAAGGTTGGAATCATCCCTTCGATAGGTATGATTAAAGACCACATCCATAATCACTCCGATTCCTCTGCTGTGCAAAGCCAGCACCATCTGTTTCATTTCCTGAATCCGCACTGCTCCATCATATGGGCTGACTGCATAAGAACCTTCCGGAACATTATAATTATCCGGATCATATCCCCAGTTATACTGTGCTTTCTGATTTTTCTCATCTACAGTCTCAAAATCAAATGCCGGAAGAATCTGTACATGTGTCACACCAAGGCCACTAATATAATCAAGTGCCGTTGCTTCTCCAAAATGATTTGTAGTATTGGCTTCCGTCAGGCCTAAGAACTTTCCATTATGAAATACGCCGCTGGATTCATCCATCGTAAAATCCCTGACACTGCCTTCATAGATAATGGCATCTGTGATATGCTCCGGATTCCGGTACCCATCCAGTTCAAAGCCCTGTGGGTTTGTCTTTGCCAGATTGATAACCATACCGCGCTGCCCGTTTACCCCTGCAGCTTTTGTATACGGATCTACTGCCTCCTGCTCTTCCCCGTGATTTACTACTGTATAGGTATAGTAGATACCATTACAATCTCCCTGTTTTTCAAAAACGTAAGTACCGTTTGCTGACTTCTTCATAATATGCTGTTCTATGAGATTATCTCCTTCGCCCTGTTTATAAAGGTTCAGCTTCACGGATTCTGCCTCTGGTGCCCAGACCTTAAATCTTGTCATTTTCGGTGAGTATACCGCTCCTAAATCATTTCCTGTGTATACTTCATAATCAAACTTCTGCATATTTGTTTCCTTTCCCTCGTTACCTGCGTACGGCTACAGGAAACACACTTTGCGCATTTCCCGCATAACCGAAAAAAGGAAGCTTCCGCCAATGCACGGATGCTTCCTTCTTGCAACTGGCTGTCATTTCAAAGACCCTATAGCTTTGCGTCACAGGCTTTCACCTGTTTTGCTGATACATAATCTTTATTATAATGGTGGCACAATTATAAGTCAATGACTCCGGTTACTTATTGCGATTCTTATATTTCAGTATAATTCATATATGTGAATTATAAATTTAACTCTTTTTTGACTTCGGCGATTGCTTCTCTTTCATCAAAATGATATTTTACACCTTTAATTTCCTGATAATCTTCATGACCTTTTCCAAGCAGCACTATCATATCACCCTTTTTGGCATTTTCGATACAATATTTGATGGCTGCTTTGCGGTCATCGATTTCGATATATTTTCCGTTGCTCTTTGCAAGGCCAATCTTAATATCGTTGTTGATGTCGCGGATTTCTTCATCTCTTGGGTTATCACAGGTCAGCACACTTAAATCTGCCAGTTCTCCTGTCACTTCTCCCATGTCATAGCGGCGCAGCTTGGAACGGTTTCCACCGCCACCATAGACACAGATTAAACGTTTCGGATGATACTCTTTTAATGTGGTAAGCACACTTCTTGTGCTGACTTCATTATGGGCATAGTCTATAATTACCGTAAAATCTTTGGATACCGGAACTAATTCCACACGGCCTCTGACTTTTACTTTATCCAGTCCACGTAAAATTGCCTCATCGGAAATTCCTGCCAGATGACAGGTCAGCATGGTTACCAGTGAATTGTATACTGAAAAGCTTCCCGGAATATGAACCACTGCATAAACATTCATACAGCCGGTAGTGGTAAAATGCATTCCAATCTGTCCCTCTTCATCCAGATATCCAACAGCTCCCGCCATCAGGTCTGCGTCTTTCTTACAGGAGAAGGTATGAAGCTTACAGGTATGATTTTTGATAATTCCATCTACGTGCTCATCATCTGCATTTACGATTCCCTCTTTGCACTGACGGAATAAGAGACTCTTGCATTCCTGATATTCTTCAAAGCTAGCATGCTCATTTGGTCCGATATGATCCGGTGATAAATTGGTAAAGATTCCATAATCAAATACAATTCCTGCCACGCGGTGCATCTTAAGTCCCTGGGAGGATACTTCCATTACTACATATTCACAGCCGGCATCTACCATGGCACGGAACATCTTATGTAATTCATAAGATTCCGGTGTGGTATTCTTTGCCGGAAGCTTCTCCTCGCCGATCAGGGCACCGATGGTTCCAATCAGTCCGACTTTCTTACCGGCTTCTTCTAAAACGCTCTTTATCATATAAGTAGTAGTGGTCTTTCCTTTTGTTCCGGTCAGTCCAATGGTGGTAAGCTCTCTGTCCGGGTGTCCAAAGAAAGCAGCCGACATAATTGCCAGGGCATAACGGGCATCTTCTACCTGAAGAACCGTACAGTTCTCCGGAATATCAGTTTCTACTGCATGCTCTACCACAAGGGCAGCAGCACCTTTCTTTACCGCATCTTCAACAAAGTCATGTCCGTCTACAACAGCTCCTACCATACAGACAAATACGGTGTCTTTTTCTACTTTTCTCGAATCATAGATAATATCACTGATTTCTTTCTCCATCTCTCCCTGCAGGCAGGTATAGGTCAATTCTTCACATATTTCTGCTAATTTCATACTTCTCTCCTAATGTATTATTCCGCTGTTCCGATAATGTGGCTTGCATCAATTTCCGATTCAAATACCGTATGGGAAGGTCCGGTCATAAACATATGTCCGCTTTCTTCCTCCCACTCAATATAGAGCGGTCCGCCAATCTGCTCTACCGTTACTTTCCGGTCTAAGCGTCCGGTTAATACGCCGGCTACCACTGCAGTACAGCATCCGGTTCCGCATCCGATAGTCTCTCCGGTTCCTCTTTCCCATTCCCGGATTTTCACATAATCCCTGCGAACAAATTCCACAAAAGTTACATTGGTCTTATTGGTAAAAAGCTCTGTCATATGTTCAATGGTTTTTCCGTATTTTTCTACATCAAGGTCTGCCACGCTGTCTACATACATGGCACAATGCGGGTTGCCCCAGGATACTGCCGTAATATGGAAGGTCTTATCCAGTACCTGTACCGGCTGCTCTACAAATTCATCCAGCTTTGTGTTGACCGGAATCACTTTTGCAGACATTCTCGGTGCTCCGATATCTGCTCTGATATTGCTTACCAGACCGTCCGTTACGGTTAAGTTCAGATGCTGCATGCCGCCTAAGGTTTCAATTACAAGGTCTGTCTTATCCGTCAGTCTGTGGTCGTATACATATTTTCCTACGCTGCGCAATGCATTTCCACACATCTCGCCCTCTGTTCCATCCGGGTTAAACATCCGCATCCGGAAATCCCCTTTTTCGGACGGACAAATCAATACCATTCCGTCAGAACCAATGGCAAAATGCCGGTCACTTACGAATCTCGCAAGCTCCGGCAGATTGTCAAGATGCTGATGAATGGCATCGATATATACATAATCGTTTCCAAATGCCTGCATCTTTGTAAATTTCATTTATTTTCTCCTTGCTTTCTCTTTCCTTTATTTTTCTTAAGCATTCATTGCCCGGTCTAAATCTGCAATGATATCATCCACATTTTCAATTCCTACTGACATACGAAGGAAACAGTCTGTAATACCAAGCTTCTCTTTTACATCAAGCGGTGTATCCTCATGAGTCTGTGTGGTCGGATATGTGATTAAGGTCTCTGTTCCGCCAAGACTCTCTGCAAACATAATCATATCTACATTTTTAAGAATCTTTTTAACGGTCTCATAGCTGTCTACGGTAAAGGAAATCATTCCGCCAAATCCTGTTGTCTGGCGGCAGGTTACTTCGTAATCCTTATGGTCTTCAAAACCAACATAATATACTTTCTTTACCTTCGGCTGTGTACGAAGCCACTCTGCAACTTTCCTGGCATTCTCATTGTGACGGTCCATACGGACTGCAAGGGTCTTGATTCCCCTTAATACCAGCCAGCTGTCTAACGGTGCCAGCTGGCTTCCATGGGATTTGATATGGATGTGAATCTTATCCGCGATTTCTTTGTTATCCTTTACCACGACGATTCCGGAAATGGTGTCATTGTGTCCCCCCAGATATTTTGTTGAACTGTGGGTTACAATGTCAGCTCCCAACTGCAGCGGTTTCTGGAAATACGGTGTTAAAAATGTATTATCTACCACTGTTAATGCTCCGATGGATTTTGCGATTTCAGAAATGGCATGAATGTCTGCCACCTTCATCATCGGATTGGTCGGTGTCTCAACGAAGAACATTTTTGTATTCGGGCGGATAGCTGCCTTTACTTCGTCTAATTCAGACATATCTACATAAGTATGCTCGATTCCATATTTTCCAAATACATCTCCAATGATACGGAAGGTTCCACCATAAATATCATCGGAAAGAATTACATGCTCGCCCGGATTTAATAAGGAAAATACTGCCATATTCGCAGCCTGTCCGGAAGAAAATGCAAATCCCTGGATACCGCCCTCTAAAATTGCCATGGTACGCTCTAATTCCTGTCTGGTCGGATTCTCAAGACGGCTATAGGCAAATCCTGTTGTCTGTCCTAATTCCGGATGACGGAAGGTTGCTGCCTGAAAGATTGGCATGCTGACTGCGCCGGTTAATGGTTCCGTTCCTAATGCTCCATGTACTGCCTTGGATTCAAAATGCAAATCCTCTTTTGTACTGTAATCGGTATAGTTGCTGAAGTTTTTCATATTGTTACCGCCTTTCTTCGTCTTAATTACCCACCAGATATTTTCATTTCTAACAGGACAACCGTCTATTGATGCACTTGTCCTTTTTCATATATCAATTATTATACCAACATTTTATTGAAATTGATAGTAAAATAATGCTTTCCTTATTGCAAATCGTGCTTTATACTGTTCCTAGATTGACTTTGTATATAGGATGTGATTTTTATGAAAAAATATGAGAAAACCGGATATCTTCATCATGATTTCAAGATATTTCACCTGACTGACCACGAAATGTCTGCCTACGACTTTCATTATCATGATTTTCACAAACTGCTCTTTTTCCTAAGCGGCAATGTCACCTATTGTATTGAAGGAAAATCCTACCAGCTTACCCCGGGGGATCTGGTTCTTGTCCGTGCCGGTGAAGTCCACCGTCCGGTCATTCATGATACCACACCCTACGAGCGGATGATTATTTATGTTTCTCCGGATTTTGCAGTTACATCATCCGATAAGACTATTTTCTTAAACCAGTGCTTTCTTCCGGACGCTGCCATGCCGTCCAATGTCCTGCATTTATCCGGCATGAAGGAACGGCGGCTCCTAGATACCATGACAGAGCTTGTCCACTCTTTTTCCGAAGACAGCTTTGCCAATGAGATTTACCAGAATACGCTTTTCTTAGAATTTATGATTCACTTAAACCGGGCTGCCTTATCCGGCACCCTGCAATATGAAGATTCCTTCCAGGCAAATGAAAAGATTCTGTCGGTTCTTACCTATATGAATGAACATCTGACGGAAGATATTACGGTGGATTCCCTGGCAGAGCACTTTTTTACCAGCCGCTATTATCTGATGCACTCTTTTAAGGAGCAGACCGGGTATACCATCGGAAATTATCTTTCCACAAAGCGGCTTCTCTTTGCCAGGGATTTAATCAGCTCCGGCACTGCAGTAACCGATGCCTGCTTTGCCTGCGGCTTTCACAATTATTCTACTTTTCTTCGTGCCTATAAGAAGCAGTTTGGAAAATCCCCGCGGGAAATGATTTCATAAAGGAGCCAGCCATGTTTACAAAAGTAAAAGAATTATTCCAGAAAGAAACGGTCTGCTGCATTGCTTTTCTGCTTGCAGTTATTTCCATTTTTTTCGTTTCACCTTCAAAAAATTATATTTCTTACATTGATTTCCGGGTGCTTGCACTCTTATTCTGCCTGATGGCTGTGGTACGGGGATTCTCTTCCATTGGCGTTTTTACCCGGCTTGGAACCATGCTCTTAACCCATGTGCATTCCCTTCGGATGCTGTCGGCACTTTTCATTTTCCTGTGCTTTTTCTTCAGCATGCTTATCACCAATGATGTGGCGCTGATTACCTTTGTACCGTTTACCATACTGGTTCTGTCCATGGCCGAGCAAAAGAAGTTTCTGATTCCAGTTATCGTTCTTGAAACCATTGCCGCCAATCTCGGCAGCATGCTGACGCCTCTTGGCAACCCGCAGAATCTTTATCTCTATACGATTTCCGGATTATCCATTGGAGCTTTTGTCCGGATTATGCTGCCATACTCTTTTGTATCTGCTATCCTTCTGCTGATTTTTATTCTGTTTCTCCCAAAGGATACGGTTTCCACTGCAACTGCTGCAAACACTGCAAATTCTACAAATACTGTAACTGCTTCCAATACTTCCAATGTAATTTGTGAAGCTGTAAAAGCACGTAAAAATCCCCGGATTCTTTTTACCGCCTATCTGATACTATTTCTTCTGTGTCTTCTGACGGTGCTTCATATTCTGCCTTACCAGATTATGTTTCTTCTTGTCCTCACAGGCTTTCTGCTTCTGGATTACCGCGTATTAAAGGATGTGGATTATTTCCTGCTGCTTACCTTTCTTTGCTTCTTCATCTTTATCGGAAATATGAAGCAGATTTCTCTGGTACACGAACTGATTTCAAAGCTTTTGGTCCACCATGAAGTTCTGATGGGTATTGGTGCCAGCCAGATTATCAGTAACGTGCCTGCTGCCATCCTGCTTTCCGGTTTCACCGATGATTATTCTGCTCTGCTGATTGGGGTAAATCTCGGCGGCCTTGGTACTCTTATTGCTTCCCTGGCAAGCCTTATTTCCTTTAAATTCTATACCAATAGTAATGGAAACGATACAAGACGGTTTCTTGGGATTTTCACCCTCTACAATGTGATTTTTCTTGGAGTCCTCTTTGTTCTTTCACTTATTCTCTGCTGATTTTCACAGGCAGTTGTGAAAAAGACAGAACTTTTAGCCGAATCATATTCCGCTGATTCGCAGGGGATTTTCTTTATCCGATATGAAATGCCAATAGTTCTTAGAATGCATGTTTTTCATGCTGATAAACTGTTTTTCCGGTTGCTTTGACTGAATAGCTGCACGGTCCGTT